>MDTF01000290.1_pt1 | contig 10821 bp, 9 predicted proteins | sample 811191 | NCBI WGS metagenome assembly MDTF01 (sample SAMN05326649, study PRJNA326480) | marine metagenome | isolation source: seawater | place: Southern Ocean | collected 2011
AAATGCCATTTTCAATTCATGATAATGTAGATCATCCTTTAAGTCTTTATGCAGCAAGTAAAAAAGCAAATGAACTGATGGCTCATAGCTATAGCCACCTTTATGATTTACCCACAACTGGTCTACGCTTTTTTACAGTTTATGGGCCTTGGGGCCGACCAGATATGGCTTTATTTAAATTCACCAAGGCTATATTGGCCGGTGAAAAAATTCAAGTTTTTAATTTTGGAAAACACAAAAGAGACTTTACTTATATTGATGATATTGTTGAGGGAGTAGTGAGAGTTTTAGATAATCCAGCTAACCCAAATTTTTTGTGGAGTGGTGATAGTCCAGATCCTGGGAGCTCTTTAGCCCCATGGCGTATTTATAATATCGGTAATAATTCACCTATAGATTTATTGGACTATATTACGGCTATTGAAGACGCGCTTAATATCAAAGCAAATAAAGAATTTCTGCCATTGCAGGCTGGAGATGTTCCAGATACTTATGCTAATGTTGATGATTTAGTAAAGGACTTTGACTATAAGCCCTCAATGAATATCAAGAAAGGGGTCAAGAATTTCGTTGAATGGTACAAAGAATATAACGCTATATGATTATTAAAAACAACACTAAAATCGCAATTATTGGTTTAGGGTATGTTGGCTTACCCCTAGCTGTTGAGTTTGGAAAGATATTTGAAACAGTAGGTTTTGATATAAATATTTCTCGGATTTCCGAGTTAGAAAAGGGATACGATTCAACGCTTGAAGTTGATATTATGGAGCTGCAAGAGTCTAAAAAACTTTTATATACAACTAATACTAGTGATATTCAGAGCTGTAACATATTTATTATCACCGTGCCAACACCAATTGATGAGCATAAAAAACCAGTACTTACTCCTTTAGTTCAGGCCAGTGAAATGGTTGGCAAACTACTAAAAAAAGACGACATAGTTATCTATGAATCCACAGTTTATCCTGGAGCCACAGAAGAAGTGTGTGTGCCTATCCTTGAGCAGTATTCAGGCTTAACTTTTAATAAAGATTTTTACTGTGGCTACTCACCTGAGCGAATCAATCCTGGAGATAAAGAGCATAGAATAACAACTATTAAAAAAATTACTTCTGGTTCTACACCGAAAGTTGCTACGCAAGTTGATGAACTTTATCGACAAATTATTACCGCAGGAACATACAAGGTCGATAGTATTAAAGTAGCAGAAGCTGCTAAAGTTATTGAAAATACGCAGAGGGATTTAAATATAGCTCTTATTAACGAATTTTCAATGATATTTAATAAATTAGGTATTGATACTGAAGCAGTGCTAGAAGCTGCAGGTACAAAGTGGAACTTTCTACCTTTTAAGCCAGGGCTTGTTGGAGGGCATTGCATTGGGGTTGATCCCTACTATTTGACACATAAGGCGATTGAGGTCGGTTACACTCCTGAAATAATTCTTGCTGGTCGCCGACTCAATGACAACATGGGTGCTTATATAGCAGATCAGGTGTCAATACTAATGACTAAGAATCAGATACCAATTACTGGGTCAAATGTTTTGATTATGGGCCTAACCTTTAAAGAGAATTGTCCTGATTTACGGAACACTCGCGTGATTGATTTAGTTGAAAAGCTTAAAAGCATTAATTGTAATGTCGATGTTTATGATCCTTGGGCCAACAAAGATGAGGCATATCATGAGTATGATATCAAGCCTATCAGTAAACCATTAAATGATCAATATGATGCAATCATTTTAGCCGTTGCGCATGATGAATTTAGAAAATTAACTGCAAAAAAAATTAGAGCCTTTGGGAAAGATAATCATGTGATTTATGATATTAAATATTTACTTAATGTCAGTGAGTCAGATATGAGGCTATAAATTAATGTATTTATTATTAAAGGCATGCTAGTATGAGCTATATCCAAAAACTTCGATATCTCATGGATGTGAAAGACCAATATCTTTTAATGTTGTTGGTATTATTTTCTATCTTTATATCACTAATAGAGACAATCGGAATATCGGCAATTATGCCTTTTTTTGATATTGCAACAAATTTTAGTAATATCCACAGTAATCAGTATTATCAATTGGCGTTTAACTTATTTGGTTTTAGCAACGAGCTTAATTTTGTTATTTTTTTAGGCTGTGCTTTGATTGTGTTTTATATTTTAAGGGGTGTGGCTAATTCGATATATATGTATTCAATGGCAAATTTTTCACAACATCTTTATGCGCAAATAACAAAAAAATTATTTAAAACCTATTTAGCAATCCCTTATAAAGACTTTTCTAAAAAGAATAGTAGCTATCTAACCAAAGTTATTATTACAGAAGCATCTTTGATTTCGGGAATTCTAAGGGGTCTTTTATTAATGGTATCTGAGATTTTTATAGTCATTTTTTTATATGCTTTAATGATTTTAGTTAGCTGGAAAATAACACTTATATTTAGCGCTATTTTTATACTTCAATTGTTCTTTTTAACGTCACAAATTTCCAAGCGACTAGTGTCAGCTGGTAGAAAAAGAGAAAAAGTCCAATCAAAGATGTATGAAATTATTAATCGAGTATTTGGTAACTTTAAGTTTATTAAGTTGCAAGAGAGAGATCGGTTGATTGAGACTAGAAGTCAATTCTCTTCAGAAGCTGATCAATATGCAAAAGCAAAAACAATTGGCATTTTCTTAGATACTTTTCCAAGGATGTATTTAGAAACTGTCGGCTTTTCTTTGATAGTTTTATGGTTAGTATATGCAATGTATTCAACTGGAAATAATATTTCGGATTTGCTTCCAACTTTGAGTTTATTTGTATTGGCGCTTTATCGTTTATTACCATCAGCCAATAGGATTTTAACTGGATATAATTCATTGATCTATTACCACTCATCAATTGATGCTGTTGATGAAACATTGAGAGCACCTCAAGAGAATTACGGTAACGAAACTATAGAGTTCAAGCGTAGAATTGAATTAAAAAATATTAGCTTTTCCTTCAACAAAAAACTAATTCTCAAAAATATAAACCTCACTATTCAAAAAGGTGAAAAAATTGCATTTGTAGGGAAGAGTGGGTCTGGAAAAAGCACTTTGGTGGATCTGATTATTGGACTATATCAACCTAATCAGGGTGAAATGAAAATTGATGATGTGTTGATTAATGAATCGAATTTACAAAATTGGCGCTCCCAGATTGGCTATATTCCTCAGCAAGTATATTTATTTGATGGCACGATTGCAGAAAATGTTTGTTTTGGGCGAAAGTTTGATAAAATTTTATTGGAAAAAGTTTTAAAGCAAGCTAATATTTTTAACTTTCTTAAAGCTAATGATGATGTAGATACCTTGGTGGGAGAAGGTGGTATTCAGCTAAGTGGAGGACAAAAGCAGCGTATTGCAATTGCTAGGGCGCTATATGGGGATCCAGAGATACTCGTTTTAGATGAGGCGACTAGCTCGTTAGATGATGAGATAGAAAATATAATTATGAATGAAATTTATAAAATTAGTCGAGACAAAACTTTGCTTATTATTGCTCATAGACTCACCACAATTACAGGCTGTGATAAAATTTATCTTTTAGAAGACAGAGGGATTTATACTCAATAATTATGCATAAGATAAAAGAATTATTTAACGAATCAATTAAGCTTAAACAACAAGTATTGGCTGATAGTAATGCAGTTGAAAAAATAATACAAATGTCAGAATTGATTTCTAGTGCTATTGAAAATGGTAATAAGCTAATGTTGTGTGGAAATGGAGGATCTGCTGCAGATGCACAACATTTGGCAGCTGAACTGGTGGTGCGTTTAAGGCCAAATGTTAACCGAAGAGCGCTTCCTGCAATCTCCTTGGCAATGGATACTTCTACAATAACCGCCTGTGGTAATGATTTCTCGTTTGATGATATTTTTGTTAGGAGTATGGAGGCATTAGCAAATCCAGGTGATGTTTTATTAGGTATTTCGACTAGTGGTAATTCTGAAAATGTTAAAAGATCATTATTAGGCGCCAAAGAAATTGGGGTAACAACCTGTGCATTTCTAGGATGTGATGGCGGTATTATAAAATCTCTTTCAGACATTGAGTATATAGTTCCATCATATGAAACAGGAAGAATACAAGAGGTGCATATTATGATGGGCCACGCGCTAATGGAAGCAATTGAGGACAAGTTGCTAAAAAATGGAATTATCTAAAGTAAAACTTATAGTCATCGACTTTGATGGCGTCTTGACTAATAACAAAGTTCTATTAAATGATCAGGGTGAGGAATTTGTTATTTGTTCTAGAGCTGATGGTCTTGCCTTTGATGCACTAAGAATATTAAAATTAAAAACTATTATTTTGTCTACAGAAAAGAGTAAAGTTGTTTCCAGCAGAGCGAAAAAATTACAAGTTGAATGTATTCAAGGCATTGCAAATAAAAAAGATAAACTCATGAGATTAATCAAAAAATATAAGTTAGATAGAGGTGAGGTTTTATTTGTAGGAAATGATATCAATGATATTAATGCAATGTCCCTCTGTGAGTTAACTTTTTGTCCTAATGACTCTCATGAAAAAGTTAAAAAAATAGCTAAAGTTGTTTTAAAAACAAATGGTGGGGAGGGGGTTATGCGTGAAATTTTAGAAACATGCTTTCAATTAGACCTTCATAAAGTTTTATTCAGTTAAAGCTGTGACATGAAAAGATAATTATTCCAAATATTAGCCAAATCAAATTGGGGATATAAAATATTTAAGATTATGGTTGGTTTTTAATTTTTAAGATTATCGCCTAGTTTACTTTTTAAAATGAATGGGATATAAATTGTTTATTTCTGATAATTTTTTGGATTAATAATGAATCATTCAACATGTGCAGTATGCGGAAGTAATTTTGTAAGTGGCATCAGCTATAGAAATAAATGGAGTGAGTTATTTAATAATAAGAAAATTTTGGTTTGCAATACTTGTGGTTTTGGACGAATTGAGCCAAAAATTGATTCTGAAATCATCATTGATTTTTATAAAAACATCTATAGAAGTAAAATTTCTCCTCATCATGTTGATTTTTCAAAAAAATTATCAAATCAATTTTTCTATCGCTCTAAGTCAATTTCTCAGCTTCTTCTCGGGCGTCAATATCTGCAATATAAAAAAAAATATAATTTTTTAGATATCGGTGCAGGGCTTGGAAAGTCTTTTATATCTGCAAAAGAGATTTTCCATGGGAATGTCAATATTTATGCCATTGAGGAAGATAAAGCTGCTAAAAATTATTATCAGAAAAATTTTAAAGAAGTAACTATTAGTAAAAGTATTACAGACTTTAAAGAATTTATTGATATAGTTTTAATGTCTCATTCATTAGAGCATTTTGATATTGATGATATGAAGGAGTTATTTAAGGATATCCATAATTCCATGAACGATAAAGGCATAATGATAATTGAAGTTCCTCATGCAGATTTTAGAGATAAAGATTATGAAAAAAATCGTCCTAAAGATACCCCTCATTTAAGTTTTTTCTCATTGGAAAGCTTAAGAAAGTTAGTTGAATCTTTTGATTTTGAAATATGTTTTATAGATACAGCGGGCCCATTGCTTGAGGATTTGTACTTACAAGATTCCCCTAATAAACATAGAACTGTATCCTTCTTAAGGAAGGTTTTGAAAAGATTACATTTACACTCAATATTGGCAAGGTTAAAAAGAAATATTTATTTAAAAATTCGTGAATATCTTGGAAGAGATAAACTTTATTATCATGATAATTTCCAATATAGAGGTAATCGAACATTCTTAAGATGTATTCTAAGGAAAACAAAAAATAATTTATAGTAAAAATAAAATAATGAAAAAATACTTTTATATTCCAACTGGTAACAAAGTTTGGCTGGATGTGGCTATTGATTTATATGAAAAAGGCATAGCAGAGCCGATCCTCTGGCTAGGTGACGATCGTCATTATTTAAAAGCTAAAGAAGTTTTTGGTGATGCTGTTCTACTAAAGCAGGACTTTGTTTTTTATCCACAAAGAATAAAAGACATTGATTATAAAGGCGAAAATTCTGACTTTTTTTTATCTATAAATTACCTGCGCGCAAAAGATAGGTGTCTAAAAATGATGGATAGGCTTGATTTGTATGGTACTTTTAATAGATTAGACAGAGAGGCCATATTTAATAAACTGACAATATGGATATTAAGAAAAATAGAGCAATCAAAACCAGATGCCTTAGTTTTTTCTGAGACGCCTCATTCACATACTTATTATTTGATATACGAAGTATGCCTTTATTTTGATTTAGAAATTATTAAATTTAATAATTGGCAGCCTGTACCATTGATTTTTATACAAAATTTAAAAACTGGAGAGCGACAGAAGACTGGTAAATTTACTAGCAAATTATCCAAAAAAATAGAGGAAGATATTTCGAATTATGTTCACTCTTTTGCTACTCAAAAGGATAGAGATGCTTATGAGTTGCCGGCAATGAAAATGAAAAGGCTTGACTTGAAGTGGAAAAATAAGTTTATTAAATTTATTCGATTTGGGTTATTGGCTTTAATCAAAGAATATTGGTTTCAAACTCGCATGTATTTTAATGAGCATTATTATCCTATTAATCCATATAAGTTAGGAGTATTTGGTAGGTTCAAAAATAAGAAATTGCGAAGTAAAAATTTAATTAAAGAGTTTAATGCGAATTATGAGGCTATCAATTTGAATAGTAAATATGTTTATTTTCCACTTCATTATGAGCCAGAAAGAACGACTAATCCAGATGGTGGTGAATTCCATGATCAAGCAATTGCTCTAGCTAAATTGAGAGATTTGGTGCCAGATGATATTGATATTCTTGTAAAAGAACATCCAACGCATTTTTATTGGGCTGAAAAAGGCTCTCGAGGAAGAAGCCCAATACTTTACGATATTATTTCAAATATTAATGGAATAAAACTAGTTCCAAAAGAAACCAACTCTCTAGAGTTAATTAATAACAGTATTTTTGTTTCAACCATAGCAGGTAGCGCATCTTTTGAGTCTGCAATAATGGGTAAACAATCATTAATATTTGGTGATACATGGTTTAATGGGTGTCCAAATGTAGTTTTATGGAGTGCAAACTTATCTTTTGAAGATATTATTAAAAAAGAAATATCTACTCAAGATGCAATTTTAGAATTCTTGCTATCTGAAAAAGATTTGTATGCCGTTCCTGGATGTCAAAATACCATGGAGCAAAAAAAGTTTTCTAAGTATTTAAATGCAAATTTTTCTAGAGAAGAATTTGCTGGTATCTCCCACCTCTTGGAAGGTTTTTTCTTAAAATTATAATTTTTTATGATGGTATTTGAGTGAGTACAGGTGTAATAATATTTTCGAGAATGGACTCTAATCGATTGCCTGGGAAGGCAATGATTGATATATCTGGTCGATCATTACTTGGGAGGGTGATTGATAGAGCTAAGAACATTAAGGGGGCAGAGCGAATTATTGTTGCTACATCATCACGCTCGATTGATAACTCAATTGCTTCCTTCGCAGAATCTGAGGGTGTAGATATTTATAGAGGCGATGCAAATGATGTACTATTAAGAGCTATTGATACATGTAAAACATTTAGACTTAATAAGTTTGCCCGTATTTGTGGAGATAGGCCTTTTTTTGATCCTGAACTTGTTTCTCGTTTAATTACTCTTTATGACAGAGTGGATGCAGACATAGTTACCACAATGTTTCCTAGATCATACCCACCTGGATTAACAACTGAGATAGTTAGTACTGAAACATTAGAACTAGTCCTTTCAAAAACGACTGATTTAAGAGATAGGGAGCACGTTACAAATTATATTTATAGAGAGCCAGACTATTTTAAAATTCACAATGTAGATATACCAAAAAATTCTAATTTTGATGGTGTGCATCTTGTTGTGGATGATAATCATGATTTGATGCGAGCCAGATGGATTGCTTCAAAAATAAATACGACCCATAATGATTTAAACATTATTGTTGGCTTGGCTAAAGAGTGGGAAAATAAAAATAGTTTTAGAAGGGAATAAAATGATAATTCTAGGTATATGGGATGGCACACCTGCAAGTGCGGCAATTATAGTAGATGGAAGGCTTGTCTCATCAGTTGCAGAAGAAAGATTGTCAAGAAAGAAGAATGAATACGGCTATCCTTTTCGAGCAATACAATCAGTTCTTGATTCTGCAGGTGTTACAATCAATGAAGTTGACCATGTAGCGATGTCAACAGTTTCTTTGGCGCCAACTTACTTTTATACCTTGAGAAATACGACATTCTCCATAAAAGATTATTGGAAAGAACAGAATGAATACTGGTATCCAAAGTTCTATGAGGGTAAGAACCCCAAGTACTTGGATATTTTTTCTCATCGAGTAAATCCTGATTTTCCATATAATGAATCACTCATCAAGGATGAGAATGATAGTAAAGGTATGTGGAATGCAAGACTTGATCATTTATGCCGAACACTAGGTATAAGTAAATCAATTGTTTCAGTCCATGACCATCATACTTGCCATGCTTACTATGGTTATATAGCATGCCCTAATCGCAAAAATCAAGATGTTCTTGTTTACACAATGGATGGAAATGGAGACAAGTCAAATGGTACTGTTTGGATTGGTAAGCCAGGAGAAAAATTAGAAATTATTAAGCGCACTAATAATTGTAATATTGGCAGAATGTATCGTTATGCCACTCTATTGCTTGGTATGCGTCCAGCTGACCATGAATATAAGGTAATGGGACTTGCTGCATACAATAATCATAAATATGGAAAAGAGGCTTATGAAGTATATGCTGACACACTTCAAGTTAACGGTTTGGATTTTATTTATAAGACTAAAGTTAAAGATCACTTTTTCCACTTTAAAGAGCGTTTGGAGGGGCAGCGCTTCGATGCAATTGCTTATGGAATTCAAAAACGAACTGAAGAATTATTAACAGAATGGATTGATAATGGGGTTCAACAAACTGGGATTGGTAATGTGATTATGTCAGGCGGTGTTGCTCAAAATATCAAAGCTAATAAGCTCATTTCAGAATTGGATGGTGTTAATCAGCTATTTGTTCCACCAGGTCCTGGCGATGAATCTTTAGCGGTTGGTGCTGCGTATTTAGCTCTTATTAAACAAGGTGTAAGTATTAATGATATACCGTCAATTGAAAATGGATATTTTGGACCCAGCTATAAAGATAAATCAGTTGAGGATGCAATTAAAAAACATGTTTTAGATGAGTGGACTATCAAAAAAGTTGTTAATAAAGATGTAGCCAAACTTTTAAAAAGTGGTGATGTTATCGCACGTTTTGGGACTGATAATATGGAGTTTGGTGCTCGCTCATTGGGAAACCGTTCAATTATTGCTGATCCACGTCGATCAGATGTTATTCATCATATTAATAAAATGGTAAAAATGAGGGATTTTTGGATGCCTTTTGCACCAAGTATCCTAGCAGAAAGAGAAGACGACTATATGGTCAACCCCAAAAAAATTAATGCGAAATTTATGTCTATTGGTTTTGATTCAACTCTCCTAGCTCAAGATCATCTGCCTGCAGGATTACACCCATTTGATCGCTCAGCACGTCCTCAAATTGTAACCAAAAAAGATAATCCAAAATATCATGCCTTAATTAAAGAATTTGAAAACTTAACAGGAGTTGGAGCTTTACTTAATACATCTTTTAATATTCATGGTGAGCCAATAGTATGTACTCCAGAGGACGCTATTGATACTTTTAGCAGATGTGGACTCCATCATTTACTTCTAGGAGAGTATCTTATTAGTAAGTAATAGATAGTTCTAATAAAAAATATCCAATAAAATATAATTAAATCAAAATTAAATAAGTGTTACAAAATATTACAGACTAGTCTAGTTCATAATGGTTCTGTGAAAATTGCTAAAAAATTGATAGATTTTGCAAATGAATTTGATAAGAATGAAATATAGTTTTAAAAAAGTACATAAATTTGGGCTTATAAATATTTTTTTGTGTTTACAAGCCCGACTAAAATTAAGTATCTTAAAGTTGTATTTTGGTTTTGACTATTGGCATGTAGACTCAAATTATAGATGTAGACCATATAAGCAAAAAGTAGTTGCTGCATTGGATAGTATATTATCTAACGGATTGGTGGATGTTGGTTGTGGCCTTGGGGAAATTGGCATTATTCTTAGAAAAAATAATTCAATGATAAAATACCATGGGCTTGATATAAAGACGAATATAATTTCAGCTGCTAAATTTTTATCTAGAAATAATGATAATAAATTTTCGACTGGAAGCTTTGAATCTTTATCTTCACTGGATTTTAATCATTACAACACACTATTACTGTTAAATTTTACAGAAAGACTGGACCCCAAGAATTTAGTAGAATTAATTGTGTCAAATATTCCAGCTAATATACATTTTATTATTATTGACACTATACATCTTGATGCAAGCGGAAGTTATCAATATAGGCATTCAGCTGAAGAATTAATTAATTTAGGACTTCCTTTTAAATGTATCAATATAATTAAGAACTTAGATAAGTTTAGAGACTTATTGATTTTTGAAAGAGCAGGTTAAAATATTTAAATAATGATTTTTAGATATAGCTAGACTTAAAATAATAATAAATACTTCATAAAATATAATGATATCAAAAATAAATAGATGTTACATAATAGCAGAGGCTGGCCTAAATCATAATGGTTCTGTGGAAATCGCTAAAAAATTGATAGATGTTGCAGCTGATGCTGGAGTGGATGCAGTTAAATTTCAAAAAAGAACGGTAGAC
>MDTF01003545.1_pt1 | contig 10817 bp, 7 predicted proteins | sample 811191 | NCBI WGS metagenome assembly MDTF01 (sample SAMN05326649, study PRJNA326480) | marine metagenome | isolation source: seawater | place: Southern Ocean | collected 2011
TGAATTTCTCTACCAGCAATAAACTCTTCAATTAAAATTTCTTTATAAAATTTTAATATATTCATTTTTTTTAAAATATTTTTTTTATTACATATATAAACATGCACACTAGAACCCTCATTAATGGGCTTTATAACTACTGGAAATTTTAATTTTTTTTCAATTCTTTGAATAATATTTTTTTCATTTTTGTCATATGTAAATTTAATATACTTGGGTGTTAATATTTTTTTTTGTATAAATATTTTTTTGGAAATTTCCTTATCCATTGCAATAGAGGATGAAATTATCCCAGAATGGGTATAGGGAATTTTTTGTGTTTCTAGTATTGTTTGAATATATCCATCTTCACCAAATTGGCCATGTAAGGCATTAAATATTATGTCGGGCTTATATGAATTTATATTTTTTAATAAATTTTCATCTGGCTCAGAAATTAAAACTATATATTTATTTTTTTTTAATTCTTTAGCTACTTGTTTTCCTGTTTCTAAGCTAATTGTTCTCTCTTTAGAAATTCCACCACAAATTATTAAAATTTTTTTTTTTATCATTATTCTAATATTTTTATTTCTTTTTCTAATTTTATTCCTGTTTTTTTTTCAACACTTTTTTCAACAAAGTCTATCAATTTTTTCATATCATTAAAACTAGCGTTATTTTTATTTATAAAAAAATTAGCATGTTTGTCTGAAATATAAGCATCTCCAAATTTTGTGTCTTTTGCCACTGATTCTTTTATAAGCTCCCAAACTTTTTTTTTAGTTTGTTTTATTGGGTTTTTAAATGTGCTACCGCTTGTTTTCATTCTATTTGGTTGTGCTTTATCTTTTATTTTTTTAAATTCCTGCATTTTTTCTTTTATGATATTCTTATTTTTTTTCTCTCCTTTAAAAGAAGCGCTTAAAAAAATTAAATCTTTCGATAAACTGTTGTCTCGATATTTAGATATAATTTCTTTTATGGGTATTGTAATAACCTGACCCAATCTATCTATGGCCTGTACAGAAATTAATATATCCTTAAATTCCCTGTCAAAACATCCAGCATTCATTCTTAAACCACCACCCACTGTTCCTGGTATACATGACAAAAATTCTAGTCCACTAATTTCATTTTCGCAGGCAAATTCAGATAATTTTTTGTCACTACAGGCGCTCCCTGCAACAATAATACCATTTGGTAATAATGAGATATTCGAAAAATTTTTACCCAACTTAAGTACTATGCCATTAAAAACATTGTCACTAATTAAAGTATTTGATCCTGCTCCCAAAACAAAAATTTTTTCCTTTTTTCCAAATTCTCTTAAAAATGTCACTAAATTTGAAAGTGATTCAGGTTTAAAATAAACCTCTGTTTTACCTCCAATATTAAACCAATTACTTTTTTTTAAATCATAATTAAAATTAAAATTAATACTTGTTTTTTCAGAAAATTTTTTTATTTCTTGTACTAGCATTTTATTAATTTTGGCAATTCTCTTATCCAACTTGAGATTGAACCTGCACCCATTCCAATTACAATTTTTTTTCCATAAATATTATTTTTAACAAATTGTGCTAATTGGTATTGATCACTAACCAAAAATAATTTAACTTTTGAATTTTTAATTATATTTTTAGCAAAATTATTATAATCAAATCCCAGTTTTATTTTTTCTCCAGCAGTATAAATTGGGCACAGTATTACAGTATCGGCTTTCTTAAATGATAAACTAAATTCTTTTTTAAGATCTTTTAGTCTTGATATTCTATGTGGTTGAAATACACAGATAATTTCTTCTTTTTTATAAGCAGCTCTTACACCGTCTAAAACTTCTTTAATTTCAGTGGGATGGTGAGCGTAGTCGTCATAAAAGTTAACCTCTCTATAAGTAAAAACTTTATTAAATCTTCTTTGAACACCCTTAAATTCTTTTAACCCTTTCTTAATAATCTCTTTAGATATTCCAATTGTCGTAGCTACAGCAACTGCAGCTGTAGAATTTCTTATATTGTGTATTCCTAGAAGAGGAATCTTAATTTTATTTATTTTGATATTTTTTTTTCCAGGCAATTTAATTGATAAATCGTATTGTGAAAATTCTTTTACTAGTTTTATATTTTTAACGTAAAATTGAGATTTTGGATTGGTTCCATATGTGTAATAATTTTTTATTTTGAGTTTTTTTAGTAAATTAATATTATTTTTATCATCAATACAAATAAATGATTTTCCAAATGAAGGAACTTTATTTATAAACTTTACAAATAAACTTTTTAAATCTTTCATAGATTTATAAAAATCCATGTGTTCTCTGTCGATATTTGTGACTATTGCATATGTTGGGGGCACATGTATAAAACTACCATCTGACTCATCTGCTTCCAATATACACCATTCACTCTTACCTAATCTTGCAGAATTTTTTAATGAATTAAGCACACCACCGTTGATAATTGTAGGGTCTAATTTTGTTTTAGAAAATATTCCAGCTAGTAATGATGTTGTGGTCGTTTTACCATGTGAGCCAGTTACTACAATGTTCTTCGTTAAAGAAACTATATGAGCTAGCATTTCACCTCTCTTATAAATAGGCAGCAATTTTCTTCGTGCTTCAATTAATTCTGGGTTATTTTTTTTAATTGCAGAGGAAATAACTATAATAGTAGCTTTTGTAATATTTTTATTTGTGTGATTAATTAATACTTTTATTTTATTGCTCTTCAAACGATCAATGTTTTTATTAGTTGAGATATCGCTACCTTGAACTTTAAAGCCCATTCCTTTCATTATCAATGAAAGACCACTCATGCCAATACCACCTATGCCAATAAAGTGTACAACTTCAGTTTTTGCTAATTCAATTTTCATTAATAATAGTTATAATTTTTTGATTTATATTATTCCATGAATTTTGATAGTTAAAATTATCCATATTTTTTTTTTTATCCAAACATTCTTCTTTATTTTCAATGATATTAACTATTAAATTTACTAGTTTGATCTTGCTAATATCATCTTGATTTAGGACCCAATTGCAACCAAGCTTTTGGTAGAATGATGCATTTGCAAACTGATGATTATCTTTGGCAATAGGCAGTGGTATGACAATATGAGGTATTTTTAAAAAAACCAACTCAGCTAACGTTGATGCTCCAGCTCTAGTTATGCATATGTTTGTTTTAATCATAAAATCAGAAATATTTTCACTAAAATTGAATAGTTTATTTTCAATTTTATTATCTAAATAAAAATTTTCTAAATTATTATAATTGTTTGGATTCGTTTGTTGAAAAATTTTAAGTCTATATCTTTTTGACAATTCTATTATTGAATCTTTAATGGCTGTGTCAAATAATTTTGCACCTTGGCTTCCACCTATTATCAGTAAATTAATCTTATCTTCAATTTTGTCTGATATCTTAATATTATAAAAATCTTTTCTTAGCAATGTTGGAATTAAATAAATTTTATTTTTTAACTTATTTGGAAATTTTTTAAGCATATCAGAATAACAAAAAATTTTTTCACAAAAATTGATAAAAAATCTATTTGATCTACCTAGAACTATATTTGGTTCAAATAAAAATAATTTCGTGTTTAGCATTATGGAAGCCATACATAAAGGTAGTGACATATATCCACCAGTTGATATCAATATTGAAATTTTATGTTTTTTTAAAAAAAAATAAGCTTTAACAATTAAGTATAATAATAAAAAAAATTGAAATGGTAATATAAAAATATTTTTTGATATTTTAGGCACATTAAAAACTTCTATATTATATTTATCTCTATCTAAAAACTGAAACCCTCTAAGATCAGAGGTCATCTTAATGTCAAATTCATTTTTTAGATGTTCATAAAATATAGTTGCTGGAACAACGTGTCCTCCTGACCCACCAGTGCAAATAAGGATTTTTTTTTTCATATTAATTAATTTTTCTTTTTGTTAAATTTAGAATTATACCCGATAAAATAGAGACACCTATAATTGATGAACCACCATAACTTAAAAATGGTAATGTCATACCTGTTGTTGGAAATAATCTTATATTAACACCTATATGAATTAATGCCTGAGAAGTGATAAGTGTTATTGTACCAGCTAGGACTAGTTTTATTTTTTCATTTTCCTCTAAATATATTTTTTTAAATACACTGTAGATAAAAAATAAAAATACGACTAATAACAATACAATCATAACAACACCGAATTCTTCTGATATAACGGAAATTATATAATCAGTATGTGCTTCTGGTACCTTATTCTTCAACGTACCTTCACCAATTCCTTTACCAAAATAGCCACCACTGGTAATGGCATCGATTGCTTTTTCGGATTGAAAATTATGTGTTCCTGTGTTCGTGTTAAAAAATGACAAAATTCTATTTTTTATGTATTCAAATTTCGAAATAAAGAAAACCATATAAAGCAAGGATACAAGTGAAATACTAAAAAAGGTAAGGAATATCAATAGACTTATCCCAGAAATAAATACCAAAGTTAACCATGATAAAAAAATGAGTAGTGTTTGTCCAATATCTGGTTGCATCATTAGTAAAAAAGAAATTGGAATTATTACTATAAAACTTACAAGATATTTGTAGTAAATATTGAAATTTTGTTCACCACTTAAGATAGTAGCAAGAAATATTATTGTAAAAGGTTTAACAAATTCTATGGGTTGAAACCTTGGAAAAAAAAATAGATCAAGCCATCGCTTTGATCCTTTCACTTCTGTTCCAATTATTGGCACTAAAAGTAAGAAAAATAACGAAACAAAAAATAAAAGTATTGAAATTTTAAAAAGATTTTTTTTGCTCAATGATGAGAAAAATATCAAGATAGTTATTCCCAAACAGATATATGATAGGTGCTTAAAAAAGAAAAAATAATTATTAGTATCTAGCTTATCCGATGCGATTAAGGAAGTTGAAACCAATGAAAAAAACAATCCAAGACTAAATAAAATTACTATTAATAAAAAAATTGTTTTATCAATATTTTTCCACCATCCATAATAAAACTTATAAATTGAATTATCGTTCAACATTATTAGTTTGTTTAATAAGTTTATTAAAATATTTTCCACGTTCCTCAAAATTTTTAAAATTATCAAATGATGCTGCAGCTGGACTAAAAAGAATAGTTTGATGGTTTGGATTTTTATTATATTTTATTTCGTTGAAAATTTTTTTTATAACTAATTTTAAATTTGCAAATGACTCGTAATGCATAACGTTTTTTAATTCTTTTATAAAAAAATTGTTATTTTTTCCGAAAATATATGCTCTAAAATTTTTACAATTATTTTTAGATAATAAAAATTTATCTCCTTTTTTTGCTAAACCACCAACTATCCAATAAACATATGATATAGATTTTAAAATACTTACTGTTGATGAAAAGCTAGTTGATTTTGAATCGTTAATAATTGTCAAATTTTTAGATTTAAAAATTATTTGTTGTCTATATTCCAAGCCTTTAAATCGCTTTAAAATTTTAAACAAATTTTCTTTTTTTATCTTAAGAATTTTTGCAATCGCCAAAATAAATAACAAATTTTCTTTATTACCATCCGTCATAAAATATGGGTTATTTATTTTTTTTAAAATCGAGATTTTAATTTTTTTATCTATAGTAATTATTTTAGATAAAAATTTTTGATATTTTATCTTTTTTTTAATATAAAAATTTTTTGTATTTAAAATTGCGTAATCATTTTTTTTTTGATTTTTTATTAATTTAAACTTTGCATTAATATAATTGTTCAACGTTATGTGTCTTTCTAGATGATCAGGTGAAATATTTAATATTGCTGCAATATTTGATTTAAAAAGCTTACTATATTCTAATTGATAAGATGATGCCTCGATTACAAAAATAGTCTTATTTGTTATATTTCTTTCCAAAAGAATAGGATTTCCTATATTTCCTACCAATCTAACATCTGCTCTTTCTTGTCTTAAAACATCGTATAATATTTTAGCTGTAGTTGACTTTCCATTTGTACCTGTAATAGTAATATTTTTATTATCACTATATAGACTATAAAAAATATCTAAGTCAGTATTAATTTTTTCAATATTTTTTTTTAAATATTTATGCAGCTTGCATTTATTAATATTTATTCCTGGACTGATTATTATAAAATCAATTTCTTTTCTTATTATTTGTTTATAATTTATTATTTTTTTTTTTATGTTTATATTCTTATTGTTAATTTTCTTATCATCATACAAATATAGTTTGTTTGTTTTTTTTAACAATTTGTAAGCGGATAGTCCACTTTTACCAATTCCATAAATTAAAATTTTTTTTTTGAAGAAAATATTTTTATTATCTAACATTATCTTAACTTTAATGTAGCGAGTCCAATCATTGCAAGAATTATTGAAATAATCCAGAATCTTATAACTACAGTCGATTCTGCCCAACCCTTTTTCTCAAAATGGTGGTGTATCGGTGCCATTCTAAAAACTCTTTTTCCTGTAAGCTTAAACGATAATACTTGGACAATAACTGATACCGCTTCTAGCACAAACAGTCCTCCTGTTACTGCTAAAACTATTTCATGTTTTGTAATAATTCCAACCGCACCAAGTGAACCACCAAGTGCTAACGATCCTGTATCGCCCATAAAAATTTTTGCCGGTGGTGCATTGAACCACAAAAATCCTAAACAAGCTCCAATAATTGATCCACAAAAAACTGATGTCTCCCCCATTCCTTGGATATATGGTATATGTAGGTATTCTGAAAAAACAATATTTCCAGTTACGTAGCTAATAAATGCAAAGCAACCAGCCACCAATATTACTGGTACTGTTGCTAAACCATCAAGTCCATCGGTTAAGTTTACTGCATTTGATGAGCCTACAATTATAAATACTGAAAAAGGTATAAAAAACCAACCTAGATTTATTATTAAATCTTTAAAAAAAGGAAAATATAGATTCTTTAATTCTTCATGCTGAGTAAAATGGCTCAATATAAGCATGCCAATAATTGCTATTAAAATCTGGGTAATAATTTTAAATTTAAATGAAACACCAGATGAATTTTTAAATTTAATTTTTTTATAATCATCGTATGCGCCAAGTAATCCAAAAGATGTTGAAATATAGAGTAAAAACCATATATAATAACTGGATAAATCTCCCCATAACAATATTCCAGAAAACAAACCCAGAAGTATCAATACTCCGCCCATAGTAGGGGTGCCTATTTTTTTTATGATATGGTCTGTGGGACCATCTTCTCTTATCGGGTTCAAAATTTTCCTAGCAGAAAAATAATTGATAAATGGTGTGCCAACTATCAAAACTACTGCCATAGAAGTGAACATTGCTAGCCCAGTTCTAAAAGTAAGATATTTAAAAACATTAAGAAATGAGTATTGATCTATTAATTCTAAGATAAGACTATAAAGCATTAATTTTACCCACTTTTATATCATTTGTTAACTTGTTAAGTCCTGTAGAATTTGAACCTTTAATCATTAAATAATCATTATTATTAATATTATTTTTAATCAATTCAATTATTTCTGAATTATTTTTCAAAATTAAACCTTTTTTATCTTCATTGAGCGCTATATATGTACCTCTCACATGTTTTCCAATAACATTCACATTTTTAATAGATGTTTTGTTAATATTTTGAGCAGCTTCTACATGTAATTTTTTGGAATGCTTTCCCAGTTCTAGCATATCACCAAGAATTAAATGTTTTTTAGAATTATTAACTTTAATCATATCAAAATTTGTCAATGCCGAATTCAATGAAAGTGGATTTGAATTGTAGCTTTGATCTATAAGATAAAAGCTTTTCTTAAATAATTTAATCTTTGAAATATCACCACGTCCATTTAATAAATCGTGGTTATAAAAAATATTACTGTTAAGTTTTTTTATATTCATAAATATTGATATTACACCAATAGCGGCTAATAAATTTTGTATATCACTTTCAAAACATGAATTGAGATAAAAATATTTATTTATATTATTAATTTTTATATAAATTTTATATTTTGATTTTTCTTTTTTTATAAAATTTAGATTGATATCTGTATTTCTTTTTTTCATACTAAAAGAAAATATATTTAACTTTCTTTTTAAAGCTATTTTTTTATGAAAATCATAGAAATCATCATCTGCATTTAAAATAAGGTGACCATTTTCTTTAATATTTTGAATAATTTCTGATTTTGCTATAGCTATTTCATTTATATTTTTAAAATTTTTAATATGTGCATAAGAAATATTTGTAATGACAGCCACATCTGGTTTTATAATCTTAGATAAAAAATTAATCTCTCCTTTTTTATCCATTCCAATTTCAAAAATACCAAAATTGTCATTTTTTTTTAAATTAAATAAACTCAACGGAACACCAAATTTGTTATTAAATGATTTTGGAGAATAGGTAACATTGCAAATTTTGTTCAAAGATTTACCAATTAATTCTTTGAGTGAAGTTTTTCCACAACTTCCTGTAATACCTATAATTTTGCTCTTAGTATTTTCTCTTAGTATTGAAGATGCTTTAGTTAAAAATTTCAGTGTATCTTTTACTATTATCTTTTTTTTGGTTTTTTTTTGATTATTGACTATTGCGAGCGAGGCTCCATTAGAAAAAGCCTCTTTAATGAATAAATTTCCATCTTTTTTTTTACCTTTAATGGCAAAAAAAATATTATTTTTTTTTATTTCTTTGGAGTTAATTGATGCATAGTTGATTTTTAGTTTTAAGGAGATATTATTTGAATTACTTAATTCTTTTAAAATATTTAATTTAGAATTGTTTGAAAGTGTTTTATTTTTAATTTTAATATTTTTTAATATTTCTATTTTATCAGAAAATAATTTTTTAATTTTTTTGTATTCTTGAATTTTTTCATGCCCCTTACCCGCTACAATCAATATATCACCTGTTTTTAAGTTAAATATTGCTTTCTTGATAGCATTAGCTCTATTTGGAATTTCATAAATTTTAAACATATTTATATTTTTTTTTATTGATGCTCGTATCATTTTAGGGTTTTCATATCTTGGATTATCATCTGTTAAATAAATTTTATCACAATATTGATTTGCAATTTTGCCCATCATTGGTCTTTTAGTTTTGTCTCTATTTCCACCACAACCAAACACTATTGAAATTTTTCTATTCTTAAACTGCTCCTTTAAACTTTTTAAAGATGTTTTTAATGCATCTGGTGTATGGGCATAGTCTAATATAACTTTTGAATCATTTTTAATAATTCCAATTTGTTCTAATCTTCCACTTATTGGTTTTATTTTATTAATTTTATTAACAATATTTTTAAAACTTAAGCCACTTTTGTTTGCTGCTACCATTGCCATTAAAATATTTTTAATCTGAATCTTTCCTATTAGTCTTACTTCAAATCTATAAATGTTTTTTTTATATTTAATTTTAACTATTTGTTTATCATTATGGTGTTCGTGAGAAATCATTTTTAATTTTCCATTATTGCTCGAAATTGTTTCAATATTAAATTTTCTTTTTAAACCTATGCTTTTAATTTTTTTGTATTGAGGAATTTCTTTGTCGATAATTATGTTTGCTCGCTTTTCAAGTAATTTTTCAAATAGATATAATTTTGATTTAAGATAATCACGAAAAGTTTTGTGATAATCCAAATGGTCATGAGATAAATTTGTAAATATACTCGTTTTAAATTTTAAACCATCTAGTCTATTTTGTTTAAGTCCATGACTTGATGCCTCTAATATAACATCATTAATTTTTTCTTTTTTAAGTTTCTTTAAACAAATACTTAATGCAATTGGGTCTATAGTTGTATTTGAAATTTTTTTTATATAATTCTGCGTTTTAATGCCCAAAGTTCCAATTGAAGCTACTTTTCTTTTATTCAATTTTAAAATTTGAAAATAAAAATCTGCAACTGATGATTTTCCATTTGTTCCTGTTACAGCTATTATATTTCTGGGTTTGTCTTTATTAACTGCATAAGCAAATTCAGATAGGGATTTTCTTACGTTAAAAGATTTTATAAAAAGTATATTTCTTTTTAAACCTTCAAAATTTTGTTTTGAAATAATAATTTTTGCTCCTTTTTGAATGGCATCTTTAATAAATTTATTACCATCTATTTTTGTTCCTTTTATCGCAAAAAAAATATTATCTTTTTTACACTTTGAGCTATCGAAGCAAAGACCTGAAAAATATTGGTTTTTATATTTTAACTCTATTCCCTTAAAAAAATTTCCGATGATCATGAATTGATTAATTTTCTATATATTTTGTGGCTAGAATAGGTCCAATTCTATCAATAATTTTACCTGCAGCTTCAACAGATGTCCATCCCGCTGTATTTCTAGGACTACCTTTCAACTTAAATCCTGATCCATCTCTATATTCATAAACATATTCTTTAGCTATTTTTGTTGATTCCAACATAACTACTAAAACATATTGAGGATTGTCTGTTGGAAAAATTGATGCCAGTGTATTGATTTTAATATTTGAATATATGCTATCAGCTACCTGTTCTGCAGTTCCTGTTTTGCCACCAACTTGATAACCTTTAACATTTACTAGTTTTGCGGTACCCTCTGAAACAACTTTTCTTAAAATAGAGTTCATTTTTCTTGATACATCATTCTTTAAGACTTTTTTTCTTAGATTTTTTTTAGTTAAATTTTTTTTTATTAATGTTGGTTTAATGTCGTAACCTCCATTTGCAATTATTGAATAACCTTTTGCTAATTGCAATATTGTGGTTGTTATACCATGACCAAATGCAATAGTTTCTAGTTTGCAACCTTCATTCCAA
>MDTF01009249.1_pt1 | contig 10817 bp, 8 predicted proteins | sample 811191 | NCBI WGS metagenome assembly MDTF01 (sample SAMN05326649, study PRJNA326480) | marine metagenome | isolation source: seawater | place: Southern Ocean | collected 2011
AATTGCGGAGTCAGCTTCAAGTATAGGTATCACAATTTCTACTGATTTACCAGATTAATTGGAGAAAACTTGAATTCTAAAGCCCTGAAAATATGCAGTTTGTTTGTTGTGATGGCGGTTGTAGACATCTCATGCCTAAATAAAAAAGAACATTTCGAGCTTTTATATAGCGAGCCCGGAACTTCTGAAGAACACAGTGCATTGCTCGGAGGAGAGGCTAGTATAAACGACGCCTCTCCTCGAGCTTTTTCTTCTCCAATTCCAGGATTAGATAATAATGAAGAGTTAGAATTCTTTGCAGGAAATACTTTATTTAATAAGAATTGGGTAACCTCTCCTTCTTCAACAAAGGCAAGCGATGGGCTTGGTCCTTTTTTTAATTCAATATCATGTTCTAGTTGTCATTTTAAAGATGGCAGAGGCCGAGCTCCAGAGTACGTTGGCGAAGAATCAACAGGTTATTTATTACGTTTATCTGTAAGTGGAATAAATCCAAATGGGTCTGCAGCTGCCCACGATATATATGGTGGACAATTACAAGATTAATCTATAAATGGAGTAGAGTCTGAAGGTAGCTTTTCGATTACATATTCTGCAGTAATGGGTCAATTTGACGATGGTTCTACTTACGAATTGCGAGAACCAAGTATTTCCATAAATGGTAATTACGGTGCATTTGGTGGAGTAAATATTTCACCAAGAGTCGCAAACCAAATGATTGGCCTTGGACTTTTAGAAGCTATCGCTGAAGAAGATATCCTTACGTTAGCCGATCCAACTGATCAAAATAACGATGGGATTACTGGTCGACCAAACTACGTTTGGGACTTTAAACAATTGGATCGACGTTTGGGGCGTTTTGGTTGGAAAGCAAATCAGCCTGATTTGTATCAACAAACCTGTGGTGCATTTTTGGGAGACATTGGAATTACAACAAATTTATTTTCGGAACAGAATTGTACTTCTTCTCAGCAAGATTGTCAAAACAGCACACATGGAGGTTCACCAGAAATTACAGAAGATAACCTCATTTCTGTCGTTAATTATACACGGTCACTAGCTGTTCCGATTCAAAGAAACGTGGAAAAAATTGAGGTTTTAGCAGGTACTAAAATATTTAAAGATTTAAACTGTTCTGGATGCCACATTCCTAAAATGGAAACGAGTATTCATCCATACGTACCAGCATTATCAAATCAAAAAATTCAACCATATACGGACTTATTGTTACACGACATGGGGCCAGGATTGGCTGATAATGCGCCCGATTTTTTAGCCACTGGATCTGAATGGAGGACGCCGCCATTGTGGGGAATTGGTTTGTTTCAAATTGTAAATGGACATACAAATTATTTGCACGATGGTCGTGCAAGAAATATTGAAGAAGCAATTCTGTGGCATGGGGGAGAAGCGGAAAATAGTGTTGAAGAATATAAAAAACTAAGTATTGATGATCGTGGCAATTTGTTGGAATTTCTAAATAGCTTGTAATGAAAAAAATAGTGGTTTTAAGTTGTTTATTGGGATTTATTTTTTCGTGCAAAAAGGAAGAAATAAAATCACCACCAACAAAAGTTTCAAGTGTAGAGTTTGAAAGATCTAGTTTATTGAAAAGCATAACAAACGACATCATATTGAAAGATGTAGAATCATTTAATCTTAAAGCAGATGCGTTTAACCAAAAAATCAACATCCTCAATTCCATTTCTACCAGAGAAGATCTAAAGGTCACGGAAGGTCTATTAGATTCTTTGTTGATTCAATTTAGTAGGATTGAGATGTTTAATGTTGGACCAATTAAGGATAATTATTTTTTTACGCTTATCAATCCATATCCTACAGATACCGTATCTATTAACGAATTAATTTATGATACTTCTATTCAGCTGGAAGAAAGTAATTTCGCTTCTTATAAGTTAACTGTTAAGGGAATACCTGCTCTAGAGTATCTCATCTATAAAAGAAAGGATAGTATTGTGAGCAGTGTTAATGCTGGTCGTTGGCTAAGTTTCTTGAAATTAGTGAGTTCAGACATTGCAAAGGGAGCGAATAAAGTTGAATCAACTTGGATTTATGATGGTTATTCAGAAGTTTTTTCTAATAATATAGGGAATGAATTCAACGATCCCATACCGCAGCTAATCAATAGCATTGTTGCAATACTTGACAATATTTACTTTCAGGAATTGGGTGTGCCTAGTGGTAGTTTAGGGTCTGTGCAACCTAAAAAATGCAGGGCTTTGTATTCAGAATTAAGCCTTAATTCAATTGAGAATCAAATTGTCATTATTGAAAAAATAATGAAAGGCACTGCAGATAATAGTTCAATAGGATTAAAGGAATACTTAGACTTTTTAGAATCTAAGAATGTACAGGACCCTCTTGTTGCTTCTATGATTTTAGAAACAATTTCGGAAATTAGAAATGAAATTCCGAAAGATAAATCTCTTTATCAGATAGTTACTTCGAACTCAAAAGAGATTGAAGAATTGAGAGGAAAAGTAAAAGAATTATTGATTCTATTTAAAAACGATGTAGCGAGTTTAATGTCAATAACTGTTTCTATTTCAGATAATGACGGTGACTAATCTTCTTTATTTGGAACAGGGTCGTGTCCGCTTGTTCCCCAAGGATGACATTTCGAAATCCTTTTTAGTCCTAACCAAATTCCCTTGATAATTCCATGAACTTCAATTGCCTCGTAGGTATAGCGACTGCAAGTAGGAGAGTGTCGACAGTTTTGACCCAACAACGGAGAAATAGTCCATTGATAGATTCTTATCAATGCTAAAAAGGGAAAAGCAATTATTTTTAGAAGAAGAGTCATTTAATGATGTAAAAAGTACAACGTATTACGCACAACGTTGTTGCTTGATACATTTTACGTAATATGACAAAAGCTACTCAAAGTCCTTATACAAAAGACTAGGCTGAACCTCATTATTGTCTTGGTACTTTCCGCTTTTGTATTTATCGTAATCTCCTTCAATCGAGTGATAATAAATCTGGCAAATTTCAACTCCAGCGAAAATCCGTATGGGTTCTACACAATGAATTTCTAATGTCCAAAAACCAGAAAAACCTACATCGCCAAAACCAGCGGTAACGTGAATGTATAATCCCAAACGACCAATACTGCTTCTGCCTTCCAACATCGGAACATAGCTCTCCGTTCGAGTATGTTCAGTAGTTCTGCCTAAGTATAATCTGCCTGGTTCCAAAACCAACCCTTCTTCCGGAATGAAGATTTCCTTGGTAGCATTTGGTTTTTTCATTTCTAAAATAGGTGTATCGTAGACAAGCAGCCTATCGTGTAAACTTAAGTTGTAAGAATTTGGGTTCAGACGTTTTTCATCGTAAGGATCGATAAAAATGCTTTTACCGAGTTGCCTTTTAATTTCGTTTCCGGAGAGTATCATAGCTTATTTTATTTGGTAATCACTGCCTTCTTTCCCATCATTAAGAACGATTCCAACTGCATTCAACTTATCGCGAATTTCATCTGATAAACTCCAGTTTTTATTGGCTCGTGCTTCTGCTCGCATTTCTATAAGCATTTTCATCACATCTTCCAATTTACCCGAACCACCTTCAACTTCGTCTTCTAATCCAAGTACTTCAGTTATAAAAGTTGTAAAGGTTACCTTCAGATTAATGAAAGTATCCTTTGAAATCGAATTCAAAGGAATTTGATCATTTGCAAAAGAATTGATTTTGTTTCCCAAATCAAACAATATTGCAATCGTTTTTGGAGTATTAAAATCGTCACTCATTTCCAAATAAAGCTGTTTACACAGTTTATTGATTTCTGAATCTAAATCAGAATTGATAGTACTGCCTTCAGTAGCTTCCATTTTTGAAACCAAGCGGAAAGCATTTGTTAATCTTTTGTAGCCTTTTTCAGCTGCCTTAAGCGCATCATTCGAGAAATCGATAGTACTTCTATATTGTGCTTGCAACAAGAAGAAACGAATCGTCATTGGAGAGAAGCCTTGATCCAATAATTCATGATCGCCAGCAATCAATTCCATTGGCAAAAACGCGTTACCCAATGACTTACTCATTTTGGTGCCATTAACCGTCAGCATATTTCCGTGCATCCAATATCTAACAGGGTCTTTTCCTCCTGCACCAATATTTTGAGCAATCTCACATTCGTGATGTGGGAATTTTAAGTCCATACCACCACCGTGAATATCGAATTGTTCGCCTAAATACTTTGTACTCATTACTGAGCATTCCAAATGCCAACCAGGAACGCCCATTCCCCATGGTGAGTTCCATTTCATAATAGTATTTTCAGAAGCTCCTTTCCAGATTGCAAAATCGGCAAAAAATCTTTTTTCTGATCCGCCAGTTAAATTATCTCGGGTTTGTTCTAGTAAATCCTCCACTTTTCTACCTGACAATTTTCCGTAATCGTATTTCTCTTGAAATTTTTGAACGTCAAAATAAACACTACCATTTACCTCATAACCATAGCCATTGGAAATAATTTTTTGAACCATCTCAATTTGTTCAACTATATGTCCAGTAGCGGTAGGCTCAATGCTGGGTTCTTTAAGATTAAAAACTTTGTTTACTGCATGAAATCCGTTGGTGTACTTCTGTACAATCTCCATCGGTTCGATTTGTTCTAATCTAGCACGTTTTTCAATTTTATCCTCACCTTCATCAGCATCATTAACTAAGTGACCAACATCAGTGATGTTTCGAACATAACGGACATTGTAGCCCAAGTGTTCTAGGTATCTCGATACAATATCGAAGGTAAGAAATGAGCGTAAGTTTCCTAAATGTGCCTCGTTATAAACAGTAGGTCCACAAACATATAAACCCACTCGAGGTGGGTTTAAAGGTTCAAACTTTTCTTTATTTTTTCCTAGTGAATTAAATACCTCAACCGGGTATTGATCATATAGGGCCATTAAGTGTGAGATTTATTGTTAAGAATCCATATTAATATAATTCAGGAATTCACGTTTTACATCTTTATCTTTAAAACGACCTCCGAATTCAGCCGTAACAGTGCTCGAATTTATGTCTTTTATACCTCTAGAATTTACACAAAGATGCTTAGCATCAATTACACAAGCCACATCATCGGTTCCCATAACCTTTTGCATGTGCCTTACAATTTGCATAGTTAGGCGCTCTTGAACTTGGGGACGCTTTGCATAGAACTCAACAATTCTATTAATCTTAGATAAACCTACTACATTACCATTTGACATATAGGCTACATGCGCTTTACCCACTATTGGTAAAAAGTGATGCTCGCAGGTAGAGTAAACAACAATATTTTTTTCAACGAGCATTTCGTTGTACTGGTATTTGTTCTCAAATGTTGAGGCTTTTGGTTCGTTATCTGGATGTAATCCACCAAATATTTCGTTAACAAACATTTTAGCAACGCGTTTTGGCGTTCCCTTAAGGCTGTCATCGGTCATGTCTAAGCCAAGTGTGTGCATGATATTAGCAAAGTCAGTTTGAATTTTTTCAATTTTTTCAGCATTTGATAAGTCAAATGCGTCTGACCTTAGCGGAGTTTCTGTGTTAGCGGATAGGTGATTATCGCCTATTACATCGATATCCTGTCCGTTCAATTTTTCTTCGTGTGCCATGTATCTTGTTTTTCTCTTATAACAAATCAAGAGAAGTTTGGTGCAAATATAAATGCATTAAAACCAATGGAGGTAGCTAGCTTGCAAATTAGTGTTATTGATTTTACTTTAAAAAGTCAAGCTAATACTTGCATTTGGCATAAAAGGCAACTGATTCACTCTTGTATTAGTTAACCTGTCGTAGTAAAAAATATTAGCTCTATTCAAGGCATTAGTAATACCAGCAGAAGCTACTAGTTCACTGAAAGCTCCGAGAGTCCATGTCCTTTTTACATTAGCATCAAGTCTTGCATAAGAAGGCAATCTACCCTGATTCAAATCCGAATATAATGCATTAAGATTTCCATTAGCACTGGTGTAGTCTGCGTCATAACCTTCGGCAAAGTTTACTTCTTCATACAATCCCTGTGTTTGCGTGAAAGGAAAACCACTACCAAAATTATATCTAACATTTGCTTCCCAGTTCAGGTCTTTACCAAAAGTATAAGCCCCTACTAAATTTATATTGTGACGTCTATCAAATACTGGACTGTATTCCTGTATTCCATCCCAACGTGTGATTTTTGTCAAAGAATAGACAGACCATAAATAAAACTGCTTATAGCTCCACTTTACGCTTAAATCAGCTCCATATGCATCTCCGGTCTCTATAATAAAATCCTTTTTAAGTATATCCGGTTTATCGGCATTATAGTCTTCATCTTCATACAGTTTATTTCGGTTGATGTTTATCAACTGATTGAATTGTTTGTAGTAGCCTTCTAGGTTAATGGTAATGCCTTTCCATAAATCGTATTCAAATCCAAGTATAAAATGATTAGCCTTTTGCAAGCGATTTTTTAATTCTTTTGTGGTTCCATTTTTAGTCACATATTCTTCTTGCAAGCTTTCAGGTCCACTTAAGAAGCCATAGAAAAGGTTGACAATATCACGATCTGAATTTGCTGCAATTAAGTTCTGAGAATACATGCCAACAGCACCTTTTACTCTGAAATCATCAGTAATATTATACTTTGCTCCAAAACGTGGTTCAGGAGAGATAGTAGATAACGAAGCATAGTACTGTAGTCTGAAACTAGGGTCAATAATTAAATCACCAAATGTTAATTTGTACTTCGCAAACATTCCTAATTCGGTATTATTTTCTTGTTGCTTAAATTCTCTTCCAAATTTATTAGTGTATTCGAAATCAGTTGTAAATCCAACAATGTCTATTCCAAATTTGAACTCATTGTCTCCTGTAAAGTAGGTCGATCCTATTCCAAAATTGAAACTTTGAACACCGCTTCTTCTTGTTCGATTCGAAGGCTCATTCATTTCAATAAGATACCTCGAAACGGCCATGTTTCCCTCTACAATTGCACTACTTCCTCTTGGTAGAATCAGAAATCTACCGCCTCCGCCAAAATTCCGCCATCCTATGTCGGTTCCGTTACTATATGATGCATCGTCAGTAAAATTAAATCCAAATAAATCCGCTTTAGAACCTGATGGAGCTCCAAAGCTAATTTTCGCATATAAATCATTGAACTTGTAAGGCAAACCATTTGAGTCGGCATAACTATACAAGGTTTTACTAGTTTGATCTAAATAGGATGTTTTTGCTGATAATATGTAACTGATCGTGCCGTCATTTTTATTTTTAGCTTTTTTCAATGGGCCTTCTAATAATGCTTTAGCGCCGAAAGTGCTTAAAGAGACTTTTCCAGCAACTCTTTTGTTGTTTCCCGCTCGAGTAGTAATGTCCATTATAGAAGAAACCCTTCCTCCATATTCACCACTAAATCCACCAGTGTATACATCTGCACTTTGCATAATATCAGCATCAAAGACGGAGAATAAACCAATGGAATGAAAGGCATTATAAACGACCATACCATCCAATAAAATTTTGTTTTGAACTGGTGATCCACCTCTAATATAAAGCTGGCCGCCTTGATCACCGGTGAAAATTACTCCTGGAACAACTTGCATATATTGAGCAAAATCAGCTTCACCGCCAACGGTAGGTAATTGGTTTATTTCTTGAGGAGTAATTTTAGTAACAGACATCTTAACCTGAGTCTGCGATTCTTGTTTTTCACCATTGACATCGAAAATATTTAAATCAACAGAGGACTCTTTAACGGTAATGTTTTTTGTACTTGTTTGATTGGCTTTAATAATAACTTCTTCCTCAAAAGTGGAGAAACCCATTGCGCTGATTGTAATCGTATAAGATCCGGGAGGAACTTTGCTGATAGAATAAAACCCGTTTCCATCTGTGGCGATTCCGAATGTAGTACCCTTTAAAAATACATTTGAATACAAAACTGCACTGCCATCTTTTGCGTTGTACACAAAGCCTTTTACACCCCCTGTTTGCGCTGAAGTTGTTTTTAGAAATCCAAGAAAAAGTAGGGAAATAATAAGTAGTTTCTGTAGCATTATAATTCTTGAATTTCGGTGGTGCAAAAGTATGAATATAGCTTTGTATATGTTTGTATTTGTTGCCAATTGCCTATTAACTGACTTAGAGGTTAATTTAATGGATGAGTGGTTGAGTGTTTAATGCAGAAGTTTAAAGGCAAGTTCTTTTAACAAAGAACCGTCTGATGCACTAGCGTTATTTATTCCTTTCGACCTTTGATCGTATTCTCTTAATAGTTTTAATGCTTTGTAACAGCGACCGGGGCCAATTTGTTGTGCAGTTCTAAGTAAATTTTTAGCTGCATAAAAGCTCATGCCAATTGTTTGCATGGCTTCATCTTGTGATTTATGTGGTAAATAATGAAAGCTCATTAATCGACCATAGAACCCGTATAAGCTGCTTATAGTCATTACCATTGGATGGTTCTTAGGGTTATCTCCATAGTAGTTTACGATTCTGTTAACCTTAAGGACATCCTTATTCGCAAGGGCATCTTGAAGCTCGAAAATGTTGTAGTCTTTGCTTATACCTACGTTTTCTTCAATATCTTCAGTATTTATTTCTGTGCCTTTCTCCAGAGCGATAGTTAATTTGTGCAGTTCGTTTGCCACTGTGCTTAAGTTGCTTCCCAAATATTCTGTGAGCAATAAACTGGCTTTTTGTGTAATCTTAAAGTCTTTGCGAGCTAGGTAATTGTGAATCCAATCTGGGATTTGGTTATCATAAAGCGGTTTACTGACATAATAAACTCCTTTTGATTTTGCTTTTTCAATAAATTTTTTGGCTTCAGTGGTTTTGTATTTATAACAGACCACAAATATTGTTGTATCTACTATCTGATCCAAATATGGCATGAGCTTCTCGGTAATTCGAGGAATGGACTGCGCTTCCTTTAAAATTACAACTTGTCGCTCAGCCATCATCGGAAAACGTTTCAAACTTTCAACGAGCTCTTCCCATTTTACATCTTTTCCATAAGCAATAGTTTGATTGAATGCCTTTTCCGATTCATCCAAAACAGATGATTCAATGTAGTTGGAAATCAAGTCTATAAAGTACGGTTCGCCACCTGATAAAAAGTAAAAAGGCTTTATGTCTTTTTCTTTTATGGACTTTAATATTTGTTGATAATCTATTGTTGCCAAGAACTGTAATTTGAATGGGCTAAATTATGCTTTTGATTCATTTGCCCATGCAGAATACCTTACTTTGTAATGTGCAAAATTTGAATTTACCCAATTACGATTTTAAGCTTACCAAAAGTGGTGATCACATTTTGATTTGGGATCAAATTCGAAAGAAAAATATTGTTTTAACTCCGGAAGAATGGGTGCGACAAAATTTCATGTGTTTTCTCTCTTCAGAATTTGGTTTCCCTAAATCTCTTATGCAGGTAGAAGGTGGGTTGAAATACAATAAAATGAACATGCGGAGTGATATTTTATGTTACAACCAAGCAGGGAACCCCATACTCCTAGTTGAATGTAAGCGACCAACCGTGTCTATTACTCAAAAAACTTTCGATCAAATTGCGAAATATAATATGTCCCTAAAAGTTCCATTTCTTGCCGTGACTAATGGCTTGGAACACTTTTATTGTCAAATTGATTTTGATAAGAAAGATTTTCATTTTTTACCTAACTTGCCACAGTTCGAACTCGTTAAAGAAATATGATGAAACAATTAACTATTGCCTTTTTTCTATTATTATCAGGCTTATTTTCTTCATCTCAGGAGTTTGGAAGCCATAACCTGAGGTTAGATGGTTTTCAAAATCAGAACGTAAGATGCTTTGTAAAGGCAGAAAGCGAGCAATTGAGTGCTTATATAAGTGCTCATAACGGACACTATTTCTCAACATTTAGAGGCTGGACAAAAATTGAATTGAGCGGTCGGCAATTAGTAGAAATGTCAAAATTAGCTTGGTGCAGTTCTATTCGAATTGAGGGAGGTAAAGGACAGGTTTTGACTGACACAAGTTTGATAAATACTAAAACGCATTTGGTTCACCAAGGAGAAATTCCTCGTCATTCGGCTTTTACAGGTGAAGGAGTAGTTATGGGTTTTGTTGATACTGGAATTGACTTCACCCATCCAGATTTTAAAAATGAAGATGGTTCAACTCGAATCGTGAAAATTTGGGATCATCTAAAAAATGCAGATACCACCTTACGTCCAAGTTTTGGTTATGGAGAGGTCTATGATTCTGCAATGATCAATGCAGGAACATGTCCTCATTTGGATAATAATGGACACGGTTCGCAAGTAGCTGGAATAGGTGCCGGAAATGGTAATTCGGTACCTGATTCGATAGCGGATTATACGGGGCATGCGCCAAATTCAACTATTATTTGCGTCAATACAGATTTTAGCCGAGCTAATTGGACCTTATCAATAGCAGAGTCCGTTGAATGGATTTTTTCAGAGGCTGATAAACTGGGTTTACCCTGTGTTATTAATTTAAGCGTTGGAACATATTCTGGAAGCCATGATGGTAGAGACTTGGCTTCACAGATTATCGATTCTATAGTTGCTGCTAAACCTGGAAGATTAGTTGTTGGAGCCGCTGGAAATGCCGGTTCCATAGGTTCATTTCATCTTCGTACTGAGGTTGTTTCTGATACTGCTTTCACGTATTTTAAATCGAATCCAAATTCTAATTTTGGAAATGCCATTTTTATTGAAGCATGGGGAGATACTGCTGATATGAAAAACTTACAACTTGGATTTGGGTATACCGATACCAGTTTATGGGCAGATTCAATTTTCTTTCTTGAACCAGT
>MDTF01006436.1_pt1 | contig 10816 bp, 9 predicted proteins | sample 811191 | NCBI WGS metagenome assembly MDTF01 (sample SAMN05326649, study PRJNA326480) | marine metagenome | isolation source: seawater | place: Southern Ocean | collected 2011
CGAACTCGAACGTTAAGGGCTCCAGCGCCGATGGTACTATGTCTTAAGGCATGGGAGAGTAGGACATTGCCAAGTCTACTAAGCGTGAAAATGTCACTTTACTATCCTATTAATCTTCCAAGTTATCTCTCACTCTAACTAATTTCATTTTTGAACTTATTGAAAAAATTTATTGAAAAGTGATCAGGATGCTCATGTGAGATCCATATAAAATTAACTCTATTAATAATTTTAATAATATCACTATCTTCAAAAGTTTGTAAAAGTTCCCATCCATCATTAAATACAGATCCTTGGTATCAAGGATCTGACAATATTGATTTTTTTCCATCTGATATTAGAACCGATGCATTTTTTATAAACTTAATAGATTGCATAGAAATAATTTATTCAAATGATATATGTTCAATATACCTATTTACAATTTTTCTTTTGTGAGGAGTTTTTATTAATTTTGAACAGTTCAAGCTTTCCACAATTATTTTTTTTATATTTGGATATTTTGAAAAATTAATAGCCTTTATTAGGTCAGTTTCGATACCTTCAACATCTATCTTTATTATTAAGTTATTTATATTCATTGATTTATCAAGAATATCATTAATTGAAACAAGTTTTATGCTTATAGTTTTAAGTTTTTTGTTTTCAATTATAGAATTATACTTACCATCTTCACTTAAAAACAAATCCACTTCCTCATTAATTGATCCGACCCCTGAACTTTTGATTTCAGCTCTTTCCTCAAATGAGTTTAAATTTGCTTTAAGATATTCAATATTCTTTGGATCAGGCTCAAAACAAGTTACAGTATTCTCATGGTTTCTACTTAAGAAATACACTGCTGCATATCCACAATTTGCTCCTATATCTAAATAATATGCTTTATTTTTATTAATTTTATAGTCCTTTCTACAAAAAATAGAGAAAATTGTTTTCAAACTTTCATAATTTCGAATATGTAACTTAAGAGGACCTATAGGAGTTCTAATCATTATTACTTTTGGAGGTTTTTTAAAGATCAAACTTACCATTAAAAGTATTGGATTTTTAAATATATAGAAAATCCTATAAAAACTTAAATAGTTATTTATGTTTAAGTATATTAACATATTTATGTAGATCTCTTATCTTGTATTACATTAGCCATAAAACTAAATGTACTACTTCTGCATTCTTCCCAGCTATATAATTTTGTTTTTTTAAAGGTTGCCTTTGAACTTTCTAAGCTCGAATTATAGTTCAACATCATTCTTTTTATTTTTTCATAAATATCTTCAAAGTTATATGGATTAAAGTAATGCCGATAGTTACCAAGCACTTCTTGCATTGGTCCATAATTTGAACTCGCGATAGGTATAGATGTAGCCATTCCTTCTAAGAGAATAATTGGAAGATTTTCACAGCTAGATGCATAGATTATCAAATCACTTTTTTCATAAAATTTGTGGAGATTTTTGTGTAAAACTGATCCGTGATAAAATATGAAGTCTCTATTTTTATCAACAAGATCAATTTCATTAAGCATTTTTTTGAGCGCTGGCTTATAACTGTCTCCAATTAGATCTAGTTGTACTTTATAGCCATCGTTCTTCAATTTTCCCACAGCCTTAATAACATTCCATTGATGTTTGTACATATCTACTGTTGATACATATATAAATTTAAATGGCTTTGTATTTTTTAAGTTGTCTGAAAATTCACGTATATTATTTTTATTTATATAAAAAGATTCATCTATACCATGTGGCACAATTTTAGTATTTTTATTATGTAATTTAATTTTTTTACCTATTTGATCTTTAGCATAATTAGATAAGAATATGATACCCTCAGAGTTTGAAAAGGTGTAAAGTTGTAAATATTTAATAATCGCAAACTTAAATCTTCTTAGTGAAATTCCATAATTTTTTATTTCTTTAGGCTCAAAGGGGAGCATATTCTGACTAATTGTTACTGTTGGTTTAAATCTAACAAGGGAATATCCACCCAGTACTAATAATGCATCACAATTCTCTTTAATAATAGCTCTTTTGAAGAAAAAAATATTCCAAAAAATTCTTATAAAAATTTTTTTATTTAAAAGGTAATGTGTTTTTTTTAAAATAAACTCACTGCTGGCAATATTTTCTAATGTATTTTTACTACTCCAAATTATAACTTTTGAAAATCCATGCTCTTTAAATTTATTATTTAAAAGAATTTTCTTACAATGCGTTAAACCACCGCCCGATACTATATTTGTCGCATCAATTCCAAGGATCATTATAATTAATTTTATTAAAAAAAGATAATTTTGAAATTAGACTTAATTAAGCTTCTTTACAATACAATTTCATATATTATTATTTGAATTATGAATATAACTATTATAGGCATTGGATATGTTGGGCTAAGTCTGGCAGTATTAATATCTCAAAAACATAATGTTATCGCGCTAGATATTGATGAAAAAAAAGTCAATCAAATTAATAAAAGAATATCGCCAATAAGCGACTCCTTAATTTCAGACTATCTTAAAAATAAAAACTTAAATCTATCTGGCTCGACAGAGTTTAATAATGCCTATTTAAATTGTGATTATGCAGTAATTTGTACCCCAACAAATTATGATCCAAATACTAATTCTTTTGATGTTAGTTCTATAAATTCAGTTATTAGTGAAATTTTAAAAGTAAATAAACTATGCACTATAATAATTAAGTCTACAATTCCAATTGGTTTTACAAATGAATGTAGGGTTAATTTCAAAAAAGATGATATATATTTTTCCCCTGAATTTTTAAGAGAGGGTGCGGCATTACATGATAATATATATCCATCTAGGATTGTAGTTGGCGGCTATTCAGATAAAGCAAGTAAATTTGGCAAATTATTACAGGATCTTTCAGAAAATGAAATTGACCAAACACCATTAGAGCTGATGGAATCAAATGAAGCTGAGGCAGTTAAATTATTTGCAAACACATATTTAGCAATGAGGATTGCATATTTTAACGAATTAGATTCATTTTGTGAGAGTAAGGGTTTAAGTACAGAAAGGGTCATTAAAGGAATTAGTCAAGATCCAAGAATTGGTAACTATTATAACAATCCATCATTTGGATATGGGGGATATTGTCTCCCTAAAGATACGCAGCAACTATTAAAAAGCTTTGATGGTGTTCCAAATAATTTAATAAAAGCTGTAGTTAATTCCAATAATACTAGAAGAGATTTTATTGTACAAAATATTATTAGTAAAAAGCCGAAAATAGTAGGAGTTTATCGACTTATAATGAAACAAAGCTCTGATAATTTTAGAAGCAGTGCAATTCAAAACATAATGAATATGCTAATAAAGTCAGGTATTAAAATTGTTATCTTTGAACCAGATATTAATGATAATTTATACTTGGATATTGAGGTTCAGCGAGATTTAAGTAAATTTTTATTAGAAACAGATCTAATTATAGCAAATAGAAATTCAACTGATTTAGATGGTGTGCAAGATAAAGTGTATACAAGAGATATTTTTAACAATAATTAGTAATTCTTAGAGCTATTATTAATTTCATTAATTAATATAAGTAGTTTATAATTGAATTAATTAATTTAAATTATTTTAATAATGGCAAAAATACTTCTAATGAACCCTAATAAATGGGGCAGAGGCATAACTCATATTTGGATTACCAGTCATTCAAGTATACTTAAAAAAAATTCACATACAGTTGAGTATTTTGATGCCTCTTTTTATTCTGATTGGTCAGTAGATGAGATAGCTTTTAATACAGAAAACAAGCAATATAAACCATCAGATTATAGTAAAAATATAAAATATAATGAAAGAAATATTTTTTCTGATTTGCAAGATACAATTGACAACTTTAAACCTGATTTTATTTTTTGGTCAGCTATATCATCTCATATTCATGGTGAAGGTGAGTATGTAAATATTCAAAATGGATATGATTTAATTAAAAAAATAAATATTCCAAAAAATACAATCTTAGTAACAGGTGGATTACAAGCCACAGCTGACCCAAAGTTAATGTTAGACTTAATGCCTCTTATAAATATAATTATTAGAGGTGAATCTGAGTTGGTCTTATCAAATTTACTAGGCAAATTTAGTAATAAGCAAAACATATATGATGAGGATGGAATTGCTTATCTAGAAAATAATGATGTTATATGTACAAAGAGGCAAAAATTAATCAACGATCTAGACATTTTATCTCCCTATGACTATTCATTGTTTGATAAACAAGTTTTTATTAGGCCCTATAATGGTAATCTAGTTAAAGCGATTGACTATGAGCTATCTCGAGGATGCATCTATTCCTGCTCATATTGCGTAGAGACGGTGATCCAAAGATATTATGAATTTAATGATATTACTCCTAGCGGTGCCATTAAAAACGCAAAATCCTATCTTAGAAATAAATCTGCAAAGATGATCTTTAGTGAAATAATGTTTTTAAGTAAAACTTATGAAATAGAGCTTTTTAGATGTCAAGATACAAACTTTCTTACAATTAACAGAAGAGTATTATTAGAGCTAGCAGATTTAATTGATAATTCAGACATTAAAATAAAAATGTATATTGAAACAAGACCAGAAGGTATTAATTTATCCACCATCGAATTAATGAAAAAACTAAAAATTGATGGAGTAGGTATGGGTGTAGAGTTATCATCAGAAGATTTTAGAGAAAGTAATCTTAATAGATTTGCTAATCAAGAAAAAACTATAAATGCATTTAGGTTGCTAAAAGAAAATGGTATCAAGGCAACATCCTATAATGTTATTGGTTTCCCAAATCAAACTGAAGAATCTATATTGAGTACAATTGAATTTAATAAAATTCTAGACCCTGACAATATTACGGTTGCTTACTATTCTCCTTATTATGGAACTGATCAACAAAGAAAAAGTGTAGATGAAGGCTTATTTAATGAGTATGAGTTTGATGTTGATGGTCAATTACGCTCAACAACAGTAAAAGATGCCTTATTATCAAAAGATAAATTGAATTATTATAAAAATAATTTTCATGATCTTGTAAGAAATTAATGAATTCCATTCCTAATGTAATAATTGGTACATGGCCATTAAGTGGAGACTTTGGAAATATTGATGAGATTAACATTGAAAGAATTATAAATTATTCAATATCAAAAAACTTTTTAGAATATGATACAGCACCAAACTATGGGCAGGGTAGAATGGTAAGGATATTATCTAGTGTAATTAAAGATTATAGCCTTGATTTTAAAATAAATACAAAATGTGGTAACAATGAAGATGGAATTAAATCTTTTGAACTAAATGATTTAGAAATATCAATTGAGAATTCGATTAAAAAATTTGGAAAAATAAATACTTTATTTCTTCATAATCCAAGGGGTGAAATAAAGAATTGGGAGCCAATAATTAATATGTTTAATGATTACAAAAATCAAAATGTGATTTCATTTACAGGAATTTCATTGGCAAAAAACTTTCCAATTCATAACGAGATATTAGAGGAATTTGACTACATACAAGAGGAAATAAATTTGCTCTCATTAGATAGCTATAAAAGATTGATAAATGTGAAAAGTAAAGTTGTTGCAAGATCACCATTAGCGTCGGGTGTATTGTCAGGAAAGCTTTTTGAAGGAAGCAGGTTTTCTGACCAAGACCATAGAAGTAGCTGGTTAAAAAAAGATAGGTTAGATAATATTCTTCAACAATTAAAAAATATCAGCGTGCTAACCAAAGGTAGCATAAATGAATTTGCTAGAGATTTTATTTTAAGTCTGCCATCTATTGATAGTATTATATTTGGTATCAAATCTCAGAGTCACATTGATGATTTGATAAAAATGTCTGATTTAGTAACTAAATTAGATTCTGATGTGATTGAGTCAATTTTCGAATTATCAAAAAATAATTATAATTTAGACAATCAAAAAATTGGATATTAAGATGAATTTTATAGCACTTATACCAATGAGAGGTGGTTCAAAAAGTATCCCAAATAAGAACATAAAAAAATTTGGAGGGAAACCTCTATGTTCCTGGGTTCTAGAAGCTGCCTTAAGGTCAAAATTAATTGATAAAATATACGTTTCTTCAGATTCGAATAAAATATTAAATACTGTTAACAAAATTAGTAAAAAAATTGTTACTATTCAACGCTCAAAAATATTTTCTCAGGATAACACTCCAACTGAAGATGTCCTCTTAGATTTTTGTCAATTAATTGATTTTAAAAATTTAATTACCATACAGGCAACCTCACCCTTTACTTCAACTATGGACATAGATAATGCAATCAAAAAATATAAAAAAAACAAATTGGATTCATTATTTACAGCCGTAAGAAGCAAAAGATTCTACTGGTATGATAATCTGAAGCCAATAAATTATAATCCTAAAAAAAGATTAATGAGGCAAGATTTCAAGGGTACCCTAATGGAAAATGGTGCTTTTTATATAACAAATAAAAAAACCTTGTTAAAAAATAAATGCAGACTTGGTGGCAAAATAGGAGTTTATGAAATGGATATGAATCACGCTATTGAAATTGACGAAATAGAAGATTGGAATATTATGTCTCAAAAAATTAAGAAGCTTAAGCTATAATTGCAAACTAGTATTTTTTATTAAATTCTGTAATCCAATTCTTTTTAAATTCAAAGTTCTTATCATCAACATACACATCGTATACCGGCTTTCCAAATATTAACTTGTGATATTTAACCCCCCATTCTTTTAATTGCCTATCTGTTGAATCAAAACCTTGTTTTATTGCCATTTCCACATTTTCATCATTTCTTCCCATGTATCTTGCTGTAAATATTAATATCTTATTATTATCTTTATAAAGTGAATTAATCTTTTCTATAACTTCTTTGTGTGGCACTGAGATTGAGTAATCTGTTCCTTCTGTATTACAGATGACATTGTCTAAATCAAAGCAGAAAATCATATAATCACTATAAATACTTCTTTATTTAAAATTGAATACATTAATATGACGAAAATTTCAATTTTGCCTAGTTATATTTTATGTATTTTAATATTTTTTGTTATGTATATAGTGATATTTCATATGTTAGATTTTGAAAAACTAAAAAGTGTATATTTAATAGCTGAGATAGGCATTAATCATAATGGAGATATAGACTTAGCAAGGAGATTAATAGATGCCTCTTCAGCCATTGGCTGGAACTGTGTAAAGTTTCAAAAAAGAAATCCTGATATATGTGTTCCAGAGGATCAGAAATTAGTTCCAAAGAGCACTCCTTGGGGAGATATGACATATTTAGAATATAAGAAAAAAATAGAATTTGGTAAAAAAGAATATGACTACATTAATACTTATTGTTTAAGTAAAGTTCCTGTCTTGCAATGGACAGCTTCTGTATGGGACTTGGATAGCCTTGAGTTCATAAATCAATACGAAGTGCCTTTTGTCAAAATACCATCTGCAATGTTAACAGATATTATTTTATTAGAAGAAACAGCTAAGACAGGTAAGCCAATGATTATAAGTACTGGAATGAGTACTATTAAAGAAGTAGATAATGCAGTAAATACAGTAATCAAGCATGGAAAAAAACCATGTATTCTTCATTCTAATAGCTGTTATCCTGCTCCAGTAGAAGATCTAAATCTTTCAATTATCCCATATTTAAAAGAAAGGTACGGTTGTGTAATTGGCTATTCAGGACATGAGTATAGCGTCGAACCCTCTGTTATAGCTGCTGCTCTTGGGGCCCAAGTAATAGAAAGACATATAACATTAGATCACAATCTCTGGGGAACAGACCAGAAAGCTAGCTTAACTATCACTGGTATGGACAAACTTTATAATAGAATTAAAGATGTAGACATCATGATTGGTAAGCCAATAAAAACAGTATCAGAAGGCGAAAAAGAAATTCGTAAAAAACTAAGAAAAAAATTATAGATAAATTATTGCCTAATATTACTGGCTGGTCACAAGTAAATGGCAGGGATGAGTTGTCAATTCCTGATAAAGTGTTACTAGATATTGTGTATTTAAATTGTCAATCTTTTTAGTTTAATATAAAAAATCTTGGGATGACCTTTTTAAAAGTTTTTAAACGAGATGGAATAAATCATTAACTTAGACAATAATGTTATTTAATTTGAATATTATAATGTTTATAAAATACTAGGTATTAGAACTTAATTTATAAGTAAATTTTATGAGTAACTATATGACAGAATTTTCAAATAATATTTTATCTCTGCCTCGTTATTTAAAGCGAACTATTGCAATGATAACTGATGCAGGTTTATGTGTTTTATGTACGTGGTTTGCTTTTATTTTAAGATTAGAAGAATTAATTTTATTTAAAGATTTTAATTTTACCCCAGTATTCATGTCTGTCATGATTGCAATACCAATATTTTGGTTATTTGGATTATATCGAACTATTTTTCGTTTTACTGGTATATCAATTATTTTTACTATTTTAACTTCTACATTTATTTATGGATTATTTTACTTTTTAGTAATTGGAGTTTTTGGCATTTCAGGAGTTCCAAGATCAATTGGTGTTCTTCAGCCAATGCTATTATTTTTTGCAATTATTACTTCAAGGATAGGAATTAAATACATATTATATAGCAATTTTAGTAATAAAAAATTTTTAAATAAAAAAAATGTACTAGTTTATGGGGCAGGGGAATCTGGTAGACAATTAGTTATTGCTTTGGAAAATAGTCCTGAATTTAAAGTTGTCGGTTTTCTAGATGATAATGATCAGTTACATAGACAAATTATATTGGGCCAAACCATTTACGCTCCATCTAAATTAGAAAACTTAATTCAAAATAAAGATATTGCTTTTATTTTTCTTGCGTTGCCAACAATTGGTAGAAGTAAAAGAAATCAAATTATTAAAAAATTAAATCAATATAAATTAAGCATTAAAACTCTTCCAAGTATATCTGAGATTGTTGACGGTAGAATAACCATATCTGATATTAAAGATTTAAACATTGATGATTTATTGAATCGGGATGAAGTTAAACCAGATATTAAATTATTAAATAAAAATATAAATTTAAAAACAGTACTTGTAACAGGCGCTGGAGGATCTATTGGTTCTGAATTATGCCGTCAAATTATGAGATTAAAACCAAATAGATTATTACTTTTAGAATTGAATGAATTTGCTCTTTATAAAATTCATAATGAATTAAAAAATTATAATAATAATTTAAAAATTATTACATTACTTGCTAATGCACAAGACCAAGTAAAATTAGAGTCAATTTTTGAAACCTTTAAAGTAGATACAGTTTATCATGCTGCAGCTTATAAGCATGTTACAATAGTTGAAGAGAATATTTGTGAGGGAGTTAAAAATAATGTCTTTAGCACTCTAGCTGTTGCAAAAGCATCAGTTATAAAGAAAGTTTCAAATCTTGTCCTAATATCAAGTGATAAAGCAGTAAGACCAACCAATATTATGGGAGCCTCAAAGAGACTTTCCGAACTTTGTATGCAGGGCATATATCAACAAACTAAAGATATTAGTACTCATTTTTCAATCGTTCGATTTGGCAATGTGTTAGAATCATCTGGCTCTGTTATTCCAAAGTTTAAAAATCAAATTAGAGAAGGTGGACCAGTTACTTTAACACATAAAGATGTAACACGATATTTTATGACTATTACTGAGGCAGCTCAATTAGTTATTCAAGCAGGAGCTATGGGGAAAAATTCAGAAGTATTTGTACTTGATATGGGTGAAAGCGTAAAAATTAGAGATTTAGTGTATAAAATGATTAATTTATCCGGCTATAGCGTTAAAGATAATAAGAATTCAACGGGGGATATAGAAGTTAAAATCATTGGCCTTAGACCAGGAGAAAAATTATATGAAGAGTTGTTAATTGGTGACAATCCTCAAAAGACTAATCATTCAAAAATACAAAAAATAAGTGATCCTTATATTCCATTTGATCAATTAGAGGTAGATTTAAATAATTTAAAAAATTTATTAGATAATAATAAAGTAAATGAGGTTAAAAATTTATTAGATAAATTGTTAAAATTATATAAATCTAATTCAGAAATTGTTGATCATATTTATATTGAGCAATTATCAACTAATAAATAAAAACAAAACTTATGATTTGTTAAAGATAGTAAGGTCGTTAAAGTAAATAATAATAATTTTTTAACTTTGTGTGATAATTAATATAAGTAAAAATTAGTCAAGAAAGAGATTAAAACATGTTTTTAGCTCTGTAGTTGATTGAAATCTTGTATGGATACTAATAGTTAGGTCCCCTTATATGCAAAAAGGGGTGAAAGGGGGCGCTTGATCTTTTTTCCAGTTAAACTGGTGCCATCTTAAGGTAATCTATTGCTTTCTTACATACTTCCATGAGATCGGGTACGGGTAATTGTTTGTTTTAAGCTATATTTTAGAATCATGACTCTGATATCGAATCCGTGTTTAAAATTTTTTAGAACTAGACTCAGATTCCAAGTTTAACTACCTAGAGTCCACTTTGGTTGAGGTGGTACTTGACCTATATTGCTATAAAGTCTATGTTTAGTTACTTCAATTAATCGCATGATTTAACTGGAGCAAACATTATGAGCGTTTGCTAAGAAACACTATATACGCCCTCATTTTTGATAGTATATAGGCCTTACAAGAGGTCTAAGTGTGTCGTCAGTGTGTCGTCGGTATTTGAGGGAATAAATTAAAAGCCAATTTTTGAGGCTATAACAATGTCGCGGGGTGGAGCAGTCTGGTAGCTCGTCAGGCTCATAACCTGAAGGTCGTAGGTTCA
>MDTF01017644.1_pt1 | contig 10816 bp, 4 predicted proteins | sample 811191 | NCBI WGS metagenome assembly MDTF01 (sample SAMN05326649, study PRJNA326480) | marine metagenome | isolation source: seawater | place: Southern Ocean | collected 2011
AAAACAACCTTTGTTTTTTTGTCATCTAAAACCTTTTTGAACCTCTTGATTACGGTTGTATTATGTTCAGTTTCGTATGCCTGAATATAATAGTTAAATAACTTTTGAGGATTCATTTCTCCAAGACGTTCTTTTGTCATACGTCTCTTATATAAATATGTAGTTACGTAACTTTTTGACTTCCATTCATGCCAAAGTTTTTCAATGAACTCTCCAATGAGTCTAAAAAACTCTATATTTTTAAATTCTTTAGGTATACCACCATATAAAATTTTAAAGTTTATTTTTTTTGCTTCTTGATATTCTTCAGGTGTTAATGTATCTTTTCCAAAATAATACTTTCCTAAGTATTCATGTACACTTCCACTTGGTAACTCGTAATCTATTAGCCTTGAAATAAGCCTAAGATGATATGCATCAAAGTCAAATTCTACCAGCATTCCATTTTCAAATCTACTAACAAATCTATCTCTAGTTCCATCTTCTTTATTAAGAGCTGCGTAGTTTATTCCGTTATTTGTGTTAGATGGTCTTCCAGTTGAAGTAAATAGGTTATAGTGTGTATATTCTATGCCACTTGTTGTGTTTATTCCATTAGATTCTAATAAAGAATATACGTCAGTTATATCTCGGTTATATTCGATATACTCGGTTGATAGTGAATTTATATTACCTATAGTTTCTATATAGGTTTTTCTGTTATTTTTACAATATTCCAATAATTTTAATATAGGAACTAGTTGTGAATTTTTTGGATATTTCCAAAACCTTCGTTCAATAAAATTATGTGAGTTTGTTTTTTCTAAAGTTAACTTTTTACCTGAATTAAAGTAGTACAATAGTTCTAGATCATATAAGTTTTTAGCTACTATACCTAAAGAATATGCAGTTTTTATTGATGGCGTATACGCATTAGATATATTTAGAGGTAGGTTAAAATTTAGCTTAACATCAGGATGGTTTATAGGTATAATATATGAAATTGATTCATCTAGGTCATGCACATATAATACACAAAGACTTGAATCTTTTGGGTGTAAAGAATCTGTCAAGGGAACAGGAAGTATAAACGTTGTATGTTCTACTAATGCCTTACAGGCCGAGATGTATTGTTTTTTGCTACGCACTATCATATAGTAAATATAATAAAAATATATGACCTGGTAAAACCTATACTATAAAAATATTTTTAATATTGGATGACTATTTGTGGAATGAACACTTCCTCCCATTGGTCCTTTTGTTGGATGAATATGATATTTTCCAACAAATCTTTGACCTCCAGGTAGATAAAGCAGTGTTCCATCAGAATATAAATTTTCTGCAGGATCTGGAAGTGTAAACCTTAGCAAATCTTGAACAAGTGGATACATTTTTGGTTCTTCTTCTACAATTATAGATGCCTGCTGCTTATTTTTTTCGTATATTCCTGACTTTATTTCATAGTTTGCAGAATTATATAAACTAAATAGAGGACCCGTTATAAACCATGGAGTTTTTGCAACGGTAAAGTTTGAATTATAGGGGTTAGAAGCTTTGTTATACCGTTTATACTGAAGTTCATCTATTTCATGAGGCATAAGAGTATTATTTTGTATAGCAAAAAACCTCTTAATTTCACCTTTTTCAATTTCCTTTGTAGTGATGGTTGGTAAAACTCCTTTAGGTAAATATGCGCGTTTTTCTTCAAATTTTTTGTCATCTGCTGCACGTTTGGCTTGTGTATAATCAATTGACATTTGGTCTGCAAATTCTGTTTTTTGAAAAGGATATATTTTTGTACTATTATACTTATATACTGGTCCTTCAAAATATTGTATTGCCTTTAGGTTAAATACATGATAATATCCTTCAAATGGCATTCCATCGTCATAAAAAAATTCTCCAGGAGATGCATACAAATTCTCCTTTAATTTCATTTGTTTAGGTCTTCTAAGTATTGTCATTATAATTTTCTCATTAATCCGGCAGATAGTGTAGTTGTCCAGTCAGCGTTTGATACACTGTGGTCTACCTTTGTTATTTGAAATAGCCATCCATTGTATTCACTTGGTAAAGAGCTTACAGTAATCATATTTCCAAACACAAATCCACCTATACCATCTAATTCTACATCAAGTGTAATTGGTACAGGAATTACTCTAATACCTTCGTTAACAGCTGCTTTAGTTTCTCCTTTTGCCCGTGTATTAATAATACTAGTTGCGGCCATTACACTATCTTGACTTACTTCTCCACCAAGACTTTTAAATACTTTTTCTGCAGATGGTTCAGTAACAGTTTCTACATCTTTCGCGTCTTTGCCACTTTCAGGGTCACATGGAGAAACTTTATAGTCAGCAGGTGTACATTCTGAAGATACTCTAATTGAATCCTGATAAATATCTTTGATGCCTCCTGCCCAAAGTGCTACTCCTCCTGACTTATTACCAGAGCCTTTACCATTTTTGTTATTTGCACCATACATAATTTGTGCTTGAAAATCTGGGTCTGATTCTGTTTGGGTTGAAACAGCTCTAGCGATTGAATCTTTTCCATATGCAGGAATTGTTAATGACGTTGGAGCTGCTATTGGACTTTGGTCTATATCTAGCCATTGTACAATATTTTCTGCTCCTGAATAAGGTACCATTGTAAAATTCCATATTCCTCCACATGCTTCATTTACTCTAGATAATATTCTTTTCATGAATTCTCCAGCGCCAGTGTCGGGTCCGCAATTAGAAAATTCTTCTTTAACCATTGTTAAGTTTATTAAAATATTAGCAAGATATATTCCTCCTCCACCAAAACATGATGGTAGATTATCATACCCACCTTTTTCATTAAATTCTTCTACCATTATACTTTGCAATTTGCTTCCTGGAAGTAAACAAACTCTTGGGTCTGCACTTGCAATTTCTTTTACACCTGATCTTAATACTGAATGGTTTGAATAAAATAAGGAAGTAAACTTTTGCTTACTAGATACATATGCACCTCCAGTTCCAACTAATGCTTTTGCCTGGTCTCTAGTTGTTCCTTTGTTACCAGATGCAGCATCAACTATTGATTGTATTTGTAAGTTAACAAATAATTCTTCAAATGCTTCAAATGTTACATAATTAAAATCTGCAGAATATCCAAACAGAAAACCCATTCCTAAAAAGCCTGATGAGCCAGCAATATCTCCATCTGTTGAGCTTGTTAGTCCTACTCCAGTAACAGTTCCAGATCCTCCAGGAGGTAAGGTTACTTTTCCGCCGTCTTCTGAAGCCTGATCTATATATTGATCTGCTATTTGTATTAAATTATAAGTAGGACCTTTTTCATTATTGTCTTCTGTTTTTTCACCTTTACATGTGCAATCCTTAGTTGCAATTTTTATTGGTACCTTTGCAGTATTTCCTGCCATTGAAGTTATTGTACATTCTCCCTCAAAAGAACCATTTGCTGCCATTGCCCAACTAAAATCTGTTACTTGTCCTCTCATTGCTTCATAACAACCTTTGTATACATTAGCATGTGCTGCTATTTCTTTGTTTAACTCTCCATCATTTGACTTACACCTAGTACCTTCATATCCGTTTGTTTGAACGCTTTGACCTGTATGATCTACACTCCATCCCCATTCAATAGTTATAGTCATTCCATATGTTAAGAATGATTTTGCAAGTTTACCAAAGTCTTCTTTAGTCCAACAAACAAACTTTAACTTTCCTTCAGCAAAGCCACCATGAGTTCCTTCTTCTGTTGTAGATAAACCAGTTATTCCAGGTTTAGGTCTAGCTGTTCCTGTATTGTATAAGTCTGCTAGTGAAGAAATTGATGTTGTTTTAAACCCTTCTGAAACTCCAGGTCCAGATGCACAAGAAAATGCCCTTATCCAAGGCTTTCTTTTTGTTTGCCATGCTACGTATCCACCTGGACTTGAATTTGCTTTTGATCTATTTGCAATAGTTTCTAATACTTTTGCATCGATGTCTTGTACTGCTCCATAACCTGTATTTGCCATTACCTTTGCTCCTAATTATTTAATCTATAAAAATTATTTAATATTGCTTCAGTATTTGTAGGTATTCTTAATTTAATACCAGGCTCGACAGCTAAACTACCATTTATTAGTATATTTGCCTTTGCTATTATCCACCAAAGTGTAACGTCACCATAAAATTCATGTGCCAACATATCAAACCTATCACCTATTCTTGTTTCTATAAATATATCTTCTGATTCTCGTTCTATTACAGGATATCGTGTTTGTGCAAGCAATGTTCTTGCTGGAAGAGGCGTTCTTTTATCAAATCCTTCAAGAAGTCTACCTCTTTTATCTACAACCTTTATAGTTTTTGTTACGTCATATCTATCCATAATTATTCTTTTTAATTAGCTCTGTGTGCGCTTTTCCATTTAACAGTATCTGCATCTGTAGTTGATATTGCTCCAAAGAAGTCTGAATTTGATGAAAGTAAATTATCAAACGCTGAAGTTATTATATCTCCTCCAATTTCAACATCAATATAATACGGTAGCTGTCTACCTGGATCTATATCCCATGGAGATTGTTCATTCATTGTATATCCTACACTGTTTATAAAGCAAAGTTGGTTTTTAAAATAATCTCCTACTGTTATTCTATTCATAGGTCCTTGCGGTAAACCACTAACATACGTTGGTGCAGCTTTTTGGGCTAGCCTATTTAATTTAAAATACATACCTTCTAATTCTCTAGCACTCATTGCAACACATGAAAAACCTAGAGCAAAGTCAGCTGAAAATTTACTCATTAGTTTTACATCAGTAAGTCTTCCAACATACTCTACATTTTGAAATTCTGGTTTCATATTGTGAGAAAATGACTTTAGATATGCTCTAAATTGTATTCCTGCTATTCTTAAAATAATTAAATCAGATTCTTCTTCTGCATATATGGTGTCTAATGATTGAGCTGCTGTTTCTGGAACGTAGTTACTATCACCAGGAGAATTTAATGCCTTTAATATTATTTTATCACCAATTTCATTTTCTGTTTTATCCTTTAATGTTGCCTCTCTATCAGATCTATCTACTCCTCTTTCACCATAATTTTGACCAAATTCAACTTCTCTTTTTGCAGCTTTATACCCTTCTTCATCCTGTTGAAAAGTCTTATTATCATTGGTTAAAGTTGATCTAAAGTCCATTATTTTATTATGTGCCAATTGGTCTTTTGGTATATCACCGTATGCAAATACTTCATAACTTCCTAAATTACCAAATGTAGGACCATATGGCTCTGTTGAGTCCTTTTCTACTGAAGAATGTACAATTTGTTCAGTTTTATCTCCAGGTAAATCATTATGTTTTATATTTCCTGCAGGTGATGCTGATGGTGAAACTGTACCACCAACTCCTATTTCACTTATTATTTTTGCAAGTCTTGAGGATTCAACTGAATCTCTTGATGTGTTATCAACATATAAATCACTTGCAGCTTGTAATGGAAACCTGTCTACTACCTTTTTGTCTCTATTATTTTGGCCAGCTGGATTACCAGATGCTCCTACTCTTTGACCATCAGCGTAACCTCCTTCAGAAAAATAAGGATTTCCACCAGTCATTGTTGTAAGGCCACCTAAACTTTTTTCAAACGTGGCCATATCATTATAATTTGCAGCTGGATTATCACCGTCAGTATGAATAGAATTATCATTTTCTTGTGAATTTATTTGGTCAGAATAAGGTAAAGTTGGAGACGAAATCATAGTATGATTATTTGGATTTGTTTTTAATCCTTTATGTGTATCATCTATTCCTGAAATTAAAGTTCCTACTCCTTTATCATGATTTGCAAGTACTATTTTTGAATCTGCCCATGTACCATTGCTTTCATTGTGTGTTCCTAATGGTATACCTGAGGTAGATTTTCGAATAATAGTACTACCAATTCCATATATAGAATTTGGACCCATAAGTCCACTTAATAGATCTATTTCTCCACCACCAACAATTCCAGGTATAAAGTTTTCTAATGCACCTAATTTGTCTTTTGCTGCACCAATTATTTTACTATTAAAAAATCCAGATAGAGCTCCTCCTGCTCCTCCTAAAATAGATCCTAGTGCAGCTTTTGGGTTATCTAAGATATTTAAAAGTGAAGTTCCATCATTTGCTAAACCTACTTCAAGGTCTCTATGTAATTTTATTAATCTATTTCCTGTTGGTGCACTAGGGTTAGATGATACTTCCCATCCACCTAATTTTTTTCGCTCATTAACTACTTGTTCGTAATAATTTTTTTCTCCTTCAAAAGGACCTAGGCCATGTCTAATAAGACCAAGAGTTCCAACTGGTGCAACGTCTGCAACTATCTGCGCGAGTGTTGATAGTCCTAAAGGATAAATTCTAGTTGTACGTGCAAAAAATCCTCCACCATCAATACCTGCAAATGTTTCTACTTTAGGATTTGTTAATTGCATTCCAATATTTTTTGCAATAAATAATAAACCTGTTGGACTTATTAAGAACTTTCCAATTCTTACTGCATCATTAACAGTTCTAACTACACGAGCTACAATACCTCCTCTAACTAGGCCGTCTGATCCTTTGAATCCTCGTGCTGATGTGTTATCATTTGCTAAAACTTTGCTATCTATATATGGTTGACCTAATCCAGAAGTAAAACCATCCATTCTATGAAATGCTTCTTGTCTTAAATCAAATTTATTATATTGTTCTAATAATTGGCTATTACCTGCTGAATTGGAATTTCTAGCAAAATTTATTCCGTCTGCAGTTAATGTTCCACTAGCACCTGTACCTGTTACCAAGAATCCTCCTGGTGTAGTAAACGTTTGAGGTGCACCTGTTATTCTAGGCTGCATTTCTTTATTATACCTATATGATGCTCTTGCTGATGGACCATCTGGAATAGTATAAGTCATACTACCAGGATCACCAGATATTCCTATAAAGTTACTAGCTCCTAGGTGCTTTTGATCTGGTGTAAAGCCATTTGCATCAATATCTAATATTCCATTTCTTGTTGCAAGTGTGCCTAATCCCTGTACTCCTGTATGTTCATATTGTCCTGAAGTTGGTAGTCCTGTTATTCCTGTAAAGTCTGTTAAAAGTCCTTTACCACTTGCTTTTCCTGGAAAAAAGCCATTTTGGTCACGGTTTACAAATCCATCTCTAAGTTCTAATGCACCTGTTGTTTTTTCTAATGTAGATGCAAATGGTATAGGATCTAATGTTGTTTTTTCTAGTGTTGATGCAAGTGCACTAACATCTAATGTTGTTTTTTCAGGTGTAGATGGAGATGAAGTAACATCTATTGTTGTTTTATCTGGCGTAGATGCCATTGGAATAAGTTCAGCTGTTGTTTTTTCTATTCCTGATATTACTCCTAGATCTGGTGTTGATTTTTCAGGAGTTGATGGTGGTGCTGTTACGTCCAATGTTGTTTTAGTTGGAGTAGCTTCCATTTTACTAACATCTACAGTTGTTTTTTCTATTCCTGAAATTACTCCTAGATTTGGTGTAGATTTTTCAGGTGTTTTTTCAATTGTTGAAACATCAGGTGTACTTTTTTCAGGTGTTGATACTAATCCTGATACTGTTGCTGTTGTTTTATCTGGAGTTATTCCTAATGTACTTAACTCTGCAGAAGGTTTTTCAGGTGTATTTGATAAATTGCCTATTTCTGCAGATGGTTTTTCTGGAGTATTTCCTAAGGTACTTAATTCTGCGGATGGTTTATTAGGAGTTTGTCCTAGTGTACCTAGCTCAGCTGATGGTTTTTCAAGTGTATTTCCTAAATTGCTTAATTTTGCTAATGTTTTTTCAGGTGTATTTGATAAATCACCTAACTCCGCAGATGGTTTATTGGGAGTATTTGCTAAAGTACTTAATTCGGCAGATGGTTTATTAGGAGTATTTACTAAAGTACTTAATTCGGCAGATGGTTTATTAGGAGTTTGTCCTAATGTACCTAATTCAGCTGGTGGTTTGGTTGGAGTTTGTACTGCTCCTTCTAAATTTGCTGATGGTTTTGTTGGAGTTGGTTCTGTTCCTTCTAAATTTGCTGATGTTTTTGTTGGTGTTGGTGCAAGAGGTTCTATTGACGGAGATGGTTTAATTGGTGTAGCTGAGAATTTTCCAATATCCGATGTTGTTTTATTTGGTGTAGCTTCAATAGTTTCAAGTGTAGGTGTTGGTTTTACTGGTGTTTTATTTATTGGTGAAGCAGATACAGTTGTTTTTTCAATAGATACCTTAACATTAGAAATATCAGGTGTAGACTTTGCTATTGAAGATGCTAACGTTCCTAAATCAGGTGTTGCTTTTGATGGAGAAGATGCCAAAGTTCCTAACGTAGGAGTATTTTTGTCTGCTCCTGATTCTAGTCGTATGGCTGGAATATCTGGAGATTGTTTTTTTGGAGTATTAGGCATTTTACTAGGAGAAAATGAATCATTTAACCTATCTGCTAAATTCTTAGTACTAAATCTATTTGCTGCTTTTTTCATTTGTTAGTTTCCCATTCCTTTAGGACCTTTTTTTCTTGCTATTCCAGCTCCTACTTTTCTTCCGTCTAGCATTAAGACAGGTTCATAATCTTTTGAGTTTACTGCTGAAATAAGTTCGTCTATTTTTGCCATTAGGTCAATATTATTAGATGCTGCTTGATTGCCATCTTCACCATTAGCTCCATCAGTTCCACTACCACTTGATTCTTCTGTTGATGATCCGCCAAACATTCCAATTGCTCCTAACAGAGCTATTGCTGGAGCTGCAATTGCTAATAATGCCATTGTACCTTTAAATTGTGAAATTTCATTTAATCCGGCTGCAATAGAACTTAATCCTACTCCGACCGACGTTAAGCCATCGGCTGTTGAAGCCATTAGTTCTAATCCTCCAGCTAAAGCTATAACAGGAATCATTGCAAACCATGCACTGGCACCAAATGCAAATAGTGGAGGTGTGGCAGCTAGTAAAGAAACTCCTAATGCCATTATACCTGTCGATAATAATAATATTTGTGGAGCTTGTTGTGCCATTGCTAGTAACGGTACTCTAACCATTTCAAGTCCAGCACCTAGTATTTTACTTGCTTGTCCTAATAATGTAACGGCTGGAGCTGCAAAATATGATGCAGCAGCAAATGCAAATAGTGGAATTGTAGCGATTGCAGATGCTACACCTAATGCACCTATTGCTGTAGCTAAATACATTATTTGTGGTCCTAATGGAGCCATTATTGCAAGTGGTGGAGCCAAGTCTATCATTGTTTGAGCTAAAATAGGTAGAACAGCTTGAAAAGGAAATATCATGGCCATTGCTATTGCAAAACTTTGTAGGCCCATTCCTAACATCATAAAGCCCATACCCATAGTAGGTAAAACATCCGCGATGGCTGATAATGTGATTAATGGTGGGGTCATAATAACTAAAGACTCAGCCATTGTTGGCATTAAAGGAATGTATGGAGCTAACATTGCCATTCCCATTGCAAATGGCATTAAACCTAATCCTATTGCCATAAAACCAGTACCTATTAATGGCATTACTTCAGCTATTGCTGCTAGTGCAACTAATGGTGGAGTCATAATTACAAATGCTTCTGCTAACATAGGCATTAGTGGAATAAATGGAGCTGCCATCATTAAACCTAGTGCTAATGGCAACATTCCCATTCCAAATGCCAATACTCCTGCACCTGCTAATGCTAGTCCTTCTCCTAATGGAGCCAATAATGCAAGTGAAGGTGTAATAATTGCCAGTGATTCGGCCATGATTCCTAAAAACGGTGATATAGGTAAAAATGCCATAAATCCGAGTGCCAATGCTCCCATACCTACTCCGGCCATTATTAATCCCATAATTGGTATTTCTGTTAGTCCTTTTAGTGCAGTAACCAGTCCTGTTGCGTCACCTTGTCCGGCAGCCTTTATAGCCATACCAAACGGTAATATTGCCAATCCTAATGCAGCTATTGCTGCAGCTTTTAATACTAATTTTGCTGCTTGTACTAGCCCTAGTTCTTCAACAATTCCAATCATTGACTTTATACCAGCACCTAATGTATCGATTGCAGCAGGATCTACTCCTTGCATTGCTGCAAATGCAGATGCAAATAACATTGCAGAAGCTCCAATTACTAATAATACTCCTGCTCCGATAATTGCTAAAGGTGCAATCAGTCCAAGTCCTGCAACGGCTAGAGCCATAATTCCTATTGATGCGGCAAATGCTAACATAGCCATTGGATCTACTCCTTGTAACATCTGCATTGCAAATGCTGCAGGTATTAATGCAAGTGCTGCAATTCCAAATGCTATACCTCCTGCAATAACTGGTCCTGATACAGATCCAATTAAGGCTAATGAAAGAGCTAGTCCTACCATAGTTAAGCCAAACACTGCCATAGCAACAGGATCTACTCCTTCTAATAAGCTAAACGCGTATGCAGCAGGTATAAGTGATACTGCAACTATTGCAATTGCTAGAGCTGCCTTTATCATTGAACTTGCTTTTATTTTACCAAGACTTTTAAAGAAGTTTGTCATTCCTTTACCACCACCTTTAGGTGTTTTTATTTTTTCCATTTTATTAGATACCTCTGCAGCTCCTTCTGCAGATTTGCTAAACATGCCAAATAAAGAATCTTTCATACCACCAAATGTTTTACCAGTTAGTTGGCCAATACCAGCCAATGACGGAATTACAGATCCAAGAAGTCCTGGAAGTGCGGCAAATGCTCCTGGCACAGCTGCTGCACCCATTGCTATTGCATCTTGATGGTCTGCAATTTTGCTTTGATTCTCTAATACTTTAGAGTCTAAGGTTATTC
>MDTF01013054.1_pt1 | contig 10815 bp, 9 predicted proteins | sample 811191 | NCBI WGS metagenome assembly MDTF01 (sample SAMN05326649, study PRJNA326480) | marine metagenome | isolation source: seawater | place: Southern Ocean | collected 2011
CTTCCAGGTCAGTTTTTATCCAGACAAACCCTCGCCTCTAACCCAGGATTAAATCGAGTACGGATAGCTTTAGTAGCTGAAATCGGTGAGTGCATCGAGGCGGCCCTGCGCATCAAGCAATTCATTAGTTCTTTAGACACATCAAAAGGCACTTAGGATGCTCAAGAAAGCACGTGCAGACTTTATTTTAGAGCGCCTAACTGAGCTCTACCCTGAGACGCCAACGCCACTTCAGCATAGTGACAACTTTACGCTTTTAGTGGCCGTCCTATTAAGCGCGCAATGCACGGATGAACGAGTTAATAAGGTCACCCCAACCTTATTTGCCGCGGCAGACAATCCCTATGATATGCAGCAACTTCCTTTAGACACTATTTACAAGATCGTGCGCCCATGCGGCCTTGCTCCTCAAAAATCCAAAGCAATCTCAGGTTTATCTAAAATATTAGTCGCCCAGCACAATGGTGAAGTGCCGGAAGATATTGACCTTTTAGAGACGCTACCCGGCGTTGGCCACAAAACAGCCAGCGTAGTCATGTCACAAGGTTTCGGACACCCCGCCTTCCCTGTCGATACCCATATTCACCGTTTAGCCCAGCGTTGGGGACTCACAAAAGGTAAAAATGTAACGCAAACAGAGCGTGATTTAAAAAAACTCTTTAAGAGAGAATATTGGAATAGCTTACACTTGCAAATCATCTTTTATGGTCGTGAATTTTGCTCAGCCCGCGGTTGTGACGGAAGAGTCTGCGATATTTGTACCACCTGCTACCCCAATCGCAAGAATCCTTTTGTTGCAAAAAAACCTTAATCAATCGAAGGTTTTCAAAAGCTATTTTTGTTATCATGCGGCATCTTTTTAGAGAGTTATTTGACCTGTGATCACCCTTTTTGGCATCAAGAACTGCGATACGGTAAAAAAAGCGCGACACTGGCTGTCTGATAATGATATTGAACATGGCTTTCATGATGTTCGTGCTGACGGTCTCACTCTTGAGCAAATCGAAGAGTGGATCGCAAAAACAGACTGGGAAATTGTTTTAAATCGCCGCGGAACAACGTGGCGAAAATTAGATGCTAGCATTCAGGAGAATACTACTGAAAATAGCGTTGCAGAGCTTTTGCTCGCGAATCCGGCAATGATTAAACGCCCCATATTGAATGTTAATGGCGTTATTAGCATTGGTTTTAAACCCGACCTGTATCATTCAATATTTAATTCAAACAAATAAGAGTAAAAGTAAACTCATGAGTAGTCTTTATAGTTTCGGTATTGGAGTTGGCACTAAGAACAGTCGCGGCGAGTGGTTAGAGGTTTTCTATCCAGCGCCTTTGCTAAACCCAACTAAAGAGCTAGGTAGCATTATCACATCAAGCTTAGGTGCAGAGTCAGGCGATATCGAACCCACCACTGATCAACTGTCAGCACTTCACTCTGCTTTAGACTATAACGGTCACACTGACCTTGCCAAGTCAGTCAAGGTATTGCTCGAGTCGAATCGCCCAGTGTCAGTAACGCTACTAACCTCCGACACAGCACCTAGCTCAGTACCACAGGGTTATCTGAAGTTGCATTTACTCTCACATCGTCTGGTAAAACCTCATCAAACAGATCTTTCCGGTATTTTCGGCGTGTTAAAAACTATCGCCTGGACCAGTGCGGGAGCCATCGATATTGAGGAACTTCCAGGTAAACTATTACAAGCTCGACTCGATGGGAAGCCACTTTGCGTCAACTCTGTAGACAAGTTCCCTAAAATGGTTGATTACGTCGTTCCCAGTGGTATCCGTATTGCAGATACAAGCCGTGTGCGACTTGGCGCTTATGTCGGTGAAGGAACCACAGTAATGCACGAAGGGTTCATTAACTTTAACGCTGGCACAGAGGGCCCCAATATGATTGAAGGCCGCGTATCGGCGGGCGTTTTCTGTGGCGCTGGTTCAGACGTTGGTGGTGGCGCCTCTATTATGGGCACCCTATCCGGTGGCGGCAGTATGGTCATTTCTCTTGGCGAACAATGTCTACTTGGCGCTAACTCAGGTGCGGGAATCTCCTTAGGTGATCGTTGCACTATTGAAGCAGGACTGTATATTACGGCCGGCACTATAGTGACCCTACTGGATGACCAAAATAAGATTAGCGGTAAAGCTAAAGCAAGAGAGCTTTCAGGGCATAGTGACTTACTATTTCGTCGAAACTCACTATCAGGTGCTGTTGAATGCCTGACTAATCAGACCGCTGTCGAATTAAACGAAGCCCTGCACTCGTCTAATTAGTAATTGTTGCCTAAATTAGCAGGGGATCTTCTCCCTGCTTAACTACCTCACATTCTATCATGCACCCAAAAGACTCTGGCCACAGACTCTAACAATGTTGCCATTCATTCCTGAGGCCTGGGGGCTGACAAAAAAACCAATGACTTCAGCTACATCAATGGGCAATCCGCCCTGTCCGAGCGATGATAACCTACGACCCATTTGCCGAGTTACGAAGGGTATGGCGGCGGTCATCTGAGTTTCAATAAAGCCAGGCGCCACAGCATTAATAGTAATGCCTCTTTCCGCACAGGAATCCGCCAAGGTCTCAACCATGCCTATTATCGCTGATTTGGAAAAAGCGTAATTAGTCTGTCCAACATTGCCGGCAATACCGCTAATCGAAGCGACACCAATAATTTTACCGCCATCATCTAATAGGTCCGTTGCTAGCAGAGCGCCATTAATGCGCTGAACGCTACCCAGGTTAACTTGCATCAACATATTCCATTGCCGGTCGCTCATGCGAGACAGCATCTTATCTCTGGTTATACCCGCATTATGAATAATAGCGTGTAGCTTTGGACCTTGCCCCAGGCAGAAGTCTCGCAATACCTCTGCAGCACCCTCACTAGTGATATCCAATGGCAACGCCAAGCCACCGATTTTGTTCATAGCTGTGTTTAGCTCTGCTTCTGACTGAGGCACATCCACGCCAATAATCACAGCGCCATCCCTTGTTAGCACCTCAGCAATAGCACGCCCTATGCCTCTAGCGGCACCGGTCACTACAATCATCTTGCCCACCAATGGCCGTTCCCAATCCGCCTCTACAGGAGATACTGGCCTACTAGCGGTCAGTACCTGCGCATTCAAAAAAGCTGAACCTGCTGAGAGCAAAAAACGGAGGGGAGCTCTTAGAGACACTTCACCACCTTTGTCGACAAGAATTAAATTTGCTGTGGCACCATTTCGACCAATTTCTTTAGCCAGAGATTTTATAAAGCCATGCAACCCTCGCTGCAAAGTACCCTGCGCTGAATGACGGGCGGCATTAGGTTTCAAGCCAATGACTATTACCCGGCCATTAGATGCCAAAGCTTTTAAATTTTGCTGGAAAAACTCATGGAGCTGGCTACTCTCCTCGGCACTAGAAATACCGGAAGCGTCATAGATCAGATGACCCTTACCGACCATAGCACTGCCGCAGAGCTGCAGTTCCGTTTCTTTAAGGCATTCCCCAATCACATCATGTAAAGCCGACCCATGACTGACTCCCCTTAATACTTGGCCCATAAGTTTATGAGGCGCATCGGGATTTTCTCGAACTAAGGCGACAGGTTCAGGTAAACCCATAGCGGAAAAAAGTTTTTTACCCAAGCCTGAATTGGCTAATTCCAAATATTTATCTGACACTCTTAATCGTCCTATTGAAATAGTCTACCCATCATTTTACTCTCTGCCCCCCAAATAAGATTGACCTAAATGACAATATGAGTATCACTCAAGTCATTGGCTTCCCACGCCAGATCACCTATCCTTGCTAACTCATAGAAAATAAGCCACTGGACCATCATCATGACCGAGATTCGTAGAGTAGCCATTATCGGTGGAAATAGAATTCCATTCGTACGCAGCAATACAGCCTATAGCCACGCAAGTAACATGGATATGTTGACTGCCGCCCTGCAAGGTTTGGTGCAACGCTTTGATTTAGAAGGTGAACGTTTGGGCGAGGTGGCAGCGGGCGCAGTAATGAAGCACTCGAGAGATTTTAACTTAGCTCGCGAGGCCACTCTAGATTCTGGACTCTCACTGCAAACCCCGGCATATGACATTCAACAGGCATGTGGCACAGGTTTAGAAGCCGCAATATTAGTCGCAAACAAGATTGCACTCGGCCAAATCGAATCCGGCATTGCTGGTGGTACGGACACTGCAAGTGATGCTCCGGTTGCCCTCAATGAAAAATACCGACACATGATTCTCAATCTAAATCGTGCCAAGACTTTCGGCCAGCGTTTAAAGCTTTTTACCAGTATCAGACCGAGCTTTATGATGCCTTTGCTCCCAGCTAATGCTGAACCACGCACAGGCCTATCCATGGGTCAACATTGTGAGCTAATGGTCAAACAGTGGGGTATCAGTCGTGAAGATCAGGACCAACTGACCTTTAACAGCCACCAAAATTTGATCGCAGCCTACAATCGGGGTTTCTTTGAGGACCTTATCAGACCCTTTAATGGCGTTGAGCGTGACGGCATAATGCGTGACACGCCTCTTGAAAAACTAGCGACCCTAAAGCCAGCTTATGATCGTGAAAATGGCACCTTAACCGCAGCTAACTCTACCACCCTAACTGACGGTGCAGCCGCAGTACTTCTCGCCAGTGAAGACTGGGCAAAAGAGCACAATCTTTCTGTGCAGGCTTATCTAACCCACAGTGAAGTGGCTGCCGTAGATTTCTACAGCCAAGGCGAGCAAAGTGAAGGTTTACTAATGGCGCCAGCCTATGCTGTACCTCGCTTATTAGCTAGAGCTGGACTGACGTTGCAAGACTTTGACTTCTATGAAATCCATGAAGCTTTTGCCGCTCAAGCACTCTGCACCATGAAAGCTTGGGAAGACTACGATTTTTGTAAAAATAAACTCGGCCTAGACAGCCCACTAGGGAGCATTGATCGATCAAAACTTAATGTAAATGGCTCTAGTGTCGCCACAGGGCACCCGTTTGCGGCAACTGGACCCAGAATAATAGCAACACTAGCGAAGTTATTAGAACTAAAAGGAGCTGGTCGTGGCCTTATCTCTATCTGTGCTGCCGGTGGCCAGGGCGTCACGGCCATCATCGAAAGATAACTAATGCATTTTGGAAAGCACTTAAAAAGCGTTATCGCTAGCTTTAAATTATGCGATTACAGCACACAAATTAAAGAAATATTCTGATAAGCTCCACATATTTAATGCGGCCTTCATTATCGTGCCCCCACAAGGAGTTTCACATTGCGCTATTTAACACTCATCGGTGTATTAAGCCTTCTCACCGTGTCAAATCAAACGGTTGCGTCAGCCGTTGAACAGACTAAAGGCAATTTTGTCGACAAATTTCGGCAACTGGAAGAAATATTACCTACCCCAAACAATTATAGAGCTGCGTCAGGAGAACCTGGACAAGACTACTGGCAGCAAAAGGTAGACTACAAAATAACAGCTAGCTTAGATGAAGAATCAAGGTCCCTCAGTGCCAGCCAAGAAATCACCTATCGCAACAACTCCCCCCAGACACTTAAATACTTATGGCTCCAACTTGAACAAAATCGTTTCAAGCCCGGCTCTATGGCTGAAACGAGCGGAGACTTTTCCGGTATCGGACGACGTGGTCCCAGCACTCGGAATGAAGATGAAGACAAGTCTTTCGGAATTAGTTTTGGAGAGCTAAGACGCCAACAATATTACTCAGACAACCAGCCAGGTTACCAAATAAATTCTGTGTTGGACGTTAAAAATAGGCCTTTGGACTACATCATTTCTAGCTCTCAAATGCGCATTGACCTGCCCACGCCCCTCGATACAGGTGATTCGATAACATTTAAAATGGATTACCAATTTAATATTCTCGAAGAAGATGCCGTATCTGCAAGAGCCGGATATGAGCATTTCCCGGACGATGCTAGAGAAGGCGGAAACGATATCTTTTTAATTGCGCAATGGTTCCCTAGAGTTGCCGCATACTCTGACTATGAAGCCTGGCATAACAAAGAATTTTTGGGTCGCGGGGAATTCACTCTAGAATTTGGTAACTATGACGTTAGTCTTAGAGTTCCAGATGACCATATTGTGGCTGCCACTGGCATTCTTCAAAACCCAAAAAGCGTGCTTTCTCCCGAACAGCGCAATCGTCTGAAACAGGCTGAAAAATCAGAGCGGCCGGTGTATGTAGTCACTGCCCAAGAAGCTTTGGAGAAAGAAAAAACAGCCAGCATCACCTATAAGACTTGGCGCTTCAAAGCCGACAATGTGCGTGATTTTGCTTGGTCATCTTCCCGTAAATTTATGTGGGACGCTAAGGGCTACCAACAAGGCGGATCTGACCAACCCTTGGTGATGGCAATGTCTTTCTTCCCAAAAGAAGGTGGCGATCTATGGGCCAAATATTCCACAGAAGCGGTTATTCATACTATGGAAGTTTATTCGCGATACTCTTTTGATTATCCCTACCCTGTGGCGCAGAGTGTCAATGGTCCAGTGGGGGGCATGGAATACCCAATGATCACATTCAATGGCCCTAGAACGACCTGGCAGGAGGATGGTTCAAGAACCTACACTCAAGCTGAAAAAAGGTTTTTAATCGGAGTTGTGATCCATGAGGTTGGCCATATTTACTTTCCGATGATCGTTAACTCAGATGAGCGTCAGTGGACCTGGATGGATGAAGGCCTTAATAGTTTTCTAGATGGTATTGCAGGAAGAGAATGGGACCCCCTAATGCCTTGGGGTGTTGAGCCACGAGACGTTACCGACTATATGAAGTCTAGCATTCAAGTACCCATCATGACCCAGTCAGATAGCGTATTACGTCTCGGACCTAATGCCTATACCAAACCCGCTGCTGCCCTTAATATTTTGCGAGAAGTAGTCATGGGAAGAGAGTTGTTCGACTTCGCTTTCAAAGAGTATGCACAGCGTTGGAAATATAAGCGCCCTACTCCGTCAGACTTTTTTAGAACTATGGAAGAAGCCTCAGGGGTCGATCTCGACTGGTTTTGGCATGGCTGGTTTTACACTACTGATCACGTCGATATTTCGTTAGACAAGGTCTCGGAACTACGCCTAGATACTCAAAATCCAGATATAGACTTTAGCCGTCGACGAATAGAGGAGGCAGATAAGCCCTCTTCATTATTTGTTGAACGCAACAAAGCTGCTGGGACCGAATTATGGATCGATAAGAATCCTGATATTACCGATTTTTATGATCAAAATGATCGCTTCACTGTCACTAATAAAGATCGAAACGAATATCAGGAGACACTTGCGGACTTAGACAGCTGGGAGCGCGAAGCTCTTGAACGAGCCGTTGCCGAAGACAGGCATTACTACGTTTTAGAATTTTCAAATCTTGGTGGTCTGGTTATGCCAATACTATTACAGCTAACCTATGAAAATGGAGACACTGAAGATAGATACATACCGGCAGAAATATGGCGACGGGCACCTCTCAAGGTTAAAAAGCTGATTGTTACCGACAGAAAGATAACCGCCGTGGTAATTGATCCAGGTTGGGAAACCGCAGACGTGGACGTGCATAACAATCACTATCCTAGAAAAATCACACCGTCTAGAATCGAAGCATATAAAGCTAAGAAGAGTACCGAACCGGTCTACAAAGATATTATGCACGACATTAACGCTGAGCTAGAACAGCCTAAAAAGAAACTTAAGAAAAAATGATAAGACCTATTAAGTTTTTCAGTGGTGTCTTTGCAATCATGTTATTGGCCTCCAGTCTGGCGGCCTTCGGGCACCAACAAAAGTCAGCAGTGACAGTCATAGTCTACAACGAAGCGGAAAAAAATCTAGAAATCAGTCATCGGTTTTATATTCACGATGCTGAACATGCAGTATTAACTCTATTGTCAAAGGATGCTGATCTGCTCGCTAGCACTAACACGCAACAACAATTTGGCGACTATGTAGAGAGTCAGTTTGGACTTCGCGTTGATACTCAAACTGCCCTTCAAGCCAAATATGTTGGGCATGAAATTATCGGTAAGTTTTTTTGGGTGCACCAAGAATTGGCTATGCAAAACATACCTAGGCAGCTCGAAATATTTCACGACTCCTTGCAATCACTCTGGCCCTCACAAACTAACCTAGTAAATATTGAAGGTTTCGGGCCAATCCAGTCCCTGCGTTTTAATGCCAAAACCGGCTGGCAAACGGTGTCTCTGGTTACTCAGTAATACATTGGTATAATTTTTGGTGTCGATTTAAGGCTCCATCGAATTGGCTCAAACTCAATCCCCCTCATTTTAAAAAAATATAGTAACCGCATAATTTATTTGAACCAAATGAATATTACTGGGTCTCAGTTATAAGAGGATTGTATTTCTCCCTGATCTCTCCCTCTAAGGGCCTTATAACTTTATGTTTAAGGCTCTTTTTTTTGACGTCATTAGTCATCTTATCCGCGATATACCTAATATTTACCCGCCGTTTTTTTGGCAAGATCTAATACTCATTTTTTCTTTGTAATTTCGATCATAAAGTGGGAAACTTTCACCATATTAAATCCCCCGCACTAAAGGAATAAAGATGAAACAAATTCAACTCGCCAGCCCCGGCGGACTCGGTAATTTGCAACTTGTGGAAACTGACAAGCCAAATCCAACTGCAGACCAAATACTTATCAAGGTGTCCTCCAGCAGTCTGAACTATCACGATTTACTCGTGGCTCAGGGCAGCATTCCAACCGAAGATGGCCGAGTTGTATTATCAGACTGTGCCGGTGAGGTAGTGGAAATAGGCTCAGCAGTGACAAAATGGAATGTGGGTGACATCGTAATGAGCTCTTGTTATCCCCACTGGCTAGAAGGCGCCCCAGAGTACCAATTACTCAGTTTTATTGGCGACAATGAAGATGGCTATTCTACCGAATATATGGCCATCTCCGAGAAGTCTGTCACTAGAATTCCGAATGGTTGGACTCACCCAGAAGCGGCAACCCTTCCCTGCGCAGGCCTAACAGCCTGGCGAGCACTAGTTGAGCAAGGTCGCCTTCAATCTGGCGAGACTGTTCTGGTCCAAGGCACCGGTGGAGTGTCCATTTTTGCTTTGCAACTGGCTAAGTCAATGGGCGCTAGGGTGATAGCTACCTCATCTTCTGCCGAAAAACTCGAGCGCCTAAAAGCCCTTGGTGCTGACGAAGTTATTAATTACAAAGAAGAGCCACAATGGGGTAAAGCCGTACTAGCCAAAACAGGTGGCCTTGGCGTGGACCATGTCATTGAAGTTGGCGGTGGTGGTACATTCGATGAGTCAGTTCGGGCCGCCAAACTCGGTGGCCATATTGCCTTAATCGGTGTCCTAAGTGGCCCTGCGGTTAGTCAAATTATCTTACCTCGAATATTTATGAAACAGCTCCGCATGAGTGGCATTGCGATGGCCAATCAGCAATCACAGATGGCTATGGTAGAGTATTTAGATACGTCATCCATCAGACCTATTATCAGTGATACATTTGATCTGGCCGATCTAGCCAGCGCATTTCAACATCAGATTGATAATAAGCATTTCGGCAAGATTTCTATTTTGATGAATCAAGATTAATGCTAGAACCTAGGTTCTAGCGATGTCTGCGATCATTTGAGCAAACTCTGGTAACAATGACTTTGGCAAGGTATGGCCCATACCCTCATAGCGAACTAATTCGGCATGGGGGATCTGTTCCTTGGTATCTATGCCACCGCTTACGTCGACCAAAAGATCTTGATTGCCATGAATGATCAAGGTTGGCGCCACAATTGTCCTCAATAACTTTTTTCGGCTCGGTGCTGCCCGTATAGCCGCCATCTGACGGAGATAGCCGCTTGGATTATTTGAACGCTTAAACTCAGCTTTAACGTCTGCCCTTACTTCATCATCGGAGACTGGGTACGCTGGACTGCCAAACATTTGTCGGGTTCTCACCGAATTTTCTAACGACGATGTTCCCTTCGGAATTGGCTTGACCATCTGACGGGCCACGGCGAACGACGCCATGCCTTTACCAAAGCCACCTGTTTTAGACATTATAGAGGTCAATGACAGCACTCTCTCAGGGTAGAGCCCAGCCACTAGTTGGCTGATCATTCCACCCATGGACATACCAACAATATGCACTGCCTTGATATCTAGAGCGTCGAGCAAACCAACTGTATCTGCTGCCATATCGTCCAAACTATAAGGGACTTTCACCGGAAGACCAAACCATGAATGAAGCGCTAGTCTGAGCAAACTCGGGGCTACCTCACCTTCCATTTTATCAGTGAGCCCAATGTCTCTATTATCAAAACGGATAACTCTAAAACCCCGCTCCACCAATAAATCGCAAAATTCCAAGGGCCACCGAATCAACTGGTTATAAAGACCCGCAACGAGCAAGACTACCGGAGCATCAGCATGACCAAACTCTTCGTAGGCCATGCGTATGCCATTAGATTGGACAAACTGTGTATTCAGCTCTTGTGTTTTATTATTGGTCACGCAATTCTCGCCTCAATATTTTCATAAATAGGTGTTAGATACTCAAGCTACAATTGGGGGAATCAAGGTGCATCAGTTTGTTATCATAAGGCTCTTTTCACTCATGCGCCATAACCCATTGCTGTAAAAAAGGCGACTTTTCCAAGTCGCCTTTTTCCTGTTATATCTAATCATTTTATTACTCTGGCAATTCTCCTGGAGCCCAGTAGTTAATAAGGTCTTTAATATAATTGCTAGAAGCGCCCGATGTAGAAGCTCCACGCAATATTTGAACGCGCGGACCTATTAGAAAAGGCCGAGGTTGCAGATCATAAA
>MDTF01004954.1_pt1 | contig 10810 bp, 11 predicted proteins | sample 811191 | NCBI WGS metagenome assembly MDTF01 (sample SAMN05326649, study PRJNA326480) | marine metagenome | isolation source: seawater | place: Southern Ocean | collected 2011
AACTTTCTAGAAAAAAAACTTTACATACTTATTTTTTTTATAATAGAATGAAATCAAACTTGTTTTTTTGCTATATTAGAATTATAAATTTTTAAAAAATAAAATTATGAGTGAAATTAAATTTACACAAGCCCATGCCTTAATTGGTATGTTTATTGAAATGACTGCTGCTGACGGGAAAATGGACAAAGTTGAACTACAAACTGTTGGTAGTTTAGTTAAGTTTTTTCTAGAACCAAACGGATTTGATGCTGATGCTAGAAGTAAAATTATAAATGAATCTTTCGATTGGTGGAGTTCTTTTAAAACAAATAAAGAAAGAGCCCAAGCAGTTTTTACTGGTGCTGCTGGTGTTGGTGATTCCTTTTCTAAAGAAATTAGAATAAAGATTGCCAAAGGACTAATGTTAATTGGAAATGCTGATGGAGTTGTTCATGAAAAAGAAAAATCTTTTGTGAGTGGTTGTGTGGAGTGTCTTAATTTAACTTTTGAAGATTTAAAATAATAAATTATTATTATCTAATAAAAAAAGGGCTGTTTGCCCTTTTTTTATTATAATATTTCTTAAATGGGTATTATAATTCCTCTTTTATTAATTATTTTTTCTAGTCTTATTATATGGAAAGCTTCCAATGGGTTCGATGATGCATCTTCATTTCTTGGACGAAATCTAAACGAAGGCGTTAAAGGAGCTACTATTAACGCAATATCTAGTTCAATGCCAGAGTTATTAACTAGTATTTTCTTTTTATTATTTTTAAAAGATTCTGAGGGGTTTTCTGGTGGTTTAGGAACTGTTATGGGAAGTGCTGTATTTAATGCTATGGTAATTCCTGCATTATCAATAATTGCCGTTATTTATTACGGTGTTTCAAAAACAATTGAAGTTTCGAAGAAAGTGATTTACAGGGATTCTATTGCTTTAATTACTCTTCAAATTGCACTTATATTTATTATTTACTTTCAGTTATTAAATATTATTGGCGGTACTATTTTAGTTAGTTTGTATTTTATTTATGTAATCTATATGATTACATCAATGAAAGCTAAATCAGTTACAAGTATAAATTATTCCAATGATATTCAATCTATAGATGTAAAAAATCGTTTCATCAGTTTTTTAAAATTAGATTTTTCAAATGCTTTAATTGGAAATAAAAAAATTAATAGTTTCAGAGCAATTATACTTTTGTTTATTTCTTTATTATTTATGGGCATTTCTTGTTTAGTTCTTGTTTGGGCCTGTGAATTAATTGGACAAAATCAATATTCTGTCTTTGGATTTGAAAATTTAAAGGGATTAGATTTGCCAATATCTATAATTGCAGTAATTATAGCCGCTGCAGCAACTAGTGTTCCTGACACTATTCTCTCTGTTAAAGATGCTTTAAAAGGAAATTATAATGATGCTATTTCCAACGCAATTGGAAGTAATGTTTTCGATATTGGTTTTGCTTTAGGTTTTCCTATTCTTATGTTCTCTATTTTATATAATCCCATTTTTTTAACGCAAAGTGTACAGGAATTTAGTCTAAGAATTATGATTATTTTACTTGTATTAACTATTCTAACATTTATAATTTTAATTTCAAATAAAAAGATTGGGTTAAATAGAGGAATACTTCTTTTGATGTTATACATATTTTTTATTAGTTATATTTTATTATTTTAACCTTATGAATAAAACAAATATTTTTGATCAAATATTGAGTAATGCAGTATTAGAATTTGAAAAAATAGATTCTTTTACAAACATTACATCTGAAAGAATTAAAAGAGAACCTAGCACAGAAGAGAGAGAAACTCTATGGAATTTAACTAGAGTTTTTGTTGATTTTATTTATAAACAAGACTTAAACTTAACAAACAAAGAACTTCGTGACAAGGTTTGTCATTATTCTATCGTTGCATTACATTGGAATGATCTTCAATTAGATAATAAAGAATTTTCATATTCTAATGGAAGATTTAGAAGAGATACAGTAGCATTAGCATTATGCTTGTTTTCAAGACTAGATAATAGTTATGCCGACTATCATAATATACTTAATGGTTGGATATTACCCCATACAAATTTTTCGGTTTCACTATGGAGTTTAAGATCAATTATTGATTCTAATCGAGATAATTTTTTTAATCAAACCTCAAATGAAGACGCAAAAAAATCCATTAAATATCTAACAGATTCATATAGTAAAAACAGATATGTTGATTATGATTATTTAATTGATAATGACAATGAACACCCGTTATTAAAACATTGGTGGACAATTAGGTTGCTTTTTAAATTTCCAAATAAAGATACCTGGAGTTTTTTGAGAAATTATATTGGGAATTCAATTGACGTGCCTGGTGGATTAGGATTACTCTCTCTTGACAGAGACGTAAATAAAGATTTTTTAAAAACTAAGAGTGAATTAATTGAGTTTCCTGAAAACTGGAATTTTAATGAAAAACTTTTATTCCTTTTCGTTTTTTTCTGTTTCAAAATTGATGATGAACTTGACGAAGGAGAAAAAGAGAAGATGAAGAAATATTGGAAAGAGTGTAATACGGATGCAGATGATGAACAGTACAATAAAACTTTTGAGGCAGTAACTTCTGAATTAGAGAAAAATTCTTCTATTGAAAAACTATATCAATGTGTCCATGATATAAAAGCTTATTTTATAAATAAATTCAACAAAGACAATACAACTTCAGATTTAGAGAAACAAAATAAACTCAATACACAATTAGTATTAATTTTAACAGATTTAAAGTGGCTCTCCTATGCAGATGGATTTTGTCACGATAATGAATTTCAATTCATAGAGGCTTTAAAAGGAATATGGGGAGTTCAAGAAAAATTATTTGACGGAGCTTTTCCTGAAAATTCTGGTATAAGAGAAAATTTTCCTGAATTTCAAAAAAAATCTGATAGTTCTAAATTAAAAAAAGTTTCTCAAATCGATCAATACCCTGAAGGCTTATATTTTCAAACTAAACTAGATCATTGGAACTGTCTAGTTAAAGATGACACGAACATTATGGGGATACCCAATAATAATCATCTTAAAGTAATCCCTTTTCCCAAATTGAGTGATTCTGCTAATATCGAAAAAGATTTATTTAGGAGGTTTTCTACAGAGGAAATAGATTTAATTGTAAATAAGATTAATTCAACTAAAAGTTGTATTTATTTAACATGGATTAATGAAGCACTAGGATCTGGACTTGATAATCGCGGATTTAAATCTCCGTTTTGGTTTATGCCTTTTGTATGTTATGGATTTGATATTGGTTCTTTATTAATTTTTGAGCAAAACGGTATATTTTCTAATTATAAAAACAGTGATGAATTAACCTGTGTTATACATGTTGATTTATGGGATAGTATTAGTGTTGAAAAGGGTTGGAATGGTTTACTAGACGATTGGATTGAAGAAGGCTCTTACAATGAAGAGGACTTAGAATTAGACAACGAAAACATTACTTCTCTTAAAATTAAAGGAACTCACCCTAAAACTGGAAATGAAATGATTGTTAATTTTGTTGACACACACGGACCAGGTAATAAGTCTACACTACACATTATCAAAGCTATATGGGATAATGTATGGAAAGATACTGTTGCAGAAAATAAAGATACTAGTATTTATATTTTACCTAGAAATAATGAATATTTTAACTCTTGGGATGAACTTTTAGTCTGGGCTAATTCTAAAAATGACAGCACTAAAGGAAATAACGAAACCCCTTAACTTCTTCTTTTATAACTATGAACAGTTATGATTTTGTTTTTTGTTCATTGTGTGGAAAGAAGTATTCTTTTTCAAGTAAATGTTGTGAAAGACCGACATTAAGTTCATTAACGAATAAAGAGTCAAAAAATTTCAATGAACAAGAAGAAATAAATTACTTTAAAAAATTAATAAAGTATTGTGTTTGGTGTGGGGCTAAAGTTGAATGGAATGGAGTAAACTTTATAAAAACATGTAAAGTCTGTGATAAAAATGTAATAGGAGGAAAATTATTTAGATTAGATGAATCTTTAAGCTTTTGCGAAAACTGTGGTCAAAAAGTTGATAGTAGAAACGATAATTGTAAATGCGGGTATCTTCCAATTCAAAATGATAATTCACTTTTAGAAATTAATTCTAACTTAATTTTTCCTTATGAAAAAAAATACTGTAAAGATTGTGGAAAAAGTATGGAATTGATTAGTGATTTTGAAGAGGATATTGTTAATGAAGAAACAGGAGAGGTAATTACTGAATTTCCTCACTTTTGTAATTTAAAATCTCCCACTTACCCTTAATTAAGCAAATGAAGGGGCCTCTAGATTGCCAACTCCGCCAGGAAATTCACAATCGACATTTTCATCCTCGTATCTAAAACCTAAAACATAATCTCCAAAATCAACACCATAACCCATTTCATCAGTTGATAAAACAATTAACCCAAATTTCTTTATATTAAAATCACCACTAATTTTTAATTCACCATTTACGCTGAAATTTTCAGAAGTTTTAGTAGTGACTAATACCTTGTCTCTTTTATTAAATTCTTCATTTTTAAAAAAAGTATCCCAGTTATCAGGTAAGTTATTAGCTCCATATATACTACTTTCGTTTTTTGAATTTAAAATCTCACCTTCTTCACTGAAATATTTATCAATAAGTTCATCAAAACTTCCATTAAAAAAGGATTTATTATTTATTTTAATTTCAATCTTTAACAAATCTCTATTTATAGCAGTGAAACTTGAAACGTCAGATATATCCCAATAACCATCTTTCTCTAAATTATCTTCACAGAAATGATTCCAAAAGATATTATCTTTTAATTCTAACCAATTATTATATTCCTCTTTTGAAATCAATCCTTGATTAAACTCTGAACCCTCTCATGATAAATTGACTTCAATATTAATATTCCCTTCAATATTTGTACTTTGTTTATCATTCATTATTTTAATATCTTAATGTTAAATAAAAGATACTAATTTTAAATATATGCAAGAAGTTAATATTGAAAAAACCGATTTTACTTTATGGGAGATAGAATTTGAATTTACCAATAGTTATGATAGAGAAAAGTTCACTTTTGAACTAGCTAGGAAAGATTTTTTAGAAAAAGTTGGGGTTGATGCATTAGAAGATGAAGATGACAAATTATTTTCAGAGATTGTTTTGTCAACAGAAATTATATATTATTCATGTGATAGTGGTCACGGTAGTAATATTATTAATGATTGTTTAAATGCACTTAAAAAAGATTCCCCTGGATTTAATGAAATGGATTATGAATACAGGTGGAATAAGTTAGATTACAATGATTATTTAGATGAACAGTATATTTCTTGGGCACTTGACATCTCTTCATATGGACAAATTGAATATAAAGATGGAATTTTAAGTGGTGATTGTCTTTTATTAGTTTGGGATGATTGTAATTGTGATCAATGTGAAAATGAATTGTAGTAAAAAAACTTACAATATTTAGAGTAAAATGATAAAGAAAGTAGTATTTATTGATATGGATGGTGTTATAGTTGACTTAGGAACTAATATCAATAATTGGTTTAATAAGCATCCTGATTTACATAAAAAATATAAACAAAATCCTGACCATATACCTGGAATTTTTAGAAATCCACCACCAATTAAAGGAGCTATTGAAGCAGTTAATAAACTAGCTTATAGTGGAAAGTATGAATTGTATATTGCTACTTCTGTACCTTGGGGAAATTCAGAATCGTATTCTGATAAGAAGCATTGGGTTGAAAATCACTTCGGTAAATTATTTCACAAACGAATTTTCTCAACACATTCAAAGAATATGTTGATAGGTGATTATCTTATTGATGATAGAAAGAAGAATGGAGCTGTTGAGTTTAGTGGAGAGTTGTTAAGATTCGGATTTGATTGGGAAAATGATAACAAACCAAACGAATACCCAACTTGGGAAGCAATTCTAGAAAAATTATTATAAATTAATTGCTTTTGTAAATTAAATTTATGTCTGAACGTTATCTTACCAAATCCCGTTACAAATTGGGCCTAGAATGTCCAAATAAACTTTATTTTACTAAAAAAGAGGAAGAGTTTTATAGTGCTAAAACCAATGATACTTTTTTACAAGCATTAGCATCTGGTGGCTTTCAGGTAGAGGAACTTGCAAGGCTTCATTATTCTGATGGAATTCTAGTAGAAGAACAAGACCAATATGATTATAAAGCTCTACATGAGACTACTGCCAAATTATTAGAAAGAGAAAATGTGGTCATATTTGAGCCGGCATTTCTAGTAGAGGGCTTGTTTATAAGAGTAGACATTTTGGTTAAAAAGGGTAACAATATTCAACTTATTGAGGTAAAAGCTAAGTCTTATCATCCAGAGAACCTCTATGAATTCATTGGTAAAAGAGGGACTATTAAACCTAGTTGGAAACCTTATTTATTTGACGTAGCCTTTCAGAAGTATGTTATTGAAAAATCTAATTCATCTTTTAACGTGACTCCTTTCTTGATGTTAGCAGACAAGAGTAAAACTACGTCTTTAGAAGGCCTCAATCAAAAGTTTAGAATATCTAAATCTTCTAAAGAAAGAACTGGCATAGTTAGGTTATTAGATATATTAAAAAATCCAGAGCATGAGTCTGTATTAAGTAAAGTAAATATTTCAGATATTATAACGCTTATAGAAAATGGCGAGCAGAGAATATTGGAGCAGTACACATTTGAACAGAGTATTATAGCATTTAGAGAAGCTTATACAAAGGATAAATATTTTAACTACCCAATAGATTGTGTTTCATGTAAAAAATGTGAATTTAAAGCACCTAGTAAAGACGAATTAAACGGTCTTAAATCCGGTTTTGAATTTTGTTGGAATAGCCAGCAAAATTGGTCAGAAAACGAATTTAAAAAGCCGAATTTATTTGAAGTTTGGGATTTTAGAAGCTGGCAAAAAGTGCAAGACCCTAACGATATTATATTGGATTGCGTTACTGAGGATATTTTAGGGTTTGTGACTCCAGACGCTGGAAAACTTTCCAGGACTGAACGGCAATGGTTACAGATAGAAAAGTCCAGAAATAATGATACCAATTTAGAAGTACTTAAGGATGAACTAAAAGAAGAAATGGATACTTGGACATTTCCTTTGAATTTTATAGATTTTGAAACCTCTACCGTAGCTTTACCTTTTTATGTAGGCCAAAAGCCTTATGAACAAGTCGCATTTCAATTTTCCCATCATATATATCATAAGAATGGTAGAATAGAACATGCTACTCAGTTTATAAATTCTGACCCTGGCATTTACCCCAATTTTCTATTTGCAAGAGCTCTAAAAAAAGCGCTAAGTAAAAACAGCGGAAGTATTTTTAAGTTTGCTACCCATGAAAACACCATTGTAAATGCTGTTATAGAGCAGTTGGAACTAAGCAATGAAAAGGACAAGCATACACTTATAGATTTTCTAAAGACAATAAGCCACTCTAAAGGAGAGCATAATGGCATGCCGTGGCTAGGTGAAAGAGATATGATAGACCTTTGCAGGGTAATAAAAGACTATTATTATAATCCCTATACCAAAGGCTCCAATTCAATTAAAAAAGTACTACCGGCAGTCTTTAAGTCATCTGCTTTTGTAAAAAGAAAATATAAAAAAACTATTGGAGAGATAGGTATTAGTTCTAAGAATTTTTCTTCTTCAAAGGTGTGGCTTTCATCAGATACTAACGGAAATGTAATAGACCCATATAGAAGTCTTCCGAAACCTTTTGAAGAATTTAATGACAAGTTCCACATTATTTCTGATTTAGAAGATATAGCCGACGGAGGCGCAGCTCTTACTGCTTACGGTAAGCTTCAATACACAGAAATGAATAATAAAGAAAGATTAGCAATTACAGATTCATTACTAAGATATTGTGAGTTAGATACCCTTGCTATGGTAATGATTTACGAGCATTTAAAAGAGCTTATAAATTAATTTACTATTTTTAATTTGTTTTTACTTTAATTAACAAAACTGTATAGTTTATGAATGACATTATATGCCCAAATTGTAAAAAAGCTTTTAAAGTAGATGAGGCTGGCTTTGCTGATATTCTAAAACAAGTAAGAGACCAACAATTTGAAACTGAAATAAAACAAAGGTTAGAGGTTGCGGAAAAAGATAAAAACAATGCAGTGCAAATAGCAGAGGCAAAATTAAAAAATGAATTACAGTTGGAATTTTCCAAAAAGGAACAAGAAATACAATCCCTAAAGTCTAGTACGGATTTAGAATTGGCAAAAATAAAGTCCCAAATGGCCATTGCAGAAGCAGAAAAGAAAACAGCAGTCTTAGAGGCTACCAGTTTAATTAAGAAGGAGCGTGACAAGTTAGTTTATGAGCTGAGTAACAAAGAAACTGAAAAATTACTTTTAGAAAAGTCTATCAATGAAGCTTTCGCAGAAAAGATGAAGTTAAAAGAAGAGGCTTTAAAAATGAAAGACGATGAAATTGAACGTCTCAGAGACTTTAAACAAAAGCTCTCAACTAAAATGGTAGGCGAGACTTTAGAGCAGCATTGCGAAATTGAATTCAATAGAATAAGAGCAACAGCTTTTCAAGCTGCTTACTTTGAAAAAGATAACGATATAAGCGGAGGAACAAAAGGGGACTACATTTATAGAGAACCTGATCCGAATGGAAACGAGCTTGTTTCTATTATGTTTGAGATGAAGAATGAGGGAGATGAAACTTCAACTAAAAAGAAAAACGAAGATTTTTTTGCAAAATTAAACAAAGACAGAATTGATAAAAATTGTGAATATGCTGTTTTGGTTTCTTTGTTAGAGGGGGATAATGAATTGTATAATTCAGGTATTTTAGACGTTTCATATAAATATCCAAAGATGTATGTGATTAGACCACAATTCTTCATAACAATTATAACCCTTTTAAGAAATGCTGCAAAGAATTCTTTACAATACAAAAATGAATTGTCTCTTATGAAAAATCAAAGTATAGATGTTACTAATTTCGAAAACAAAATAAATAGTTTTAAGGAAGGTTTTTCAAAAAACTACGAACTGGCTAGTAGAAAATTTGAAACAGCTATAGACGAGATAGATAAGACTATAAACCACTTAAATAAAACAAAAGAAGCTTTGCTTTCCTCGGTTAACAATTTAAGACTAGCCAATAATAAAGCGGAGGAGCTAACTATAAAAAGACTCACTCACGCAAACCCAACCATGAGAGCTAAGTTTGATGACATTAAATAAACTCAAACTTGTTTACTTGAGCCTTAATTACTAAGATTATGAAAAAAAACTATGTAGATGAATGTAGATAACTCCATTGAAATATCGTGACACCATCCATATCTATGTAAATTACTTTCTTCAATATGTTAAGTCTTTTATTAGATCCTTAAACGGTCCATCTTTAAAATCTAATTTATTTCTAAAATGAAATAAATCGTTTCTAAGTTGAGATACTACATTTAAATTGTCTAAGAAGTCAGATTTTGAAACAAGATTTAAAAATTTAAGATTATCCCAGTTATCGTTAAAAATCAAATTATAATCAAAAAAGGTTAAATCATCAATACCCTTTAACTCGTCATTATTATTTTTAAAATGTTGATTTTTATTTTTAAGAGAATCAATAAAATTAATTTTAAACTTTTTTATCACTTCTCTAATCCGAATTTCTACCAATTCAATTAAAATAATCCTTGAGGAATATTCTTCAAAAGAATTAGAAACAGATCTTGGTGAGATAAATTTTTTATGCTCTCCATTTATATTTAAAATAAGACCTGAAGAATTTTTTAGTTTATTTAGAACCTCAAATAGACTGTCATTTAAATCTACTTCAAAAATTTTATCATCAAGAATTTCAAATGAATTGAATCGTTTTTTTTTGAGTTTTAATAAAAAATATTTTTTTCGACTAAAAGTTCCTATATGCTGGCCTCTAATACTTTTAAATACTGGTATATAAGAGACTTCTTCTTTATAAAATTTCTTATCTAAAGTATCTTGCGTTATATCTTCTATTTTGTTTGCTGTTAAATAGACCAATTCTTTGGAATTTTTCTCTAAAAAAGATGCAGAAAATTTACTCATAATCAAATATATTAATAAAATTCTTAATAATGAATCTATAGAATACAGTGTTATTGAAAAAATTGATTCATCAACTCCAATAGGGATTTTATCTTATATAAAGAGAGATTATCTTGAATTTTTTGATTTTGGCTTTGCACTTTTACCTAACTTTTATAAAAAAGGATATGTAACAGAAGCATCGATAGCATACTTGAAAGATTTTTTTACTAATAAATCTAACTTAAGCATTGCAGCTATAAGTAAAAATAAAAATAAGCCCTCTATAAAATTATTAGAAAGATTAGGATTTGAATTTTCTAAAGAAATCGAATATGAAAAAGAAAAATGGAAAGTATTTATTTTAAAAAAAGAAAAATTTCTTAGCTAAACCATAGGCATATCTTCTTCTTTCAAATCAGCAATCTCCAAACCGCGCAAGTAAGTTAAACTAACTTTTAAACTTGAGTGTCCCATAGCTTTTTGAAGCTTACTTAATGACCCTGTACGCTTGTATATTTCTATAGCTCCTGTGTGTCTAAAAGAATACAATGTTATATCTCGTTCAACAGAAGGAAAACACCTCTTAAAACGCCTCCAAACACCCTTAAAATAGCTATTGTTGTATGGTTTAGAAGTGTGTGTAAATATATTGTTGTTTGCTTCGCCTTTTGCAAGCTCTTTACGTATGTATTGAGGCACAGGAACGACTCTATT
>MDTF01005514.1_pt1 | contig 10809 bp, 4 predicted proteins | sample 811191 | NCBI WGS metagenome assembly MDTF01 (sample SAMN05326649, study PRJNA326480) | marine metagenome | isolation source: seawater | place: Southern Ocean | collected 2011
GTGGGCTAACGTACAGCCACACTCTGGTGCTCAGGCAAATGCTGCAGTAATGTTAGCTTGTTTGAACCCAGGAGACCCGATTTTAGGTTTTGATTTGTCTCATGGTGGACACTTAACTCACGGTTCTCCAGTAAACTTTTCTGGTAAATTGTATCAACCACATTTTTATGGTGTTGAAGAAGGTACCGGAATGATTGACTTCAATAAAATCAGAGATAAAGCCCTAGCAGTTAAACCAAAAATGATTGTTTGCGGTGCTTCTGCTTACTCTCGTGATTGGGATTACAAATTGCTACGTGAAGTGGCTGATGAAGTTGGTGCTATTTTATTAGCAGATATTTCTCACCCTTCAGGTTTGATTGCTAAAGGAATTTTAAATGATCCAATTGAGCACTGTCATGTTGTAACATCAACTACACACAAAACCCTTCGTGGTCCTCGTGGTGGTGTTATCATGATGGGTAAAGATTTTGAAAATCCATTTGGATTGAAGTCTCCAAAAGGTGCTACACGTATGATGTCTAGCGTTCTTGATTCAGGTGTTTTCCCTGGAACACAAGGTGGTCCATTAGAGCACGTTATTGCTGCTAAAGCTGTTGCTTTTGGTGAGGCATTAACTGATGAATACATGCAGTATACACTCCAAGTGGTTAAAAATGCTCAAGTGATGGCTGAAGAGCTAGTTGCTCGCGATTACGATGTAATCAGTGGTGGGACGGATAATCACTTGATGTTAATCGACTTGAGAAACAAAGGTGTTACTGGTAAAGATGCAGAGAATGCATTGGTTAAAGCGCACATCACGGTAAATAAAAACATGGTTCCTTTTGACGATAAAAGTCCATTTGTAACCAGTGGAATTCGTGTGGGAACTGCTGCTTTAACAACTCGTGGATTGGTTGAAAAAGACATTCCTCAAATTGTAGAATACATTGATGATGTAATCAACAACATCGACAATGAGTCTCAATTGAAAGCTATTCAAGAGTCGGTAAACGGATGGATGAAAGACAAGCCATTGTTTGCTACTACAATTAACGCATAATACATTCAGATGAAGATCACAGCAAACGATCCATCTCGAAAAAGTTTTGTTCAAATTTCGGCAGATTCTGATTTTCCTATTCAGAATCTGCCTTTTGGTATATTCTCTACGCTCAAAAATCCAACCAAACGCATTGGTGTGGCACTTGGAGATTTCGTGATTGATTTGGTTGAGTTATATAATTTGGAATACATCGATGAGTTGGTTTTCACCATTGATGATTTACAAGCTCCATACCTCAACACTATGATGAAGCACGGGAAATTAGAAGTTCGAAATCTTAGAAATAGAATTGCTAATTTGTTTGATGTTTCCAATCCAACTTTACCAGCACACCAAGAGCACTTGGAGCGCATTCTTGTAAAAAAAGAACAAGCTCAACTGCATATGCCTGTTCAAGTTGGAGATTACACTGATTTTTATTCGAGCAGAGAGCATGCTACCAATGTAGGTGCCATGTTCAGAGATCCAGACAATGCATTATTGCCAAACTGGTTGCACCTTCCGGTGGGATATCACGGTAGAGCGAGTTCTATTGTTTTATCAGGAACTCCTGTAAAACGTCCGTTGGGTCAGCAGAAACCAAAAGATGCTACTGAACCTGTTTTTGGACCAAGCCAAATGTTGGATTTCGAATTGGAGATGGCTTTCATCACCTTTGATGGGAAACCACTTGGAGAACGCATTTCAACAGCAGAGGCTGAAGATTACATCTTTGGTATGTGCCTGTTTAATGATTGGAGTGCCAGAGATATTCAAACTTGGGAATATGTTCCTCTGGGACCATTCTTAGCTAAGAATTTCGCTTCTTCGATTTCTCCTTGGATTGTTACATTGGATGCTTTGGAACCCTTTAGAGTTGAAGGTCCGGTTCAAGATCCTGAGCCTCTTCCCTATTTACACTTTGAAGGAAATCGAAATATCGATTTGAATTTGAATGTGTATATCCAACCTAAAGATGGTGAAGAAAGTCAAGTGAGTGAGTCTAATTTCAAGTATATGTATTGGAATATGTCTCAGCAATTGGCTCACCATACCGTAAACGGATGTAACATTAAAGCTGGAGATATGATGGCTTCTGGAACTATTTCAGGCCCAGATAAAGGAAGCTATGGTTCCATGTTAGAAATTACTTGGCGTGGAGCTAATCCTGTTCAGTTAGCTGATGGTACAGAGCGTAAATTCATTGAAGATGGCGACACCGTAATTATGCGTGGCCATTGTGAAAAAGATGGAATTCGCGTTGGATTTGGTGAGGTAAAAGGAAAGCTTTTATCCGCTGATTAAGCATTGATTTTTGAAAAATATAAAAGCCAGCTTGATGAAGCTGGCTTTTATATTCTTATTATTTCTCAATAACCACTTTTTGGGTTTCAATACCATTTTCAGTTTTTGCCTCTATAACATATACACCTGTTGGTAAACTAGAAACATCCAATTGGATTTCTGTAGCGTTTACTTGTTTTTGCAAAACCAACGCTCCTGTTAAACTGTACAAACTAATGGTGGCTTGTTGCTCTTGGTTAAACTTAACAGATAGCGTTGAGTTTGTTGGATTGGGGTAAACCGTTATTGGCTTTTTTCTATCATTTTGAGGTATTGATTCTACATCAGTTATAAATTCTGTTGTGTAAGAAATATCTGGAACTTCTATTTTATACAAACGTATACCTGTTGAACTAGCCCCTAATGCTTCTAAAGCTAGTGCGTAATTATTACCATTTGCCATTATATGTGTACCTCCACCATAGGTTAAAACAGTATCCCAAACGGTTAGGCCATTATCTGGATTTATTTGAGCAAAAGATGCAGATCCATATGGTAGTGAATCTCCCAATACATTTGTTTGAGTGGCTGCTACAAGTCCTTTACTGTTTATTCCTATCATCTTCCATACAGCAAAAGAAACGGAGTCTGAAAGCACTCCTGTTTTAGGTGTTAATGTTACCTCTTTTTTAATATCCCAAATTCTATCATACCATCTCAAATCTGTTCTTGATCTTTCAAAAGTATTTAAGTCAGCTATTCTATATGATTCAAATAAAAGCTGGTCTTCAAGAGTCGCTATTACTAATTCTCCAGACATACCATTCTCCAGATCATTAAAAAAATAGCTACCATCATGAGACACTTGTAAAACGTCTGTCCATGCTTGAAGCATCCAATACCCATCAACAAACGATGGTGTTTGATTAATGTATGGAGCTGTAACCCCTTCTATAGGGTCTGACTGAAACAAAACCTCTCCAGTTTCAGTTGAAAGCTGAGTTATCATTGCCCAAGCATCATCATTACTATAATCAAATTTAGAATCATCTACAATTGTTAAAACAGATTCATTCAACATCATATTCACTACAGAAAACCTAACTCCAGAACCGGGAATAGTATCTGACACCCACAATTCATTACCATTGGAATCAACCTTAATTATGCGATTGATGAAAGTTTCACCTTCTTGATAAGTATCTCCAATAGATTGGTGTAAATACAAGTTATTTTCTTTGTCAATCTGAATTCTATTTATTTGAGTTGGAACCCAATTATAGAAGTAGTCATATAGCTTTACCCATTCTTCAACTCCATTTGAATCAAGCTTAATCAGCATTGATTTATCAGACGCGGCACCTGAAATGTAAATGGCATTTGTTGAACTTACAACCATATCTGATGCTTGAATCATACTCTGATACTCTGCTATCACCTCAACTTTTTGAGAAAAAACAGGAAATGCTAAAAGCAAAAAATATAGTTGAATTATTCTATTTACCATTTAAGTAACTTTTGTGTTTCAGTATTCCCATCTACAAATTCTATCCTTAGGAAGTAAGTACCTGATTGTTCAATATTAATTTCTGTAATTGAATTATTAACCCTTCTTGATAAATACAATTCACCAGAAATTGTAAAAACCTGTATCCTTTCTATGTTTAATTCATTAGATTCTAAATGAAATGTTTCACTAGATGGATTAGGGTATACCTTACATTTCGATTCTTTGCTCGTTAGTATTTCATCAGTAGAACTTATATATCCATTATCTGTAAGTAGCCTTACTTTGAACCAGCAATATCCATAAATATGATTACTGCTATAAGAAGTAGACGTGTTGTAAAAATCAAAGTCATACTGCTCTTGAAATATATTCTCAACATATCCTAATTGAGGTAGATAACCGGGCTCATTATCTAAATCATCAAGAGCGGTGCCTGAGTACTTCGCATCAAAATCGCAACCTATATTTGGATTATTACATCCTTTTTGATTGTCTCCATATACTTCAGGTATAACAGTACTGTTTATTAAATCAGTACATTTATATTTGGGATTAAATACTGGAAGTATAAAAGTTTCGCCTGTACTATTATTAGCACCATAAGAATTGTTCTTTAATAGCTCCACTCTGTATTTAAAATCATTTTTATCTAATGATGTGTTATTACCCCTTCCCCAATAACAATCACATGGGTTCTTATTGTATGTATATAAATATATTCTATCTGCTGCTTGATCTACTAGATTAACTCTTTGCTGCTCAGTTCTTGAACTTGTCCAATTTGTTGTACCATCAAATTCGTCTTGACATACATAATGAGCTGGATAACATACGTCTGTCGCTTGTTGTAAAGATTTAGAAAATTGAATTAAATCCAAAAGAAAACCTAATGAAACATCTTGGTTATTGGGATGGTTCCACCATTCCCACTCAAACAAATGTCCATCAAATCCATTATCGCATCTGTTTTCTCCTGTTCCAATTTTAGCAAGAGCATCTTCTGTTACATCTTCTATAAAACCCGATTTAACTCTATATTCAAACAAATTCAAATTAACTACATCTGTAATCATTTTATCAATTGTTGAAATACGCCCTTGTTCGTCTTTTGGAAGCAGCAACGTATCTTCTCCATATCTTAAGTACTTTACGTTCGATGGATTATCTTCCCACTCTTGTTGATATTTTAATATAAAATAATTAGCAAACTCTGTAACCATTTGTGTATCATACAAAATTGGTTCATCAGATCTTGCATAAGTATCAAAATAATTATAAAACCGAGTAGTGTATTTTCCATTATCATATGCCACAGGATTATCATGTGTTACAATTGCTAATACATCTAAATTGTATGTTGTTTTGGCTTTATACACAAAACGAGCAATATGCCAATCCATACGCTGTTGATCTTGCATAATATTTTCATGCGGAGATAAAGGCCCAATCACTTGAGGCGTATAGCTACTAGCTATTTCATCACCGTATTGTAAAATTTGACTAATTGAATACATTGCAATTTCATCAAAATCATTGTCTACAATTTGTTGTAGCAAATCATTTTCCCTTTCATATACTCCATTTCCATCTTCATCAACACCAATTGTTGAACCAACGGCATTTGGGTTAAAATAGAAAGTTGATCCTGAAGTTGCTGGTACACCAACACCCCCAACTTTATTTACACTTGTATTTACCATTACTGAACGAAAGCGTTGTTTTGCACCAACAATTACTTGGTTATTATAATTCTGAATTCGCTGCAGCCAAGTATGAGGAAAATTTGAATTCCCATAAGAAATACTAGAGGAAGTTGCTTGAGATGAAATACACTTAGATACTTCTGTTAAAGGTTCAATCCCTTCAACAGGAGATGGGCATTGGGCATAAACAGTTGATATTAACAGATACAGCATTAAAGTTAATATAGTAGTGGTTTTCATTGTAGTTAAAATGGCCTGTGTGGTTAACTGTGTTAGGGTACACAGGCGGTAATGGGTTGTTTTCATAGTAAGTTGTTTTTAATAATTTGCTCTAAAGTATAGAATTAATCATTGATTTACAATGAGATACAAATTATCAGACATAAAAAAACCCCGATAAACCGGGGTTTTCTTTTTTATACTGTTGTCTAAACCAGATTACATTGCTGCTTCTAATTTAGATGCTAATACATCTTTAGATGTTGCTCCAACTTGCTTATCAACAACTTCTCCATTTTTGATAACCAATAAAGTTGGGATACTACGAATTCCAAACTTAGCAGCAACGTTAGGATTTTCATCAACGTTAACTTTACCAACTACTGCTTTTCCTTCGTAATCTGTAGCTAACTCGTCTACAAACGGACCTACCATTTTACAAGGACCACACCATTCAGCCCAAAAGTCAACCAATACTGCTTTATCTGATTTTAATACAACTTCTTCAAAGTTGCTATCTGTAATTTCTAGTGCCATTTCTTTATGTATAAATTTAGGTTCTACAATACTACTTCATGAGTGGTTATAAATCAACCATTGCCCATATGTTTTAATTCACAACAAATAAACCCCCAAACAGTTGATTTAGTTCCTGTTTGAATATTATTTTTTAAAATAAGTGGATAAGTTATTCTAATTCAACTTGTAACGAGTCATAGGCATTCGCTCCAAATTGTCTATTAAATCATCGGTAACACTAACTGTAATGGTTTTTGAGCGAAGTGGGATTTTCATTTTGCGCTTAGTATCAATAACCGTTAACATCACTCTACATTTCCCTTTATTTCGGTCTAATAACGAGTACAAGTCATTTACTACGGTTGTACTTATCTGTTCAAAATCCAATTCAATTTGAACTTCGCTAGCCACTTGCTCACGAATTTCAGCCAACATGGCCATTTGTTGGATTTTCAATTCATACCTACCATCTTCACGCCATCTCGGTTTTTCAACACGTGCTTTAATGAAGACAAACCAATCCATTTCTAGGTATTGTTTGAATTTCAAATAATCATCTCCAAACAAAAATACCGTTTCACTTCCGTTGTAATCTTCAACCGTAAATTTACCGTAAGGCTTACCTTTTTTGGTTGTCAAGTGAACCACTTCGGTTAAAATACCTGCCATTTTTAACTCGCGACCAACCAAGCGCTCTTTATCATTGAGTTCATTTAATTCTGTATTACAGAAATGCTTCAACTCAATTTTGAAATCATCTAACGGATGACCAGAAATGTATACACCAACAACCTCTTTTTCTTTGCGAAGCTTATCCAATGTTCTCCATTCAGGTGCAGCTGGAACCATTGGCTCTGGAATTTGCACATCAGAAGCTTCACCAAACAAGGAAACTTGTTGCGAATTCAAACTCTCTTGATGGTTATTTCCAAAACGAATTACATTCTCTAAGAATGGTTTTCCATTCACATCTTCGGTAAAATATTGAGCACGATGAACATCATTAAAGCAATCAAAACATCCGCCTAGAGCTAAACTTTCGAATGTTTTCTTGTTACAAGCTCTCAGATCAACTCGCTTCACAAAATCAAAAATGGTGTAATACTGTCCGTTTTCTTCGCGCTCATTGATTACTGCTCTAACCGCTCCAGCTCCTACTCCTTTCAACGCTCCCATCCCAACACGAATGGCACCTTCAGCATTTACGGTAAACTTCAATTGAGATTCGTTTACATCTGGACCCAAAACCGGAATTCCCATGCGTCTACACTCTTCCATGAAGAAAGTCACACTGGAAATGTCATTCATGTTATTACTCAACACCGAAGCCATATACTCGGCAGGATAGTTGGCTTTGAGGTAAGCTGTTTGATAAGCTACCCAAGCATAACATGTACTGTGCGATTTGTTGAAGGCGTAGGATGCGAATGCTTCCCAGTCTTTCCAAACCTTTTCTAAAGTCTCTTTATCGTGACCTCGATCATTACCTTGTTCGAGGAATTTTGGTTTTAACTTTTCAAGTAAGTCGAATTTCTTCTTACCCATCGCTTTACGCAATGTATCTGCTTCACCTTTGGTAAAACCAGCTAACTTTTGCGAAAGCAACATCACCTGCTCTTGATACACGGTGATACCATACGTTTCTTGTAGGTATTCTTCCATGCCTTCTAGATCGTAGGCAATTTCTTCCTGACCGTGTTTTCTTCGAATGAATGACGGAATGTATTCCAACGGCCCTGGACGATACAAGGCATTCATCGCAATCAAATCGGGGAAGGTTGTAGGTTTTAGCTCACGCATGTATTTCTGCATCCCAGGAGATTCGTATTGGAAAATACCAACCGTTTCACCTCGCTGGAACAACTCATACGTGGGCACATCATCTAGTGGAAAATCATCGGGATTGAGCTCAATACCATGTCTTTCTTTTACGATAGAAACGGCATCTTTAATGAGCGTTAAGGTTTTCAAACCCAAGAAGTCCATCTTCAACAACCCAGCGTTTTCTACCACCGAGTTATCAAATTGGGTACACCACATGTCACTATCTTTCGCTTTGGCTACCGGAACGTACTTGGCGATATCGTCTGGAGTGATAATTACCCCACAGGCGTGAATTCCTGTATTTCGAACTGAACCTTCAATGATTCGAGCTTGATTTACAACCTTCGCTTTAAGGTCATTTCCTTCAGCTACTTGTTTCAGCTCATCTGCTTTTTGAAGCAATTCAGCATTGTTCTTAAGCTTGTCTTTGAGTGCTTTATCATCCAGTCCGAATAGCTTACTCAAAGAAATATCTGGAACTAATTTGGCTACGTAATCGGTTTCAGGAAGTGGTAGTTCCATTACACGACCTGTATCGCGAATAGCAGACTTTGCAGCCATTGTACCATAAGTGATGATTTGAGCAACTTGGTTCTCACCGTATTTCTCAATTACGTAATCAATTACACGCTGACGACCCTCATCATCAAAGTCAATATCAATATCGGGAAGGGATACACGATCTGGATTCAAGAAACGCTCAAATAGCAAATCGTATTTAACGGGATCTACATTCGTAATTCCTATACAATACGCAACGGCAGATCCAGCAGCTGAACCACGACCTGGACCAACGGAAACGCCTAGATTTCTAGCTTCAGTGGTGAAATCCTGAACAATCAAAAAGTAACCTGGGTATCCTGTACGCTCAATTGTTTCTAATTCGAAATCCAAACGTTCACGTACTTCGTCTGAAATATCACCGTATCGCTTTTTAGCTCCTTCGTAAGTTAAATGTCTTAAAAAGGCATTCTCACCTCGTTTCCCGCCATCCACATCATCTTCAGGATGTTTGAATTCATCAGGAATATCGAATTTAGGCAAGAGTACATCGCGAGCTAATTCATACGGTTCGCATTTGGCAACAATTTCATTGGTGTTGATAATCGCCTCAGGCAAGTCTTTGAACAACTCTTTCATTTGCTCAGTAGACTTGAAATAATACTCCTGATTGGGCAAACCGTATCTAAAACCTCTACCTCTACCAATTGGTGTACTTTGACGCTCGCCATCTTTTACACACAACAAAATATCGTGCGCATTGGCATCTGGTTTTGTGAGGTAATAGGTGTTGTTTGATGCCACCAACTTCACATCGTATTTCTTGGCTAATTCAACCAACACTTGATTGACACGATCTTCATCCTCTTGACCGTGACGCATCAACTCAACATACAAGTCATCACCGAACTGCTCTTTCCACCAAATGAGTGATTCTTCGGCTTGTTTTTCCCCAACATTTAAGATCAAGTTGGGAACTTCACCATACAGGTTTCCAGTTAAGCAAATGATGTCTTCTTTGTATTGCTCAACTACTTTCTTATCGATACGAGGAACGTAATAAAAGCCATATGTAGAGGCAATAGAAGCCATCTTAGCCAAGTTGTGATACCCATTCTTATTCTTGGCTAATAACACAACCTGAGAACCATTGTCTTTAACCGTTTTATCGGTATGATCTTTACAGACATAAAACTCACAACCGATAATAGGAACAATTTCATGCTCTGTAGGCTCTTTACCTTCAGCAATTAAAGCTTCGTTCTTGGCTTTCGCTGCTTTGTTGTTTCCCATTACAGCAGAAACAAAATGAAAAGCGGCCATCATATTCCCATGATCGGTCATGGCAACAGCTGGTTGTCTCATTTTAACAGCAGTACTTACTAAAGCATTGATTTGAGAAGTGGCTTGAAGGATAGAATATTGGGTATGATTGTGAAGATGAGAAAACTTAACATCTTCTAATTCTTTTAGGTTTTGATGAATTTCTTCATGCGTGATTGATGGGCCTTCTTTTTTCTCCTCACGCTTACGGATTTTATCACTTTCCTTCTTCAGGTTTAAGTGCTTCAATCCTACTGGTTGAACAGTTGATGAGTTTACTTCAAAGAAATGGGCATATTGCTCATCATCCAAAAGCAATTCTTCTTTAGAGAAACTTCTGATTCTGATCAATTCTAAAAAGCAACGCGTTGTTGCCTCCACATCGGCTGTGGCGTTATGTGCTTCTGAGAAAGGAACACCAAATAAAAATTCATGAAGTTCGGTTAGTGTTGGAAGTTTAAACTTACCACCTCTACCTCCTGGAATTTGACAAAGTTGAGCTGTAACTTCTGTACAAGTATCCAATACAGGCATCTCCATCATAGGAGTTTCAACTCCCATTCTGAAAAGCTCACAGCCCATTACATTGATATCAAAATCAATGTTTTGACCAACCACAAATTTTGCTTTGCCGAGTACTTCTTTAAACTTCTCTAAAACCTCCATTAGAGGAACACCCTGCTCAGTAGCTAATTCAGTTGAAATACCGTGAATTTGCTCCGATTGAAATGGAATATCAAAGCCATCAGGTTTAACCAGAAAATCGGCATGTTCAAGGAGTTCTCCTTTTTCATCGTGAAGTTGCCAAGCGATCTGAATACAACGTGGCCAGTTATCGGTATCCGTAATAGGAGCCTTGTAGTTTTTAGGTAAACCAGTTGTTTCAGTATCGAAAATTA
>MDTF01005198.1_pt1 | contig 10808 bp, 11 predicted proteins | sample 811191 | NCBI WGS metagenome assembly MDTF01 (sample SAMN05326649, study PRJNA326480) | marine metagenome | isolation source: seawater | place: Southern Ocean | collected 2011
CCAAATTGGGACAAAACGTAGTTGCTGGTGAAAGTTTACTAGCAGTTAAATAAAATGGAAGAAAAAAATCCTTTTAAATTAGTCACGTCAAAAAAATCTAGATTTATTTTACCTAACTTATTAACTCTAATTGGAGTTTGTCTTGGTATCAGTTCAATAAAATTTGCACTCGATCAGAATTACAGTCTAGCTGTAATCTTTTTAATTTTTGCAGCTATCTTAGATACACTAGATGGTAGAATAGCCAGGTTAATTAAAGGTACCTCTGAATTCGGAAAAGAATTAGATTCACTCACAGACTTTGTTAGTTTTGGCATTGCTCCAGCCTTCATATTATATTTTTGGGAGTTAAAGAATTATGGAAAAATAGGATGGGCTATAACTTTAATTTTTTCGGTTTGCTGTGTATTGAGACTTGCAAGGTTTAACCTAACAAAAATTTCTGAGGATGCTGAATGGAAACGTAATTATTTTGAAGGCATACCCTCACCAGCAGGCGCAATCTTAATATTATTACCACTAATTTATGAGCTTTCAGAAATTAAATTAAATTTAAATATTAAAAATTTTACACCTTATCTAGTAATAATAGTTGCCGTTCTCTTGATTAGCAATATTCCGACTTTTTCTTTAAAAAAAATAAAAATATCTAGTCAACTAACAATATTTTTATTGTTTGGTATTGTAGTAATTTTTGTTTCATTGATATTTTTTACATTCAAGGCACTATTAATAATAGGTTTGTTATATTTGATGTCAATTCCAGCTAGTTATTTTTTATATAAAAGAACAAATAAAAAGTTAAGCAAAATTCAAAAAGAAGAAGATCATGAAGACATTCTTTAATGAAAAAAACAAAGAGAGCAAAAAAAAGTAGAACTTGGGTTATCAAACAACACCGGGACCAATTTTTTAAAAAAGCCAAAGTACTAGGATACAAGTCAAGGGCAGCTTTTAAATTAATAGAATTAAATAAAAAATTTAACTTTATAAAAAAAAATTCAAATTTATTAGATATTGGGTCTACACCTGGAGGGTGGTCTCAAGTAGCATCAAAAATAATAACTAACGGGAAGATTCTTGCTGTAGACATAACGCCAATGGAAAAATTAGATAATGTTATATTTTTAAATAATAATTTTTCAGAAGAAAGTGTTCAAAACAAAATTTTAAAAACTTTTAAAGATAAAATTGATATAATAGTTTCTGATATGGCAGAAAATACAACCGGCAATAAAACTGTTGATTCTATTAGAACTAATAGTCTTTGTGCAGATGTCATTAACTTTTCATTAAAAGCGTTGACAAGCAAAGGTAGCTTAGTTTGTAAGTTATTTATGGGTGAAGATTTTCTAGAAGTTAAGAATTTAGCAAAGAAAAATTTTAAAAATGTAGATTTTTTTAAACCTGAATCTAGCAGAAGCGAGTCCAAAGAAACTTACATAATTTGTTCTTCACTAAAAGCTTTATAATTTTTTTAAATTGTATATAAGTTTATATGGAAGTAATCAAAGAAGCTTTAACTTTTGACGACGTTTTGCTAGTACCGCGTTACTCCTCCGTTCTCCCTGCACAAACAAATTTACATATAGATTTAGGACACAAACTAAAATTAAAAATTCCTTTTTTATCTTCAGCAATGGATACGGTTACAGAATCAACTATGGCTATAGCTATAGCTCAAAAGGGTGGCCTGGGGATTATACATCGGAATTTGTCTATTGAAGAACAGGTTCAGGAAGTAAAAAAAACTAAAAATAAAAATTTATTAGTAGGAGCAGCTGTTGGGACTAGTAGTGATGACTTAATAAGAACCAGATCGCTAATAGATGCTGGCGTAGATTTAATTGTAATAGATACAGCCCACGGCCATAGTGATAAAGTTATAAAGATTCTCTCAAAAATAAAAAAAATAAATTTAAAAAAACCTATATGTGTAGGAAATATTGCTACATCCGAGGCAGCCATAAAACTCTACAACGAAGGAGCAGACATACTAAAAGTGGGCATAGGACCAGGATCAATCTGCACAACTAGAATGATAGCAGGCATAGGTGTTCCTCAAATTAGCGCTATTTTAGATGTTAAAAAAATAATGAAAAATAAAAAAGTAAAGATTATTTCAGATGGGGGAATTAAATTTTCTGGGGATATAGCTAAAGGTATAGCAGCTGGTGCGGATGCAATTATGATGGGTTCAATCTTTGCTGGAACAGACGAAAGTCCAGGAAAACAATATAAACATAAAAATAAATTTTATAAATCTTATAGAGGGATGGGCTCTATAGGAGCTATGTCTTCTGGCTCTTCAAATAGATATTTCCAAAAAAATCATAAAGATAAATCTAAGTTTGTGCCAGAGGGAGTTGAGGCTAGAGTAATTTACAAGGGTGCGGTTGAAAAAATATTATATCAATTACAAGGCGGCCTAAGATCATCCATGGGCTATATAGGAGCGAAAAAAATAATTGATATACAAAGAAAAGCAAAATTTGTAAAAATTACCAAAGCAGGATTCTACGAGAGTATGGTACACAGTGTTGAAATGACCAAAGATGAATTAAATTATAAATTATGAAAAAAAATATATTAATAATTTTAATATCATTAGTTTTAAATACCTTTAGTCACGATATCTCGTATGCAAAAAATTCTTATTTTGAAACAGGAAAAAAGTTATTTGATAATAAAAAATTTTTAGACTCAAAATTTTATTTTGAAAAAGATATTGTGTACAATCCTAAAAGTGAAAATTCTTATTTATATTTAGCTAAGATATTCAAAGAAGAAAAAAAAGATAATTTAGAAGAAAACAACTTAAATACAGTGTTACTACTTAATCCTAAGAATGAAGAAGCAACATACCTTTTAACGCTATTGAATATTAAACAATCTAATTTTTTAAAAGCAAAAGAGCTTATCGCAACAATGGCATCAATATGTAAAGATATGTGTTCTACAGGACTAGAATTAAAAGAAAAATTAGACAGCTCTCAAAAAAGTAAATGAACCAAGAACCGAAAAAAGATAAAATTATTATTGTAGATTTTGGTTCTCAAGTTACAAAGTTAATCGCAAGAAGAGTGAGAGAACATAAAGTCTTTTCTGAAATATTAACACTGAAAGATTTAAATAAAAAAAATACATTTAAAAACGTAAAAGGAATTATTTTATCAGGCGGCCCTGCAACAGTTGCGAAAAAAAATTTTCCAAATATTCCAACACAAATTTTTAACCTAAATATTCCCATACTAGGTATTTGTTATGGACTTCAATTAATTGTAAAACACTTTAATGGCAAGGTTAAATCAAATATTAAGAAAAGAGAATTTGGTAGAGCGGTACTTTCAGAATTCAAAAGTTCTTTATTAACTAAAAATTTTTTTTATAAAAAAAAATGTAACGTATGGATGAGCCATCAAGATACAGTTTACAAGATGCCAAAAGGATTCACAAAAATAGCCTCAACTAATGAATCTGTAATGACAATTATTGAAAATAAAAATAAAAATTTATACGGTATTCAATTTCATCCTGAAGTTACACACACAGAAAATGGAAAAATTATTTTTAAAAACTTTATTTTTAATATTTGTAAAGCTAAAAAACAATGGAAATTAGGCATTGAAAAAACAAGAATTATTAAAGATATTAAAAATATAGTAAAAAAAGATAAAGTTATTTGTGCTTTGTCCGGTGGTGTTGATAGCAGCGTGGTAGCTTTGCTTGTAAATAAAGCTATAGGAAAAAATTTACTATGTATTATGGTTGATACAGGTTTAATGAGAAAAGATGAGTTCAAGTCTTCTTATAAAATTTTTAAGAATAAATATAAGCTTAACGTTAAAATTATTAATGCGTCGGGAACCTATTTAAAAAAACTTAAAAACATAATAGACCCAGAAAAAAAAAGAAAAATTATAGGAAATCTTTTTATTAAAATTTTTGAAAAAGAAGCAAAAAAATTCAATAATGTTAAATTTTTAGCCCAAGGTACTTTATATCCTGATATTATAGAAAGTAGATCAACCACAGGAAGCAAAACATCAAAGATTAAATCTCATCATAACGTTGGCGGACTTCCAAAAAAAATGAATTTAAAACTACTAGAACCTTTAAAGGAACTTTTTAAAGATGAAGTGCGTGTGCTTGGTAACTCAGCTGGTTTGGTAAAAAGTATATTAAAGAAACATCCCTTTCCTGGACCCGGCTTAGCCATAAGAATAGTTGGCAATATTACTAAAGAAAAAATAAAAATTTTACAAAAAGCTGACTATATTTTTATAGAACAACTTATTAAGAATAATTTATATGATAAAATTTGGCAGGCATACGCAGCTTTACTTCCCGTTAAGACAGTGGGGGTGATGGGAGATTCAAGAACTTATGAGTATATATGTCTATTGAGAGCTGTAGTATCAGAAGATGGAATGTCTGCCGATTACTTCAGTTTTCCTAAAAATTTCTTGGATGAAATTTCTAATAAAATTGTAAATGGTGTGAAAGGTATTAATCGAGTAGTTTATGATATAACTTCAAAGCCACCAAGCACAATTGAACTTGAATAACGTGAAAAAAATTTCAAAAATAATTAATTCCAAAAATAAAAAAAAACTTGTCTGCTTAACTGCCTATTCCAAACCATTTGCAAAAATTCTTGATAATCATTGTGATATAGTTCTAGTTGGAGATTCTTTAGCTACAGCGATGTTGGGAATGAAAAATACTCATCACATTAATATAGATACGATGATACTACATGCAATTAGTGTTAGATCAAATCTAAACAAGGCTATTTGCGTCGTTGATATGCCAGCAAATTCTTATAAAAACATAAAACAAGCAAAACAAAATGCAAAAAAAATATTTAACAAGACTAAATGTGATGCTGTTAAGCTAGAGTGTGACGGAAAAAACTATAAGATAATTAAAAGTATAGTAGATATTGGCATACCTGTAATGGGGCACATAGGTTTTACGCCACAACACTTTAAAAAATTTAAAGTTCAAGGTGTATTAGGCAATGAAAGAAAAAAACTATTAGAGCAAGCTGTTAAAAATCAAGAAGCAGGAGTTTTTAGCTTAGTATTAGAATGTATTAACGGGTCAACAGCTAAAGCTGTAACAAAGTTGCTCAAAATACCAACTATAGGTATTGGTGCCTCGATTCATTGTGATGGTCAAATATTAGTAACAGACGACATGTTGGGATTAAGTGGTTTTTACCCTAAATTTATTAAAAAATTTGCTAACTTGAATAATATAATTGAAATAGGAGTTAAAAAATATAAAAAAGCAGTACTTAATAAAAAGTTTCCAAGTAAAAAAAATACATTTTAAAATATGGCAAATGAATTACTAAAGAAAAATTTTCTCAATAATACTATTAATTTCTTAAAACTAAAACTTAAAGTTTTTATTGTTTTGTTGATTGTTTTATTTATTTTTCTATTTACGTTTATATTTTACCAAAATAATGAAGAAAAAAAGAACATTAAGATTGCTGAGCAATATACGAGTGCATCAATTTTAATTAAACAAAAAAAAATAAAAGAAAGTTATTTGTTGTTAGAGGCTATTATTAAAAAAGATCATCAATTATATTCACCATTAGCCTTATATCTTATAATTGATAATAATATTGAAAGAGATACCACAAAAATTATAAGTTTTTTCGACATCATTTTAGAAAATAAATCTATTGATAGAGAAAATTTAAATTTAATAAAAATAAAAAAATCTATTTATTTAATTCCTTTAGACAATGAAAAGTTAATTATGGAAACACTTAATCCGGTTATTAATTCCACCTCTTTATGGAGAAATATGTCAATCAATTTGATAGCCCAATATTTTTTATCAAAAAATCAAACTGTTAAAGCAGAGGAATATATTCAGTTACTAAATAAAGAAATAAACTAATATCCTTCTATGAAGAATGTTATTTTAATTTTTTTTATCTCTATAACATTATCATGTTCGTTCGATAACAAGACCGGTATCTGGAAAGATATATCCAATATCAAAGTAGATAATAGCAGCGTTGAATCAATTGAAGCTAACACTTCTGCAACACGTTATGAAGATATTTTTATAAAAAATAAAATATTTAATGAGGAAGTTAATGTCTCAAATAACTTTTTCTCAAAACTTGAAGTTCCAATAAGAATAGAAAATTGGTCGGAACAATATGGAGCTAAAACTAATAATATTTCCAATTTTTATTATAACGGTAGTAAAAATATTCTTTCAAAAAGTTCTAAGTTAAGCCGACTTTCTTTAAAAAAAAATTTAATATTTTACAAAAATAATTTAATTAATTTTGATCATAAAGGTGCAATATTTATTTATTCAACTAGTCAAAAAAAAAAAATATTTAAATTTAATTTTTATAAAAAAAAATTTAAAAATGTAAAAAAACAAATTTATCTCTTGGTAAATGATAATGTATTATATGCAGCTGATAACCTCGGATATATTTATGCCATAGATGTAAAAAACAAATCTCTTATTTGGGCTAAAAATTACGGAATTCCTTTTAGGTCAAATTTAAAGTTTGCTGATGGACAAATTTTTTTAGCCAATCAAGATAATGTAATTTATTCTATTAATGCCAAAACGGGAAATAAAAATTGGCAGTATTCAACAAATCTTACTTTTTTAAAATCTGATTTTAAAAATAATTTTGCCATTGACGAATTTAATAAAAACTTATTTTTTTTAAATACGAATGGTGAATTTTATTCTATTAATTATTTAAATAGAAAAATTAATTGGGTTTTAAACCTTAAAAACTCTGCTTTACCAGGTGATACGAGTTTATTCTTAAGTCAACCAATTGTAATAAAAAAAAAAATTTAATTATATCAATCAAAAATACTATTCTAAATTATAATACTTTAAATGGATCTATAAATTGGAGCTTATTATCTAATACAAAATTAAAGCCAATTTTAACAACTAACTATGCATATATTTTATCTAATAAAGACTTATTGATATGTGTTGATAATAAAACAGGACAAGTTTTATGGTCTCAAAATATTTACAATAACTTAGAAGAAAAAATAAGAATAAAAAAAATAGGAAAATTTTTTGATCTAAAAATGATAAATAATGAAATAAATATTTTTTCTAAAAACGGTTACTTGTTATCTTTTAACCATAAAAACGGTAAAATTCTAAATATAAAAAAAATTAGTAAAAAGGGAATAAATTCTGAAATAGTTGTACTTAAAGATAATATTTTTCTTGTCGATAACAATAATAGATTATTAAAATTTTAATTATTTGATTTAGAGCTTAGCAAAGAAAGCTGGGTAATTCTTCCTTCTCCTAATATATCTGTTGGTTTTACAGGATACTCCCCTGTGAAGTAATGGTCACTTAATTGAGGGTAAAGTTTATTTCTTTCTTGGTATCCTAGAGCTCTATACAAACCATCTAGACTTAAGAACTTTAAGGTTTTAGCATTTATATGTTTGCACATTTCTTCATTATTTTTTCCATTTGCTAACAATTCTTTTTTTGTAGGCATATCTACTCCATAAAAATCTGGGTAAAGAATTTCCGGACAGGCAATTCTTACATGCACTTCTTTAGCTCCTGCATCATAAAGCATTTTTACTATCTTGTGAGATGTAGTACCTCTAACCAATGAATCGTCAACTAATATAATAGATTTATTTTTTACTAGCGTCTGGGTAGCATTTAATTTTAATTTAACACCAAAACTTCTAATGCTTTGTGTGGGCTCTATAAAAGTTCTACCTACATAGTGATTTCTTATAAGTCCCAATTCAAAACTTTTCTTTGAATATTGACTGTAACCAAGTGCTGCGGGCACACCTGAGTCTGGCACTGGAACTACTAAGTCAGCTGAAATGTCTGTTTCTTTAGCAAGTTCCTCGCCCATTTTTTTCCTATATTCATAAGCACATTTGCCGTTAAGTAAACTATCCGGTCTAGCAAAATAGATATACTCAAATGCATCTGGCCTAGCTTTCTTTGGCGGGAAAGGTTTTAAGCTTTTTAGCTCATCATTTTCAATTACTACAATTTCTCCATTTTCAACTTCTCTTACAAACTTAGCCCCTACAATATCTAGTGCACATGTCTCGGACGCAAAGATAAATGAATCTTTTAATCTTCCAATTACAAGAGGTCTGATGCCAAAAGGATCTCTAATGCCAATTAATTTTTTATTGGTTATCATCACTAATGCATAACCACCTTGTATTTGAAATAAAGCATCTATGATTTTGTCAGTCATTTTGATTCTATTAGATTTTGCTATCAGCTGTACGATAGTTTCAGTATCACTCGTTGTTCTAAAAATAGCACCATCTTTGACAAGATTATTCCTAAGCTCTATTGCGTTTGTTAAGTTTCCGTTATGAGCTAAACTTACTCCGCTAGAATAGAGATCAGCAAAAAAAGGCTGTATATTTCTTAAGGAAACTTCTCCAGTTGTAGAATATCTATTATGACCAATTGCTGATTTACCAGGTAGTTTTTTTATTATGTCAGGATTAGTGAAGTGATCGCCAACCAAACCTTGTCTTTTTTCTAAGTAAAATTTTTTTCCATCAAAGGTGGATATACCACATCCTTCTTGACCTCTATGTTGAAGTGCGTGTAACCCTAGTGCTACCAATGCAGAAGCATCTTCATGATTTGAGACGCCAAAAATACCACATTCTTCTTTAGGTTTATCTAATTTAAATTTTTTCAATTTTTTCTTTAGTTTCTATAATATCTTTATAGTTTGGAAACTCATCAATGAGTAAATCGCTACCTTTTTTAACAACATTAAAAGAAAAGGCATTTACTGTTGATATACCCCATTTTTCATACGGATAAAACCAATTTAATATAGAAAAAAGACAAACAGTAACTATGTAACCTTTGAGAAGTCCAAACAGAGTACCAAAAGATTTATCTACAGAACCAACTCCCGTCCATGTTACCGTTCTACCGATAGATTTCCCTAAAATGATGCTGATAAATAAAGTTATAACAAATACAAAAACACCAATGCCAACATTGTTTACAAAATCTGATTCAATATAATTACTCACCCAAGGTTGTAGTTTAGGAACAAAAATTATTGTTGCTATAACAGAAATTATCCACTTTAATGATGAAAGAAAGCTTAACGAAAAGCCATCAGAAAAACATTTAATTATATTATATAAAACTACCAGTATAAAAATAATATCAAAAAACAAGATATCTTCTTTTATAAACTCAATTAAATTATTCATTACCGAAAGGTTTTAGAACTAAAATTAATTTTGGTAAAAGAGTTAGAACAGAAATTAATGCTAAAAGCATGGCTATACCAGTAAAGACACCAAAATAAATGGTTGGTATAAAGTTTGACAAAATTAAGATGGAAAATCCAAAAACAATAGTAATTGAAGTATTAAGTATAGCTACTCCAACTGTATTGTGACACCTCTCTACGGTTAGATTGTAGTCTTTAATTTTTTTAAATTCTTCTTTAAATCTGTAGATATAGTGAATGCTATTATCCACAGCTATACCAATTGTTATTGCAGCTATAGTAATAGTCATCATGTCCAAAGGTATTCCAAGAAGTCCAATGATACCTAGAATAAAAAAAGCAGCCATAAAATTGGGAACAACTCCAATAAAAGAAAGCATAACATTTCTAAAAAGAATCAAGAACATCAATGAAATCCCAAGCATAACAACGCCTAAAGTTAAAATTTGAGATTTAAAGAGACTTTGTAATAAATTGTTAAAAAGTATCACAACACCAGCTAACTTGTATTCATCTTTAGCTAGTCCCACCTCATTAACTAAGTCTTCCTTTATTTTTTTGATTAAATCATTTCTCCTAAGATCTTTTGTAGAGTCTTTAATTCTAACGCTTATTCTAGCTTCGCTGTCTTTTACAGAAATGTAAGGAGAGATAATTTCTTTTTTTATTTCTTCGGGTATTTTACTATATAACACTCCTGTTTCTAGAGTTTCTAGTTTTTTGCCAGTTAAATCTTCTGCAACTCTTATAATTGATCCGAAGGACATAACCTTACCTATTTCGGGCAAGGAATCTAAGTAATCATGAACTTTTAAAATTTTATCAATTTTATTTCTTGTAAACCAATATTTAGACGGGTCATCTTCATTTCCTTTGTTATCCTCGTCCCATTCAGCAAACTCATCATCTTCTATTTTTTTTTTTTACTTCATTAGAAGGAAATTTTAAAATGACATCTAAAGTAGTAGTTCCCCCAAGCTTATCATCAATAAGCTTCATCCCTTTATAAATTTCAGTTTTTTTATCAAAGTAATTAATAAAACTATTTTCTACTTCTAATTTTGAAATTCCAAAAACACTTAAAATAATCACAATCAAAGCAGAACCAAATATAACTGAAGTATTACTCCTAGTAAAATTGCTAAGTGCATTTGTAATTCTAGACCTTCCTTCATCTTGATTCATAGAATCTTCAACGCTACTAAACGTATTAAGAAGAGCAGGGACTAAAGTAAAAGTTATAATTACAGACACAATAAGACCTAGAGTCATCATCCAACCAAAATCAATAATAGGTTTAATGCCGCTAAATATTAAAGATAAAAACGCACAGATAGTAGTTAGTGCAGTATAAAAAATTGGTAAAAACATTTTACTACTAGCTTCGTACACCGCATCTTGAATGCTCAAATTTTCAAACTCTTTTTTTATTTGTAAGTATCTGACAGTGATATGAATATTCATCGCCATATTTAGTATCAACATTAAAGCAATAAAATTTGAAGAAATAACTGTAACC
>MDTF01011632.1_pt1 | contig 10803 bp, 8 predicted proteins | sample 811191 | NCBI WGS metagenome assembly MDTF01 (sample SAMN05326649, study PRJNA326480) | marine metagenome | isolation source: seawater | place: Southern Ocean | collected 2011
CCCTTCCCAATCGCACACATGACTTCCGATAGCCCGTAGAGCCGCGTCAGGGTCTCTGATGGTCAGCAAGGGGGAGATATTGTGCAGCCGCGTCCCAAAGGTAAAACCGTGTACAGCTGCCCAAGACTGACCCTGCACCTGCGCCATAGAATGAACAAAATGCATCATCATCCGGCTATAATTTGTCATAGACCCTGATATATCACTGAGCACCACAAGATTGAGCCTTCGCGGTTTGGCACGGCGCTTGGGCAGGTGTATCATTTCGCCACCGCTCCGCCGCACGCTTTGCAGGGCTTTGCGGCGATCAATTTGAACAGCGTTGGGCGCCAGCCCATACCGTCGCCCAAGAACATTGGGCAAATTCAACCACATTGTACGGATTGCAGTTTCAGCTACGCGGATCTCTGCCACAGTCATGGCGTCGAAATCTTTCTGGGTTAATTTTTCCACATTAGAATGAGAAAACTGTGCGTCGATGTCCAATTGTTCTTGTTGTGGCATTTGGCGTGGCTTGCCGCCCCCGTCCACCATGGCTTCAGCAGCCCGGCTTTGCGCCGGCTTCAATGGACGATCAACCGGCGGGACTGTTATGACGGGCAAAAGATTGGTGATCATATTCTCCAAAAACTCAGGATCGCGCCAGAACATTGAAAAAACCTGATCAAATACCAGCAGATACTCTGCGCGGGTCACAATCATTGCGCGCAAGGTAGTATGAAAGTCAATGCGGTTGGTGAACCCGACCGCCTGCACCGCGCGCAAGGCCTCAAGTATTTGCGCCGTGCCCACTGGCACCCCAGCCCGCCGTAAAGCGCGGGCGAAATAAACAATATTATCCGGCAGCGTTCCGACGGTTGTTGTCATTGCAGCGCCTGTATGTCCTGTTTTATTTGCTCCAAGATGCGCGCAGCCGCTCCGCCGGTGATCTTGGCGATGTCATCTTGATATTTGAGCACCGCCCCAATCGTGTCGGTGATCACATCCGGAGACAGCGCCACAACGTCCAACGCCACAAGGCATTTGGCCCAATCGAGCGTTTCTGCTAATCCGGGCCGTTTGAACATATCTTCTTCACGCAGCTTTTGGATGAAGGCTACCAACTCTAGACTTAACGCCTGTTTGGCCTCCGGCACGCGTGCAGTCAGAATCTCCATCTCGCGATCAAAATCTGGAAAATCTACCCAATGATATAAGCAACGGCGTTTCAGCGCGTCATGTACTTCCCGGGTTCGGTTGGAGGTCAGAATAACAATTGGCGGCTCTTGGGCTTTTATCACGCCCAGCTCAGGCACAGTAACTTGAAAATCAGACAATGCTTCCAACAGGAATGCTTCAAACGGTGCATCTGTGCGGTCAATCTCGTCAATCAGCAAGACCGGAGGGCCGGAGGCATGTGGTTCGACCGCTTGTAATAAGGCTCGCTTGATCAAATATTTTTCGGCATAGATATCCGCTTCGCCTGCTCCGTCGCGCATGGCTAGCATCTGTGCGGCAAAATTCCATTCATAAACTGAGGTCGCCGTGTCCAACCCTTCGTAGCATTGCAGCCTTATAAGATCTCGACCCAGCCCTTTAGCTATCACTTTGGCCAGTTCAGTTTTGCCAACGCCAGCCTCACCTTCTAAGAAAATAGGGCGGTTAAGCGTCAGGGACAGATAGGTCAGTGTGGCCAAGGAACGATCCGCTACATAGCCCTCCAAAGCCAGCATGGCAGAGGTCTCGTCAATTGATTTAGGCAAATTTTGCACGTTATTTATCCCTAAACAGACAACACCAGCCCCAAATTTTGGAGCTGGTGCAAGACGTTAATCGGCGGGTTATGCCAAAGCGCGTTTGGTCATAACCTTGATCAAATTGGCGCGGTAAGTCGCATTCCCGTGCAGGTCGGACATGAGCCCATCCGCAGAGACCTCAACCGCATCCACCGAAGCAGCCGACCAATCCGCAGACAGAGCAGCTTCAAGTCCCGCATGGCGATAGACACCATTGTCGCCCGCCCCAGTAACCGCAACGCGCACGTCACCTTCAACAGATTTAGCTACAAACACGCCAGCCATGGCATAGCGCGACGCTGGGTTAGGGAATTTGCCATAACCACCCACGGCAGGGGCCTGAAAGCTTACCGCTGTGATGATCTCGTCATCCGTCAATGCAGTCGCAAACATGCCCGTAAAGTAGTCAGCGGCGGCAATCTCACGGGTGTTGGTATGGATTGTAGCACCCAGAGCCAGCAAGGCTGCAGGATAATCCGCAGCGGGGTCGTTATTAGCGACAGACCCACCGATGGTGCCACGATGACGTACGGCGGGATCACCTATATTACCCGCCAATCCGCAGATCACCGGGCAAACCTTCACCAGCTCCACGTCACCCGCCACTTCCGAATGGGTGGTCATGGCACCAATGGTGATTGTCTCGCCGCCTTCGGCTTTCATGATGCCCATCTTTTTGCGCTTGGTGATGGTAACGCCGCGTAGCGCAGATACTTGGCTCAGATCAATCAAATCTGACGGCGCGGCCAGCCTTTGCTTCATTGTGGGGATCAAAGTCTGCCCCCCGGCCAATATTTTTCCATCGTCTGATTTAGTTAATATTGCTGCCGCGTCTTGCGCCGTGGCCGCTTTATGAAAATTGGTCTCATACATCGTCCAAACTCCTTATTCAGCTGCTAATTTTATGCTGACATCCTGCAATGCGGTCCAAACCGCAGCAGGGGTGGCAGGCATAGAAAGATTATTGTTGCCAATGGCATCTGTGATCGCATTGATCACCGCGGGCGGTGATCCAATGGCTCCCGCTTCGCCACAGCCCTTCATTCCGAGCGGATTCCCGGGACATGTGGTGGAGGAGTGATGCACAGAGTAATTTGGCAAATCATCTGCCCGCGGCATGGTGTAGTCCATGTAGCTGGCAGACAATTGTTGTCCAGAATCATCATAGACCACATTTTCAAACATCGCCTGGCCAATGCCCTGCGCAATCCCGCCATGCACCTGGCCTTCCACAATCATCGGGTTGATAATCGTTCCAAAGTCATCAGACGCAACAAATTGAACAACCTCAGTGACGCCGGTGTCTGGATCCACTTCAACCTCACAGATGTAACATCCAGCTGGAAAAGTGAAATTAGTTGGATCGTAGAACGCACTTTCCTTGAGGCCCGGTTCCATCCCTTCAGGAATGTTGTGCGCGGTATAGGCGGCAAGTCCAACTTCATGCCAAAGCATCTGCTTATCGGTTCCAGCGACTTTCACAGCGCCACCGTCAATCACGATATCATCTTCGCCCGCTTCCAAAACATGTGCAGCGATCTTTTTGACCTTTGCCTCTACCTTATCCATAGCTTTCACTATGGCGGACATACCCACTGCACCAGAACGGGACCCATAGGTGCCCATACCAAATTGTACTTTGTCTGTATCACCATGCACAATTTGGATATTCTCTGTTGGAAGGCCAAAACGTTCAGCTACAATCTGTGCGAATGTGGTTTCATGGCCCTGGCCATGGCTGTGAGATCCCGTGAGTATCTCAATTGTACCGACAGGATTGACGCGAACTTCAGCACTCTCCCAGAGTCCTACGCCTGCGCCCAAGCTGCCAACAGCCGCTGAGGGTGCGATGCCACAGGCTTCGATATAATTTGAATACCCCAAGCCACGTAGCTTGCCTCGCGTTGCCGCTTCTGACTTGCGGGCCGCAAATCCCGCCACATCGGCAGCATCCTGTGCCTGCTTTTGGTTGGCCGCAAAATCACCGCTGTCATAGGCCATAATTACTGGCGTTTGATGCGGGAAAGACGTTACAAAGTTTTTGGCGCGTAACTCAGATGGATCAACGCCCATTTCACGCGCCGCCGTTTCCATAATGCGCTCAATCACATAACAAGCCTCTGGCCGTCCCGCGCCACGATAAGCATCAACCGGTACAGTGTTGGTATAGACCGCCTGCACATTACAATAAATATTAGCGATATTATATTGTCCCGAGAGTAGAGTGGCATAAAGGTAAGTTGGAACTGCCGAACTGAACAGGGACATATAAGCGCCAAGATTAGCCTTGGTTTCAACCTTCAAACCCACGATCATGCCGTCTTTGTCAAAACCAATTTTTGCGTTGGAGACATGGTCCCGGCCATGGGCATCAGTTAGGAAAGCTTCAGTACGATCTGACGTCCATTTGACAGAGCGTCCGGATTTCATCGCCGCCCAAAGGCAGGCAATTTCTTCTGGATAAATATAGATCTTAGATCCAAATCCACCACCAACATCGGGCGCGATCACCCGTAGTTTATGCTCAGGTGCCACATTGTAAAATGCTGATAATACTAACCGCGCCACGTGGGGGTTTTGACTGGTCGTATAAAGCGTGTAGTGATCTTCCGCCTCGTTGAACGTGGCAATTGCCGACCTTGGTTCCATCGGATTAGGCGCCAAGCGGTTGTTGGTAATGTCCAGTTCCGTCACATGCGCCGCCGTAACTAAAGCAGCGTCGGTTGGTGCCAAATCACCTATTTCCCAATCAAAGATCAGGTTGCCAGGAGCATTGTCATGCAGCTGCGGTGCATCTTTCTCAAGAGCCTGAACAGATCCAACGACTACCGGCAGCTCTTCATATGTGACAACCACAGATTCCGCGGCTAACTTAGCCAGTGATTTTGTATCGGCCACAACTATAGCCACGGCATCGCCAACATAGCGCACTTTTTCAGTAGCCAAAGCCGACCATGCGCCCATATTCATTGGACTACCATCTTTTGAAGTTACACCCCAACCGCAAATAATGTTGCCAATGCCATCGGCAACCAATTCTGGACCCATGAGAACTGTTTCAACACCTTCCATTTCCATGGCTGCAGTGGTGTCGATCGAAACGATACGCGCATGGGCATGCGGGCTACGCACAAACGCGGCGTAGGCCTGGTTATCCTCAACTATATCGTCTGTATACCGGCCTTTGCCAGTTATGAATCTTTTGTCTTCTTTACGTAAGACGCGGGCTCCAATTCCTTCAGACATAATCATTCCCCCCTATACAGTTGCCATCTTGGACGCGCCGTCCGCGATGGATTTCACAATATTGTGGTAGCCAGTGCAACGGCAAATATTGCCTTCCAACTCATGGCGAATAGCGTCTTCTGTAAGCTCTTTACCCTGAGATTGATAACGCGTCACCATATCTGTGGCGGTCATAATCATGCCAGGAGTACAAAATCCGCATTGCAAGCCGTGGTTTTCTTTGAATGCCACCTGCATGGGATGCAGGTCGTCTTTTGATTTTGCCAGCCCCTCAACAGTGGTGATGGCCGCACCCTCAGCACTTGCCGCTAGCATAGTGCAAGACTTAATAGCTTGGCCGTCCACGTGGACCACGCAGGCGCCACATTGGCTGGTGTCACAGCCCACATGAGTGCCAGTTAAACGAAGATGGTCTCTAATATATTCCACAAGCAAAGTATTTTCTGTTACGTCACGAGACACAGATTTCCCGTTCACAGTCATCGCAATTTTCATTCTTTATCTCCCTAGCTATTTTTTTTTGCTGAGTTGGTTATCGAATTATTATTTTAAACATCCTTAATAGTCTTTGCCAAAGGCTACTTTTTTGTACCGGTTCTTTGTTCACTGGTGCGTTGGACCCCTCCACCTGAGTTTGAAAGGTTTCGAAAAACTGATCAGCCATTTTACTGACAAAGCTATCAATAATTCGAGAACCTAATTGAGCCAATTTCCCACCGATTTGGGCCGTTACAGCGTAGCTTATTTTTGTGCCAGCAGCATCAGCAATCAAAGTGACATCTGCTCCGCCTCGGGCAAAACCGGCAACTCCACCCTCACCCTTGCCACTTATACGCAGGCTCCGCGGAGCGTTAAGCTCACTCAGTTGAACAACACCTTTGAATGTAGCCTTTACTGGCCCGACCCGTTGCACAACTGTCGCCTCAAACCCTTCAATAACGTTGCCTGTGAGACTTTGACACCCTGGCACACATTCTTTTAAAATACTTGGGTCAAGCAAACACTTCCAAACCTTTTCAGGAGTGGCTGCGATGGTGCGGTTATCTTTAAAATCCAAATACTATGCCTCAGAGTTATTATGACGCGGCACAGATAGGCCATGCCTTTTTCTAAACGTTGATCAGAGGGTAAGTGGAAATATTTATTATGCAAGCCGCACCTATTATTTAAAAAATTTAAAATGTATTTTTCCTAAAAATGAATATATTCATAATGTGTTACGCTGACTAATTATAATTTTTAAAATCACAAAAAAATAAGGCTAGTGCCAATATCGAATCAAGTATGCTGCTGAAGACTACAAACTCAAAATTACTGGGTGGATTTAAATCGTGTAGATATGGCACCGTCATATGAACCATATGGTATAAATCTCCCTTTAAAGGAGGTACACTCTTGGACCTATTTACCCAATAGTTTAATTATCAGTTCTATTAAAAAGTTATTTTAAGTGGCTTTATAAAATATTAAGCCCATTTTTATCGCACAGTTCCAGGTAAAGCGCTGAGTGATCAAGTTTTGCACCGCCCAAGTCATTTACCAATCTTCGGAACCGGTCACGGGTATTGACCAAGGTTGGCAATGTAATCCCAAAGCTTTCGGATTCTGCCAATGCATTTTCTAGATCCTTTAACTGCAATTCACTCAACCCACCTGGGATGAAATTTCCCTCTGTCATACGCGCGCCATGCTGCTGCAATATAGTACTATCGGCAAAGCCACCCTTCAAAGCGGCCCGCACTGCGGCCGGATCTGCCCCACCTTTTTGAAGCAGTAACATGGCCTCGGCGACAGCGGCAATTGTGATTGCCACAATGGCTTGATTAGCTAATTTAGCCAATTGACCCGCCCCCACGGGGCCCACATGAACAGGCCGTCCCATGGCACCCATTGCAGACGTTACTATTGCAAAATCCTCCGCTGCACCACCAGCCATAATAGCAAGGCTACCCTCTTCGGCACCTTTAGTACCTCCAGACACCGGGGCATCCACATAATGCACTCCCAGCAGCCCTAAATCAGAGGCCGCTGCGCGGGCCTCTTCTGGCTTGATCGAGCCCATCTCAATCCAGACTGTTCCAGGGCTCAAAACGGCTCGTAATTTAGGATCTTTTTGCACTAAATTTCCCGTTGGTCCATCGGAAAGCATCGAGATTACAATATCCGCACTCGCAACGGCATCGGCAGCAGTTAATGAGATTTTAGCACCAAAAGTAGATAGTGGTTCCGCCTTAGCGGCAGTACGGTTCCAAACAGTTGTATCCCAGCCGGCTTGGCAAAGGTTGCGGGCCATCGGCGCACCCATCAAACCTGTGCCCAGTAGAGAAATTTTTTGTACTGACATAAATTTACAACCTTTTCAAATTGAGACATTACTACTTCCGACCATGTAAAGCCAATATCCGTTTACGAAGACCGCAGGGCCGCCGCAAAGAAAAATCATATTTACTAGTAAGATAAAAGGGTGACATAATAATTTAGATATTTCCTTCACGTTGTGCCGCATTACCCTAGGATTTTTTTGATTGGTCAGATAGTATTGGTACAACTAATTGTATTTCGCAAAGGAAACATATCACCCCCAGTTTTAAAAAAAGCTTTTATGAATATGCTGGACTGTTAAAATAAATATTTGTGTAATTGCATCGCCTGTCGCAAAAATAGCTTGGGTGCTTTAAAAGGAACCTCAATGGCTAATCTTTTGAGAAAACCCACTGATACATCCAGAAAACGCCATGATATAACTGTAGAGAGTGCCAACTGGCGATATGTAGGGTTTGGCCTTTATAAGCTGCAGGCTGGCGAAACAGTGAAAGAACTTACGGGTAAACTAGAGGTTATCTTGGTTTTGATCGAGGGCAAAGCGATCGTTACTGCGGCCGGCCAAGATTTTGGGGAAATGGGCGAACGCATGTCGGTGTTTGAGCGCCTGGCACCACATTGCCTTTATGTGCCCAATGATAAGACATGGGAGGCCACAGCCACTACAGCCTGCACCTTGGCAGTATGTACAGCGCCTAGCGAAGGCAGCCACAGCGCGCAGCGCTTAGGGCCAGAAGGCATCACGCTTACCCAACGCGGCAAAGGACAAAACACCCGTTTTATACACAATATTGCCATGGAGGACCGCGACGTGGCCGACAGCCTGCTGGTTACCGAGGTTTTTACGCCAGCGGGCAATTGGTCCAGCTACCCCAGCCATCGCCATGATGAAGACAACTTCCCAGACATGACCTATCTGGAAGAGACCTACTACCACCGCCTGAACCCCTCCCAAGGTTTCGCGGTCCAACGCGTCTATACCGAAGATGGATCCTTGAATGAAACCATGTCAGTCGCGGATGGGGACTTAGTCTTAGTGCCCAAAGGCCACCACCCTTGTGCAGCACCTTATGGTTATGACCTCTATTACCTCAACGTCATGGCAGGCCCACTACGCAAATGGCGGTTTAAAAACGATCCTGCCCACGAGTGGATAGCCCAACGAGATGCAGACGTCCCATCATCCTCTTGACCGTCATGAATATAGCTCGAGATCAAATCTTTATGTAGCTCAAGTATTTAGTTATTAATCTAAACATTGCTCCAAACTGTAGTTTTGGTTCAAATTAGATTATCTACGCATCATTTTGTTACCTAATAAGTTAATAAATAATACCTATCTCTGCTATACAAAACCTGGGCTCTATTTTTGCAGACATAGTTGAATGCTACTGGTACTTCCAGGGCCGAAGTACTGCGGGAGCTAGGCTCAAATGCAGCCTAACGACTCTAATTACATTCAGGTACTCGGCCCCATATCATCGTCTGTTACGTCTTAAAAATGGCACTACAGCCAAACCGTGTAATGACTGTAAAGCAGATGAGAAGGCCACTTTTCGGATAAAGTTTGACGTGATGGCCAAAGATTGCACATCCCTAAATGATCAGGACATTGAAAATGCCTTGAATGGGATAGTACGGGCCAGAAAGCTAAAACAAAAAGGGCTGTACTTCTAACAGAATACAGCCCCTTGTTAAAATTTTTATGAGGCCTAACCCACCAGTTCTAGGCCGGAAAAGAAATACGCAATTTCTAATGCTGCTGTTTCTGGAGCGTCAGAGCCATGTACTGAATTTTCACCCATCGATTCTGCAAATTCAGCACGGATAGTACCGGCTGCTGCATCAGACGGGTTCGTCGCTCCCATCACTTCGCGATTTTTTGCGATGGCACCTTCACCTTCCAAAACCTGAGCTATAATTGGAGCAGAGGCCATAAACTCACATAATTCACTATAAAATGGACGTTCTTTGTGGACAGCATAAAATTCGCCTGCTTGTACCATGGTCAAATGAATTCGCTTTTGCGCAACAATACGGAGGCCAGCATCTTCAAATTTGGCATTAATCTTGCCAGTGAGGTTCCGCTTGGTAGCATCTGGTTTGATGATCGAGAATGTGCGTTCCAAAGCCATTTTGATAGTCCTTTTATGTATTACGTTATCATGAATGATTGTCTGGCCGCGCGTTAGCACGGCACAAGCGCGATGAAAAGGTATGATTGACGCGCGGCAAAAGCTAGGCCATGGGTGCGGCATGTTAAAAATCCAAGATATCACCTATGCCATCGACGGTCGTCGTTTGTTTGAAAACGCCAGCGCCACTATACCAACCGGCCATAAAGTTGGCTTTGTAGGTCCTAACGGAACCGGAAAAACCACGCTTTTTCGCATTATTAGAGGTGAGTTGGCCTTAGAGGGTGGCGAGATTGAACTGCCGCGTCGAGCAAAAATTGGAGGTGTAGCTCAGGAAGCACCTGCAACTGACCTGTCTTTGCTGGAAACAGTGCTCGCCGCTGACATCGAGCGGGCAAACCTTTTAGCAGACACCAGCCAAGATCCTAACCGAATTGCCGAAGTGCAGACCCGACTTGCGGATATAGATGCCTGGTCTGCTGAAGGCCGTGCCTCAGCGATACTAAAAGGTCTTGGCTTTGACGATTCTGCTCAAAAGCGCCCCTGCGCTGATTTTTCAGGCGGTTGGCGAATGCGGGTTGCTTTGGCAGCCGTGTTATTCTCCGCACCAGATATTCTGCTGTTGGATGAGCCTACCAACTATCTCGATTTGGAGGGTACTATTTGGCTGGAATCCTTCCTCGCGCGATATCCGCACACGGTTGTGGTAATTAGCCATGACCGTGACCTTCTGAACCGCGCCGTGGGTGGGATCCTACATCTTGAAAACAAGCAGCTAACTTTTTACCAAGGTAACTATGACACATTCGCTAAAACCCGCGCAGCCAAGCGGGCAGTGCAGGCAGCCGCTGCGAAAAAGCAAACAGCACAGCGCGACCATTTGCAAAGCTTTGTTGATCGCTTCAAAGCCAAAGCCTCCAAAGCCAAACAAGCGCAATCTCGGGTAAAGGCCCTTGAACGTATGGAGCTGATCACGCCACCTGAAGAGCAGGCAAAGCGGGTCTTCACGTTCCCACAGCCTGAAGAGCTTTCACCACCCATCGTGGCAATTGAAAACGGCGCTGTGGGCTACGGTGGGCCAGACATTTTGTCCCAACTGGAACTGCGCATCGATCAAGACGACCGAATAGCCCTTTTGGGGAAAAACGGTGAGGGAAAATCAACCCTATCCAAATTAATATCAGACCGTCTTAAAACCTCCGCAGGGCAACTTGTAACCCATAACAAGCTGCGCATTGGATATTTTGCGCAACATCAAGTGGATGAGCTGCATCTTGATGAGACCCCACTGCAACACTTGCAATCGGAACGCACTGATCATAGCC
>MDTF01010045.1_pt1 | contig 10800 bp, 5 predicted proteins | sample 811191 | NCBI WGS metagenome assembly MDTF01 (sample SAMN05326649, study PRJNA326480) | marine metagenome | isolation source: seawater | place: Southern Ocean | collected 2011
CGGGGAGTATCTCAAGCAGCAGCTCAGATCGTATCGGCGTTATTTTTCTTGAACTGCTAGCTGAGAGTGATCGTGAAATAAAAGCTGATGATATCGAGTTAGAGATTAGGCAGGCCGTTGCTACGCTACCGGGTATTGCGGTTGAAATTTTGCCGCTGGAGATGGGGCCGCCCGTGGGGAAACCCATTCAGATAGAACTGGCCTCGCGCGATCGTACGTTATTGGAGCCGGCAATGGCGCGGATTCGGGCCTATATGGATACACTGCCTGAGTTGTTATACATCGACGATACGGCTGCTCTGCCAACTATTGAGTGGCGTATAGCAGTAGATCGAGCGCAGGCTGGCATTTATGGTGCCGATGTGTCTTCGGCAGGCATCGCAGTTCAGCTTGTAACTAATGGTGTAAAAATAGGCGAATATCGGCCGGACGGCGCCGATGATGCGGTTGATATTCGAATCCGCTATCCTGAGCATGAGCGTGGTATCAAAGCGCTCGACACAATGCGTATTAGTACAGCGCAGGGTTTGATTCCAATGTCTAACTTTATCCAAATGAAGCCTGGTCCCGGTCTTGATACCCTCGAGCGTATTAACTCTGTGCCTGTTGAACGGATAAGGGCCGATGTGGTTTCGGGTGTGTTGGCAGATACTATGGTCAAAAAAATTGACGCGTGGTTATCGCAGCAGGAATTCGATCCTAACCTTGAAGTACGGTTTCGGGGTGCGAACGAAGAGCAGGCTAAATCTCTGGATTTTATAGGAGTCGCTTTTTCTTTGTCGCTGATCCTAATGTTTGTGTTGCTGGTGACGCAATTTAACAGTTTTTATCAAAGCGGATTAATTTTGCTTTCAGTGATCATGTCGACGGCCGGTGTTGTTCTGGGCTTGCTGATTTTGGGTAACCCATTTAGCGCACTGTTAACGGGCGTGGGAGTGGTTGCGTTGGCCGGTATCGTTGTGAACAATAATATTGTGCTTATCGATACCTTTAATCGCTTGCGTGTGATGCATCCGGAGTTAGATGTTCGCTCGGTCATTGTGCGTGCGACATCGAGGCGACTGCGCCCGGTGATGCTCACTACCGTAACGACCGTTTTTGGCTTACTGCCATTGGCTGCCGGCCTGTCGATTGATTTGATTAATCGCACGATTACTGCGGATGGGCAGATGGCAATGTTCTGGGCACCTCTGTCTCAGGCCATTGTATTTGGACTGAGCTTTGCGACTATTTTGACGCTGATTGCGACGCCGGCCTTGCTGGCTTTACCCACTGCTTTACGGGAGAAGTATCGTTACTATCGTGGGGGAAAAGGTGCCCGCGGTGATAGCTAAATATTAAGTGCTCCTATGATGGACAATAATTCCCGTATCGCTGTACTTGCTCACAGATAATTGCTGTTGGGTACTAAACACTCGACAGACCGGCTCAACTACTGACAACTATAAGTTCCCATCACTTGTACTGCGACTACAGCGTCAGAATAACAGCTAAGCGCTGCGTAAAATCCTCAAGCTCAGTCGGTCAAATCAGCGGCAAAATTTACTTACGACAGGCGAGTTATATGCGCTATTTTGGCATTTACATTGGCCACTACTGATTAAAGTGGTGACTTATATCCCGCCAATGACTCGGCCGTGAAGGGACGCATGGCGTATAACACCGTCAGTTTTTTCGGTGTCGGCACCAACCTCTCTTACGATAATGCCTCCGAACGGACGAGTGCTTCTGACCACCATCAGCACCGTGCCAAAGGCGACCGTCTGGCTGTCGAATATCAGCGCAAGTGCAACGGTTTAGCTTATAAGCATGGTTTTGGGACGAGCGGTGTGCTGGCCCGTTGTGTGCCAGAGCTCTCACTGAAACTGACCGTAACGATCAATTTTTCTGTGTCGCAAAATCCTTGTTTTGTCCTCTTTGAATCGCTAAGGTACAAGTCTTCGAGATCAAAACATACTTGAAAGTCAAATCGGTCACTTTGGACAGGGGCACACTTGAAGGGCCGCCCCGCCCCAGCAAGCCGCTAACGAGAGGAATAGACGCATGGATACCAGTTTTACCGCCGAAGAGAATGCCTTCGCAGAGGAAGTGAGGGCATTTTTCGCGCAGGCCTACGATGATGATTTGAGGGCGCGCCTGGAGTCGTCTAATTCGACAATTTTCCGCGCGGCTGTCATAGAGTGGCAAAAACGTCTACATGCTCAGGGTTGGATTGCCACCGGTTGGCCAAAAGAATATGGCGGCACGGGCTGGAACGACACGCAGTCGTTCATCTACGAGACAGAGCGCGCAGCGGCAGGTGTGCGAGACGTCATTCCGTTCGGTTTGAAGATGGTTGGCCCCGTCATATATGCCTTCGGTACCGATGAACAAAAAGAGCGCTTTTTGCCGAAGATCCTTGAGAGCGACGAGTGGTGGTGCCAGGGCTATTCAGAGCCCGGTTCAGGCTCTGATCTGGCATCGCTGAAAACACGCGCAGACATTGATGGTGATGATTACATCATCAATGGCGCCAAGATCTGGACCAGCTATGCCCAACATGCTGATTGGATTTTTTGTCTAGTACGCACCAATAGTGATGGCAAAAAGCAGCAAGGTATTACTTTCCTGCTGATTGACATGGCGTCTCCTGGTATCAAAGTGAATCCGATTGTGTCTATCGACGGCCACCACAGTCTCAACGAGGTGGAGTTCAACAACGTGCGGGTGCCGATGGCAAATCGCATCGGTGAGCAGGATAAAGGCTGGACCTACGCTAAAGCGCTGTTGGCGCATGAGCGTACCGGCATTGCCGGCGTTGCGGATTCCAAGCGTGGTCTCACGCAGTTACGGGAGCTTGCTGCCAACGAAGTGAATGCCGGGCGCACCCTACTCTCTGATCCGCTGTTTCAAAAACGTTTGTCTGATATTGAAATCGAACTAATGGCATTGGAATTTACCGAATTGCGCGTATTGGCGTCGGTCGCAGTGGGCGGCGCGCCCGGCGCCGAGTCTTCCATGCTCAAAATAAAGGGTACGGAAATCCAACAGGCGATTCAGCAGCTGACAATGGACGTTGCTGGCTATTATCAAGGCATGTTGCCCAACGACATGAGCGCCGAGCAATTAGGGCATGATTTTGGCAGCCAAGCGCGTCAGGCTTTTATGTATGGCAGAGCGGCCACAGTCTACGGCGGTTCCAATGAAATCCAAAAAAACATTATGGCCAAAGCCGTACTCGGCTTATAAGCGCATTGCAAAAAAGGGTTCCCCAATGAATTTTGATTTTACAGAAGAGCAAAACATGCTCAGAGACAGTGTTGCACGTTTTGTGCAGGACAATTATACCTTCGACACACGCCAGCAGATTGCGGCCTCTGATACAGCGATGAGCGAGCAGAACTGGCAGACCTTTGCTGAGCTCGGCTGGCTTAGCATTCCGTTTGCTGAAGAGCATGGCGGGTTCGACGGTGACGCTGTTGATATCGTGTTAATGATGGAGCAATTGGGTAAGGGTTTGGTATTGGAGCCCTATCTAGCGACAGTCGTGTTATTCGGTGGCCTGCTGTCTCAGGGCGGCAACGCTCAACAGCAGTCGACAATCATCCCCACGATTATTGATGGCAGCTGCCAGGGCGCGTTCGCCTATGCTGAGCGCCAGAGTCGTTTCGAGTTGGCGGATGTTAAAACATTAGCCAAACCTAGCCCCGAAGGGTTTGTTCTCACCGGTGAAAAAGTGGTGGTGATCAATGGTGCAAACGCGGCTCAATTTATTGTGTCTGCGCGCAGCAGTGGTGATCAGGCGGATGAAACAGGCATTAGCCTGTTCCTGCTTCCCGCTGACGCCAAAGGACTTATGATCACCCGTTACCGCATGATGGACGGACAGCTGGTTGCGAATCTTGTGCTGCAGGACGTTACTGTTAGTGGCAGTGCTTTAGTAGGCGAACTTGATGCCGGCTATGCGCTGATGGAATCAGTGATTCTGCAGGCAAACGTGGCACTGGCGGCTGAGGCCGTAGGTATCATGCAGGAATTAAACACCAAGACTCTTGAGTACTCCAAAACACGCGAACAGTTTGGTGTTGCCATCGGCAGTTTTCAGGCCCTGCAGCATCGTATGGTAGATACCTTTATGGCCTACGAGCAAGTGAAATCGCTCTTGTATCGCGCAGTCTGCGCAATGACCGATGAAACTCGAGACGCCGCTATAGCTGTTCACGCGTTGAAGGTCCTGCTTGATAAAAACAGTAAGCTGGTCTTCGGCGAGGCGATTCAGATTCATGGCGGCATGGGCCTTACCGACGAGCTGGATATAGGCCATTTCGCCAAGCGCCTGATGATGATTAACACCACGTTCGGTGATGGGGATTTCCATCAGAGCAGGTTTAACGCACTGCGTTATAGCTAGTTAGCGGCTCCGGAAACGAGGCGCGGTAAATCTCCCGTGTCCGAGCAAGTTTGCTCATTCCCACAACCGACGGCAAGTCCGCCCACTATGAGAGCGGACGTTACCCTTTTTTTTAACTGCCTGCTTGGGGCTAGAGTGTGTCTGCCTTATTGGCTCTGCACCCGTCGCCCCTTTTTTCTTCCAGCAGATAACGCAGTGTACCGGCATCCTCAGCTGTTATGTCATCCGCGCTGACCGCTTGCGTGACAGCATTGCCGGTTTTATCTACCGTATGCCCCCCGGTGAGATCCGGCGTTAGCTCCGGATACATCGCCTTGCCAGTATTCGTCATTCAGGCCGTCGAACCTGTCCAATTAGCGGATTCAGAACGGGGGACGCAATCCCGTAAATCACCGTAATTCCCGTACCGCCGCCACGAGTAGCCATCCTGCGGTCGGGGTCAGCATCTATAAGTGCCGGCATGTAGTCCCAATTATTTGCTATCCAGACATTGCCAGCATCATCGATCATAGTGTCTGTGACTTTTTGAATGATACCAGATTGATAAAGGTGAATCAGATCTCCAGTTACATGGTTATCTGGGCAATTGTCTTCGCTTGTGCCACATATTTTAGCAAACCCTGATCCAAGGAAGTCGCTCGCATATACATTATCTTGACCATCGATGCTTACGCCCCAGACACCGTTTACACTGCCTTCAAGTATGCCCTCTTTAAGCACCTTACCTTCAGGTGATATCAGGGTCAGGTTACCCGATTTTTTCTCTACACCTTTCTTTTGGTTCGCTAAAATCTTTTCAAGATTGAGTTTAAACTCTTCGATAACAGTTGCCCCAGGCGGGATCTTCGCTATGGGGTAGCCCATTGAAAAGTTATTACCCACCCACACATTACCTACTGAATCTATAGCGATGCCTCTGGGAGCCACACCGCCAAGGGTTATCTGCTGTGCCTTATCTGGCGCATCAGCAGGAAATCTGGTGACAGTGACAGCCCCATTATTCGTAACCCAAACATGATTAGTATTATCGATTGCAACTGCAAATGGGCGATTTAAGCCTGAAACCTTAACAACTTCACCTTTAGTGTGATCGCCCTTGGGAAACCGGATGAGTTGGTTTAGCTGATTGTCGCAGACCCAGACATCACCATCAGGCCCCGTCGCGAGACCCTGCAATGCGCCATTTTTTCCATCAACCGTGGCTGGGCCTAGTGCATTGCCATCGAGATCAAGTACGCCTATCTTAGAATTAAAGCTGCTTGCCCAAACTTTATTAACAGTAACAGTGGTGCCCCACCCAATGCCATCAAGCCCCTGTCGATTGTATCCCGTCAAAGGAGGTGAAGTCGCTGTACCACTTGCATCTACTCGTGAAACTCCGCCGCCTATAGATGAGCTTAGATTAGCCTGAGTACCGGGCATCCAGTTTTGCCCTGACCATAGCTGCCCTTGATTATCAAACATCATTCGACCTGCCGAATACAGACCTCCACCCGTGATACGAACCATCAATGAAAAGTCTTTAGGTGCCCACTCTAGATATGGGACAAATTCTGTTGGCCGAACGCCTTCTCCTTTGGGATAAGGAAACGCAGTAGTGAATAAATTGAACAACTCTGAGGAGTGTTTATGCGGCTTAATTGCAATATTACGTAAAGCTTCCAATGTATCTTTTGCATCAGCGATATCTAAAAATTTCTCGCAGGTAGTAGATTGATAATACCCACCACATGACGCGACTAATGTGGCTAAAGTATTCATTCGCCCAACGGTTTCTGAAAATGTGAGGTTATTTCCATCGAGCACAAGTCTCCCAAAATTTCCCGTTGAGGTATCGACCAGATTTTGGATGTGACTAGAACCTATCAGCAGACCGGTGTTTGAACCTACAATGACGCCAGAGCCGGACATTTGAGCAGCAAGCGGCCACATTGAACCAATCGTGCTCAGCTCGTTTACGACTACACTTCCATTCTGCTCGTTATTAACAGCTGCCATTAATCGAAAAGAGCGGGCTTCGAAGCCACTGAATTCTCCACCGTCTGCTATGAGGTAATAAAAACCGCTTTCCAACTTTGGCAGTCCGGTAAAACTGATGTTGCCTTCTGATGAACTGCGGCCCGTTGCTATAACCATCGATTGTTGGTTTGGGATTGCCTGCCAGAGCTTAACGTCGGCATCTACAACCGGTTTATTAGCTGACTCAACAAGAACATTGAAGTCAACTGGAACCGCATATGAGTTGAAGGCCAGTAGCAGTGAAGTTAACAGGAAAAGCTTTAAAATCTTCATAGAAAACCCTCGGTATCGGTAAGTGAGCTACGGGTGACTTTGAATTGGTCACTTAAGATTGATGACTAACAACAATCAGCTCCTAAATTCACACTCGGCGCCTGATTGCCACAACAACTAAACCATACATTATCCTCCGTCGCACTGTATGTATAGCAATAGACGGCCTATTGAGTCGATTTACTCACTCAACGTGCGAAGTAAACCGGAAAAATCCACGAAATGCTCGCCTACTGGCTTGAAAATTTGCTTGCGGCGGTGATCGTGCAATTTATACCCGTTCAATCTTGAATGAGAACATGCACTCTTCCGTATGACACGTTTCTCAGTAATGGTGCTGCCGGTTTATCATTGTGGATGAGGATTCGATTTCTACAAAATGAGGCAATGCGTCAGGCCCTGCGCTGGGAGGAAGTGGGAGCGACGTGAGGGTTAGCAGGCATAGCATCTCTCAGCCTCGCTAACAGCTATGCTATAACTGATCGTCTTCGTTAGCCTGAGAACTGCCCACAACCTGCGGCATAGCAGCGGTGTCACAGCAGCATCGAGATCCAGCCGAGCGTTCTAGGCATCCTGGTCCAACAAACCCTGGCGCTCGAGACAGCGGCCCACTCGTTGACTGATTAGATGCACCAGATCTTCCAGCTCTTTGATTGAAGTTGTTGCGCGAATTTATTTACTGTGTATAACGCGCTTTATATTTACGTACGTTTTAGATTTTATTAACTTTTTACTCCCTCTCAGTAAATTTGCATAGTGCCAACCCCGTACTTACTCCATTCTTAATAGCGTGTGCATGAGGCGATGCTTCTAAACACCCTCTTAACCGAAGTAAAGTTCTACGAGATTTTTAAAGTGTTGATTCTACTGGGGTTGTGGTTCTTTCAACTATTCCCACTCAATCATCGCAGGAGGATTGCTTAAAGTATCGCAGGTTGTTCTGAAGAACCTCATCTAAAATAAGACATTATTCTAGCTGAGCCTTTTTCACAATTTGGACCCATTAAATGAACTCCATCAATGCACGGAAGCTGGATAATTTTCTCGATCAGTTCTCGACAAATTGTTTCACCAGTCTCCGCTGGCGATTCACTAACCTCTAAGCGGTGCAGAATTTCATCAGAGATGTTTACACCCCATAAGTTTTTTCGTATCCAGTCAGCCTGCTTAGCTGATTTTAAAGGGCCCATCCCAATCAGCACCTTACAACTGTTAAAGGAACCGTGATCGTTCAATTTCTCCGAATATTTTTTAATCACCTCGTAATCAAAACAATACTGAGTTTGCACGAAATGCGCTCCTTGCTCGATCTTCGCAACTAATTTACTCAGCGCAGCTGGTTTAGAGAGCTGATCGTATAAATCGTCCGCCGCACCCGAATAAATTGGTAGGGGGTTTTTTATTTTTGTTCCGTCGGTCAGCGTGCCTCCTGAGATGACCTTACATAGTTTAATCAATCCGTTACTATTAAACTCATTAACAACCACAGGTCCATTCGTGTCTGGCTGATCTCCGCTTAAACAAAGGACTTTATTTACACCCACCGACAGTGCACCAAGCAGTACGGACTCCAACGCAATCTGGTTCCTGTCCCTGCCCGTTAGTTGCAAAATGACATCTAGCCCACTTCTTTGTATCTCTGAAGCAACCAGCAAGCCGTTCAAACGGCTTTTGTAATTTGGTGAATCTGTTACGTTTACAGCGTCAGCCACAACGCTAAGCTCTTCAACCTTGCCAACGCTTTCAGCAAGATCAGTACTCACATCAGGTGTAGTTTCTGCTGTGAATAAAAAATCAGTTGTTTCGAACATCTCATTACTCCTAAGCAATAGTAGCCTGAATTAAAACGCTTATAGATTGTGTGTTTCAGAGGCCTATAGGGTTCTGCCATATCTCTCTAAAATGTCAAATAACATCACTATTGAGTGCGTTATCATATATAAAATAAGCGTCCTGTAAATGCCTTTTAAAGTATAGGCGAAATAAAGAGGCTATCGGCGGAAAAGCGACTCTCATCTTCCCAGTTTTATACCTTAAGGTAGTGCTCTAGCGTCGTTAATTATCCGGAAATCACGCTCGCAGCGCCCTCACCGCAGATCTATTCCAGTCATTCCCAGGCTGCGGTCCTTAGGGATGCATGCCCGGGTTTTTTAGTGACGGCGCTGGTGCTTGAACTCGGGAAACTTGGATTCCTTTCCAGCGAAATGAGGTAATGTTTCAGGTGGTGCGCGGAGAATAGCTGTGAATAACGGATACGTAGAATACCTAGCTTGTAAATTAGTGATATTGCGATCGCCTGGCGCAGGCGCAGCTGGAGCGAGGGTGACCGCGGAGATAGGGGTGCTGCTTTCCACTTGCCAAGCCAAAGTAAGCTACTGAAGCTGTATCTCGGTGGTAGACATTTGTTAAGGGTTTTCCCGCAAAAATATTTTATAAAAAAAGCGTTGTCACTGGCTGGAAGCCGTTTCTGACAGCAAAATAGCTCCTAAGGAGCCGCTAGTCATTACCCGGTCGGTGCGGTTAAAAGATACTGCGACGAAAAGACCATTACCGCAGGTGACCGACTGCTAATCGCTGTCGGCGGCAGCGGTTCCACTAGCTCATGAAGAGATATAAATGTAAAAACCTGCCTGTTTTTCCTATAGCAGAATCAAATGCTATTATCATTACATCCTAAATCAATACGCGATTGTCTATCATTATTAGTGACACAGTAGCCACTTGGCAGCAACTTCGGTACATATCGCATCAACTCCGGATCATACAAACTCTTCTCTAAAAATTTTACTAAGTTAGTGATTTCTTCCTCACTCAAATCTAGAGGCACAAAACGATGGTCTAAGTCAGTTGAGTCAAGATCAGTATGTTCGGGAACTGCCACTATCTTGTATCGCACTACCTCTTCTACACTAGCAAATGAGGCACCATGACCGAACACATTCGTATCGATAAGGTTATCAAGTGTCGGCACTTTAAAGGCGTACCTCTCCATATCATCGCCAGTAAATCCACCGCGACCTTCTCTTGTCGCCTGCTTAACTTCACCAATAGTATCTGCCCACATATCTAAGTCGTTGAACCCTAGCGTCATAAACATGTCCTGTGCCGTCGAACCGACAGGAGATGATAGCGCGGGGCCGTTGTGACATCCTGCACAGTTACCCTTACCAAAAAATACGATAGCACCCTCCACTTCTTCCAGGGACATTATAGTCATATCACCGCGCAAGAATTTCTGGAACGGTGCACGGTTAGCAAGAATAGTTCGTTCATATCCTGCAATCGCAAGAGCAGCTGCTTCTAACATATCATGGGGTTGTGACACACCATATGCAGCCTCAAACATCATCTGATAGGTTTCATTATCAGTAAGTATAGAGTTCTCTTCGTCCACCGCCATTCTATGCACACCTAATCCGGCAACTGCCTGTGTTTCTAGACCGGAAAAATTACGCAGGTTTGCTGCCTTTGGGGTTCCTTCGGTAAAATGGCGTTCCGGATCGATACCTATATTCACGATACCACCCACCTCATTACCAAACTGACCATTCCACAACATCACTTCTTGGTATGCGGTGTTGAGTACTGCAGGAGACGTTACGGGTTGTACATCTGCAAATTCTTCCATACCCTCAGCGAAAGTTCGGTGGTCAAACCCCACCCCCCCTTCACCGATACCTTGTCGAATACCAGACTTAAAACCGTTCTGGCCGCTATGGCAAGATGCACAAGACCATGTGTTTTCCATATCCGTCTTATTATCCTCAGTCGACGTGAGACCCGTCTCATGGTAAAGCAACTTACCCAGCGCTACTTTCTCGATAGTAATTGGATTGCTCGGGTCTTGGGGAATATTGAAAAAATCGTCACTCTCTGGAAGCATGTATCCCTCGAAAGAACCTGTAGGCGAGGTTACACTCATCATTGTTTTTAGTTCAGCGATGGATATATCGAGGGTAGATGGGGGTAATTGAATACCCGTACTGGGCTCTTCAAATGAATTGCCAGAATTGTCAGAGTTGCCAGAGTTGCCAGAGTTGCCAGAGTTGCCAGCTTCACATGCCGCAAGGAAAACAACTAAAAACAGCAAGATTAAATTATTTTTCATATTATTAGCA
>MDTF01001749.1_pt1 | contig 10797 bp, 6 predicted proteins | sample 811191 | NCBI WGS metagenome assembly MDTF01 (sample SAMN05326649, study PRJNA326480) | marine metagenome | isolation source: seawater | place: Southern Ocean | collected 2011
TAATTTGGCAACATCTGCTTCAAATAAAGTCAGTTCGGTTTTCCAATCTGGTAATCGAAATAGTGTTACCAAAGCTGCTATTCCTAAAATCGTAAATGCTGGAATACGTGCTTTTTGAAAGTTGGGTAATTGAAGCTGACTCAATGCCAAAACAAACACAAATGTGGGTGTAAAGGCCAATCGTTCAGCGAGGTTCACTCCTATTGGCATAAAGATGTTTGAAACAGGAGCTATTAAAATAAACCAAGTCAAAATAGCTACTCCCAAAATCGATTTTTTCAAAGTCAATCGCAAACCGAAAATCACCAAACCTGTCAGTAACACAATACCAATAATTGCCTTTATACTGGCAATAGGAATCACTGGAATTCCATCGGGAGAATAATCACTCACCAACGGATACGGAAAGAACATTTTGATGAGATAAAGTGTCGTAATCCAAACTCCAGTAGCTTTTTTATCTAAAACATTTGTTGCCTTAAGCGTGCTGTTTGTCATATCACTAAACAGATCAGCATCTACTGGATTGGGCATACTGTTGATAATTTGCATGTGCCAACCAATCCAAACCGCGCCAACTACAAACAATATTGCTGAAAGAACCGATAAATCTGTAGACCAAGTTTTGCGTTTTGCCCAAATCAATAACGGAGCTGCAACTAACCAACTGATGGATGATTCTTTAGATAACAAAGCAGCTAAAAACAATAGTCCAGCTAATACACAATCAGATGTTTCAAGTTTAGATTTTGCGGTGGTTATATCAAGCAACAAAAGCGCGAAAAGCAAAGCCGATAATTCATCTAAACTTTTGATATTGGCTACCACTTCTGTGTGCAATGGATGAACCACAAACAGCAACCCCAAAACAAATAACCAAGATTGATTGATATCAGGCAGAAAGCGATTGATCAATCGATAAACAAGTAGACAAATAAAGGCGTAAACCAAGATATTAGTTAGGTGTCCAGGCATCGGACTATCAGGAACTATTGCTTGTTGAATAGCCCAAACCGACATCGGAATGGGACGATATAATCCATCATTAAATTCATAGGCTCCATTCAAAAAGTTGGTTGTCCAGATTTTGGGCAATCCAGCAAATCCATTTTGAACATGTTGGTGTTTCTGAATGGCTATTTCATCATCGTAAACATAATCATGCGTAATAGTTGGCAAGTATAAAAGAACAGCGATAATTGCAATCCAATATGAATTGGGAAGTTTATTTAGGGCGGAAATCATAGTTACGAAACTAATGAAATCAAGATTGGATTCGATGTGACCTATTAACAAAAAAAGCCACCTCCACCGAAGCGGAGATGACTTAATTAAACGACCTCGAATCGTTTAGCAGAATTCAACAGTTAAATTAGCGCCAGCCACCCCCTAATGCACGGTAAACATTAACCATCGCATTCATTTGCTGCTGCTTGGTTTCAATTAGCTCAAACTTCGATTCCAATGCATCGCGTTGAGTTAACAATACCTCCATATAATCGGCACGGGCAGATCGGAATAACCCATTCGATATTTCAATCGACTTGGTTAACGTTTCTACTTGTTGTGATTTTAAATCATAGCTCTGCTTGAGATTATCGATTTTAGAAACCTGATTAGCTACTTCGATATACGCATTCAAAACCGTTTGCTCATAATTGTAAATGGCTTGAACTTGCTTGTAATTCGCTCCGTAATACTGAGCTTTAATGGCGCTTCGGTTAACCAAAGGAGCCATCAAATCGCCAGCAACATTGTAGAGCAACGATTCAGGTGTACGCAACAAATACTGCGGATCAAAAGCCTGATAACCAACTCCAGCCGTAATTCCGATGGATGGATAAAAAGCTGCTTTAGCTGATTTCACATCCAATTTAGCTGCTTCCAATTCCAACTCTGCTTGACGCACATCTGGTCTGTTTTCGAGCAACTGAGCTGGAATTCCTTGATAAACGAAATTGGGTTCGATATCTACAAACTTATCTGAACTACGATTGATCTGTTGCGGAAATCTACCCAACAAAAAGTTCAAGCTGTTTTCAGTTTCTACAATCTCTTGCTGAATTTTAAATTGAAGCGCTTTTGTGTTTAACACCTGAGCTTCAAATCGTCTTACAGCTAACTCAGTAACCTGTGCGTTTTTCTTCTGAAGTTTTACAATTTCTAACGCATCACTCTGAATTTTAACGTTGCGTTTTACCAAGTCTAGTTGATTATCTAGTGCCAATAATTCATAATACGAGTCGGCAATTTCAGCCACTAAATTGGTCACCATAAAGTTCTTGCCTTCAACACTAGACAAGTATCGCATTACTGCTGCTTTCTTGGCATTTCTGAGCTTTTTCCAAACATCTAATTCCCAATTGGCATACAATCCAAACTGAAAATCGGGTAACGGATCAGGCATTTCCATACCCGGTTTAATTTCCGTATTTTCTTCTAATGCTCCTATTGCAGTATACCTACCTGGTTTTTCAATTCCTGCTCCAGCACCTAAACCAATTGTAGGCAAATACTCTCCTTTTTTAGCTCGAATTTCGGTGCGAGAAACTTCAATTTCTTGCAAAGTGATGTTTAGCTCCTGATTGTATTTTAGAGCTGTATCAATTAAATCAGTTAAATAAGGATCTGTAAAATACTCACGCCAATTGATATCAGCAGAGTTGGTTGTATCCTGCGAGTCGTTGTAACTCGTAGGTACGATTTTGTTGACATCTGTTCTTGCTAAATCAGGCGCTTTACAAGAAGCAACTGCTACAACAGCAGAAACAGCAACTATATATTGATTGATTTTTCTATTCTTCATCATACTTGAAATCTTCAGTTAATGGACCTTCTTCTTCATCTTTAATGATCTTACGACCATCGGCTAGTTTACCGAATATGAAATACAATCCTGGAATAATTACAACCCCGAAAACTGTTCCGAACAACATACCTCCAAGTGCCGAAGAACCAATGGTATGATTACCGATTGCCCCAGCTCCATGGGCAAAAATCAATGGAATTAACCCTGCAATAAATGCGAAGGATGTCATTAAAATTGGACGGAAACGGGCTTTTGCTCCTTCAATAGCAGCATCAAAAATGCTGAGGCCTTCTTGCCTTTTTTGAACGGCAAACTCAACAATTAATACTGCGTTTTTACCAAGCAAACCAACCAGCATGATGAGTCCAACCTGAGCATAAATATCGTTTGCTAGCCCCATTGCCTTCAGCATGAAAAATGACCCAAATATCCCGACAGGAAGTGATAAAATTACCGCCAACGGAAGCAAGAAACTTTCGTATTGTGCCGCCAGAACCAAGTAAACAAAGACCAACACAACTAAGAAAATATAGATAGATTCATTACCGCGTTGAGCTTCATCATAAGACAACCCTTCCCAAGCAATATCATAACCTCTTGGCAAGGTTTCGGCTGCCGTTTCGCGAATGGCTTGAATAGCATCTGCCGTTGTATATCCTTCAGCTGGAAGCCCTCGAATGGCTGCTGAGTTGTACATGTTGTATCGGGTAATCTCATTTGGCCCTTGTGATTTCTTCAGTTTCATGAATGAAGAATACGGAACCATCTCACCATCTTCGTTTTTGATAAACAAATTCAACACATCAGATGGCAATCTTCTGAACTCAGGTGCCGACTGCACATACACTTTAAAGAACCTACCAAAACGAATGAAACCTTGCTCATAAGTTGACCCAATGAGAATATCTAAGTTCTCCATGGCCTTACCAATAGAAACGCTTTTTTGCATAGCCGCTTGATTATCGATTTCCAACTCGTATTGCGGATAGTTTGCTGCGAAGAATGTGAAGATACCAGTCAGTTCAGGTCGCTTACGAAGATTTTCCATAAACCCTTGATTCACCTTGTCAAACTCCTGATAATCTGTTTCGGTGTTTTTATCTAACAAGCGCATAGAGAAACCACCTGACGAACCAAACCCCGGAATTGCTGGTGGTTCAAAGAACTCAATAATAGCTCCTAAACCTTTGGTTTCTTCTTCCAACTCTTCCATGATTTCAGTTACGTTGTGCTCACGTTTCGACCATGGCTTTAAGTTGATCAAACAAGTACCTGCATTGGAACCACGACCTTCAGTCATAATCTCATATCCTGCCAGTGATGAAACCGATTCTACTCCATCAATTTCTTCACAGATTTTTTGCAGGTTACGAGCTACTTCATTGGTTCTCTCCAGTGTTGCTCCTGGAGGCGTTTGGATAATCGCATAGATTGTACCTTGATCTTCACTTGGAATAAATCCACCTGGTAAGAATTGATTTTGAATGTAAATACCCACACAAAAAGCCAGTAATACACCCCAAGTAATTGACTTGCGACTAACTATTTTGCGTAAGATGTTGGTGTACCTCCCAGTTAACTTATCGAATCCTCTATTGAATCCATCGATAAACTTATTGAACAAGTTCTGCTTCTTAGGTTTACCGTGATTGTTTTTCAGCAACATAGCCGAAAGCACTGGAGTTAACGTCAAAGCTATGAGTGCCGAAATAATGATGGCACTGGCCATGGTAATTGAGAACTGGCGATAGAAAGTACCAACTGGCCCACCCATGAATGAAATTGGAAGGAAAACCGAAACCATAACCAGGGTGATGGCGATGATGGCTCCACTAATTTCACGCATTACTTCACGTACAGCGTTATAGGGCGAGAGGTTCTTCTCTTCCATCTTGGCATGGACAGCCTCTACCACCACAATGGCATCATCTACCACAATACCAATAGCAAGTACCAAAGCAAATAGTGTCACCAAGTTAATTGACATTCCAAACAATTGGATCACGAAAAATGCTCCAACCAACGATACTGGCACTGCTAAAATTGGAATCAATGTTGAACGCCAATCACCCAAGAAAATGAACACGACTAACGCCACTAAGATGAAGGCATCTCGCAACGTGTGAATCACTTGTTCAATTGAAGCATCTAGAAATTGAGATACATCATAACTGATTTTGTAATCCATTCCCGGAGGAAATGATTCTTCCAGTTCTTTCAATTTGGTCTTAACATCTGCAATTACCTCCGTTGCATTACTACCGTAGTTTTGCTTCAGCATAATAGAGGCAGATGGATGTCCATCTAGGTTAGAGTAAATATCAAAGAACTCACTACCCAACTCAACTTTGGCAATATCTTTTAGCTTAATATTTTCACCTTCAGAATTTGCTCTGATGATAATATCCTCGTACTCTTCTGGCTTACTGTACCTTCCTTTGTACGTCAATACATACTCCAGAGATTGAGCCTGAATTCCAGAACTTCTACCCAAACGGCCGGGTCTACCTACAATACTTTGCTCGCCCATGGCATCCATTACCTCATCAACTGAGATGTTGTAAGCACGCATACGATCTGGGTTCAACCAAACACGCATGGCATATCTGCGAGATCCTAAAATTTGAGCATTGGCAATACCTTTAATTCTGTTGATTTCAGGAATCATTTTGACATTTGCGTAGTTGTACAGGAATTTTTCATCCATGTGTTCATCTGTACTGTATAAGTTGACATACATCAACATACTTGGCTGAATTGGACGAATAATAACACCCTCACGCTGAACCAGCTCTGGCAACAAAGGCATCACCTGATCTACTCTGGTTTTTACACGAACTACCGCCTGGTTGGGATCTGTTCCTGGTTCAAAAATCACACGCAAAGTAGCTTCACCTGCACTGGTTGCATCGGTTGCCATATAGCGCATATCTTGCACTCCGTTGATGGCATTCTCTAATGTAATGAGTGTTGATTTTACCAATACATCGGCACTAGAACCGGGATAAGCAACAAAGATGTTTACGGTTGTTGGGGCAATTTGGGGAAACTGAGAGGTTGGTAATTGTTTCATTGCCAATGTACCAACAAACACAATGATGACCGATATCACAATGGCGAAGACCGGTCTATGTATTATTTTACTAAACATAATCTTCTGATTTTAAATGATATCGTTTTATTCTGCGTAAAGCTCTAAGCTGTGAATAACCTTGGCGGGATCTTGAAATTCAGTTTTGATTTCTTCTTTTTCATGAACCATTCGCAACCCTTCTAATAGGATTTTGTCACCTTCTTCTAATCCGCTTTTAACGGCATAGATGTGAGGCATTTCAGCATCAATTTCGATAGCTCTAGATCGCACTTTATTTTCATCATCAATAACAAAAACATACTTCTGCTCTAGCACTTCAAATGTTGCTTTTTGAGGAATCAACAAGGCATCCTCAAGTGGTCTAGTAACAATAATATTTCCTGTTTCTCCGTGTCGTAACAATCCTTTTGGATTTGGGAAAGTTGCTCTAAAAGAGATGTTTCCAGTTTCATTGTTGAAGTCGGCCTCAATGGTTTCTACCACACCACTGTGTGCAAATAGTTTACCATTTGCCATCCTAAGATCAACTTGCATCAAGCTGTCTTTTTTAATCTGGTTCATGTAATCTAAATACTCCGCTTCAGGCACATTGAAATAAACCCACATCTGACTATTATCAGACAATTCGGTTAAGAACTCGCCTTCATCAATTAAACTACCCAAACGCACATGAAAGCGATCCATAATTCCATCAAATGGAGCTTTGATAGTTGTAAACCCCATGTGCACTTTTGCCAATTCTAACTCGGCATTTGCCTTAGCATATTTTGCTTTTGCCATGGCCAATTCGTTAGGAGCAACTACATCGCTATCGGCAAGAGCTTTGGTGTTGTCGTATTCTATTTTTGCAAATTCTGCTTCTGCTTCAGCTTTCTGTAATTCAGCCTTATACAAAAGCGGTAAGATTTGAAACATGGGTTGACCTTGTTTCACAAATTGACCTTCATCAACATAAATGTGCTGCAAATAACCCTTTTCAAGTGCTCTCAACTCAATGTGCTGAATGGAGTGAATTTGACACACATAATCTTTGGTTACAGTAGTATCCATACGAATTGGACTACTCACTAAGAACTTAGTTTCTTCAACATGTTCTTGGTGTTCAGATTTACAGCTGGTTTGCAACAAAAGTGCGCAAGCACCAGCTAGCATTAGAATTTTCTTCATTTTAATTCTGCTTTAAAAACGAAACGATAAATTGAAAACTTAAAAGACTGAATGTGAGATACATTCAAAATCGAGGATGCGGATTTGAGATGTTCAAAAACGCAAAAAGCCCAACAACCTAAATTGCGGGCTTGAAAAGAATTCTATAGTCTAAATACGCTGAAATAGATAAACCAATGATCCTTGGCTGTATCTGATAAGTGTTTGAAATAGGCAATGCTATTTTCTGCATTGCTAATTAAATAACTTAAAATGAGCGCATAAAATAAAGCAGTGAAGCTAACGCTACTTGTGAAAGTCTTGTGTGAATGATGAAAAGCTTCCTCTTCTTCTTCTGTTTCAGTAGCTTCAATTACAAGTTCTTTTTCAGAATCTGGATGAGTTGCCTGCATGATAACAGCATGATCATCGCTTGAGCTATGAATAGAAGATTGCTCTTCGTATTGATCGAATGACTTTAATAAAACACCGCTCACGTTTGCTTGCACAAACAGATAACTGAAGACGCTCATTAGAACGACACTCAGCGAAAGCATGTATTTTAAAAATGACTTATTCATTCAATGAGCAAACGTATATCAAGTTTTTGAACGTACAAGTAATCAGCAACACATTTAAGCTTAAGAATGTGTTAATCGCATCAAACCATTGAAATTAAACCTATTATAGAGTTATAATTAAAACATATAACTGATCTGAATTCTCTAAAAAAGGCTCTATGCTTGAATCCTTTATTCACTACAATTGGAATAATTTTTCACGCATGCAGAGGAAACGCTACATCTCAAATTCATAAAACGGATTGAGAATTATATTTTCGTCCTATTAAAATGTCGACTGACTGTTTATTCCCGAGAATAGTATGAAAATCATCATCGTTGGACCTGCCCATCCTTACAGAGGTGGAATTGCCGATACAAACGAATCGTTTTTAAAATCATTAATTGATTTGGGTCACGATGCATCAATTGTCACTTTTACCGTGCAATATCCGGAAATGTTGTTCCCAGGAAAAACTCAATTTACCGATGATCCTAAACCAGAAGGATTGACTATTGATCGAAAAATCAATACAGTTAATCCTCTCAACTGGATTTCAACAGCCAAATACATCAACAACTTAAACCCAGATATTGTAGTTATTCGATATTGGACTCCATTTTTAGCACCTTGTTTGGGTTTTATTGCCAAAAGATTGGATTCTAAAATCACTAAAATTGCCATGTGCGATAATGTGATTCCTCACGAACACAAGCCTTGGGATGAAGCTTTAACCAATTATTTCACAAGTAGTTTCGATGGGTTTATCACACTTTCAGAAACTACAATTAAAGAGTTAGAGCAATTTACAAATAAGCCCAAAACCTTCTTTCCGCATCCCATCAACTCCAATTTAGGAGAAAAGGTTTCTAAAGCCGAAGCTCGCGATAGACTGAACCTGGATCCTGAAGGGAAATACCTGCTCTTTTTTGGATTGATACGCGAATACAAAGGCCTCGATTTAACTTTAAAAGCGTTGGCTCATCCTGAGCTTAAAGCTCAAAATGTAAAGCTGATTGTTGCTGGAGAGTTTTATGAAAGTAAGGAGAAATACCTTCAATTAATTGAAGACCTAGATATTCAAGATCAGGTTATTATTCATGATGAATTTATCGCTACATCAGATATCAAATATTACTTTTCTGCTGCCGATTTAGCTATTCAGACCTACAAAACGGCCAGTCAAAGCGGTGTAACACTCATAGCATTTAACTTCGATTGTCCCATTTTAGTGACTGATGTCGGTGGATTATCTGAAGTAGTCATTCACAACCAAGTTGGTTTTGTAAGTCCAAAAGACCCCATTCAAATTGCAGATCAGATTCAAACATTCTTCAATCAAAATTTATTTGATTCTATTTCTGCTAACATAGCCATCGAAAAGAAAAAGTACAGTTGGGAGACCTTTTCGAACAAATTGATTGAGTTAAATAGCCGTTTAAAATGATGGCGATTATTATTTTTTGGCTTCAAAATATTATGAAATACATATTCGCTGCACTACTAATTGCCTATACTACACTTACTGTAGCGCAAGAAAAGTTAAACCCAGTTTCAACAAATACTTCTCCCGCAGCTAGCATGATTCGCATGCAACCAGGTGTTTTGTTGTCTCCAAAAAATAATCATGCACTCGAAGCAGGATTAGGACATACCTATAATCACAGGGTTGATACAGATCCATCAGCTGTTCCAAACCTTGCACTTGAATTTACTCCATTTTGGACCAATAAAAGGCAACTAAAACCGAGCAATTACCTTTACCCCAAAGGTTTGTTTGCTCAAATTGCTAGAACTTCCTCTTTTTCTGTAGGAACATCTAGCAACTATTTGCTTCCACATACTTCTTCATTAGTAGGTGCCTTGGGTTACGGATATCGCGCGAATTTTAAAATCTTAAACAAAAAGAAAAGAGCTCAGGTACAGGAGTATCAAAAAACAGCTAAAGAAGCCGAAGAAATATACCTAGATGTTACAAATAAAGCGAATGAACTAATCGAGAAATATCAAAAAGAAGAGATTGATATCCAATCTAAAGATGATTTTCTTTCACTTATTAAAAGGCCTATTTACGAAGCTTTTAAAAAGTACAATTCACCTGCTGATGCTGAAACTGCTACTCATGAAATTTTTGCTCTTTCAAAAAAACTACCTGCGCTTAGTCAGCATACAGCTAATGACTTCTCCGAGTCTTTTAAATTGATTGTCAAGAACTACTTGAACAATTACAAACAAACAGATAAGATTGACATAAATTACGCCAAACAAAGTGGCTTTTCATTCGATATTGCCTATTCTGGATTGCTGGGTTTCCCTACCAATGAGTTCAATTATTCTCGGGTATTAAATCAAGCAATTTGGATAACGCCAACACTACGTTTACGAGATCAACTTAATTTTTTAAAATTTCTACTAGTCGCTCGATACGAGTGGTATGATGCATCTTTTTATTCCCAACAAATTGAAAATTCAGACTTAAATAACGTAATTATTTATGGGTTGGGAATTGCAACTGAGTTTGAAAAGTTTGAAATTCAAATTGAAGGTGCGTACAGAAACGTAAACATCGACTATCCTCTTGCAAATATTGTTCAAGGCCAAGTTTATGATAGAGGTAATTCTGAAATCGATTATTTATATCAAGCCAGACTCATGTATAGAATTACTCCTCAAATTGCAATCTCTTATGCAATTGGAAACCGATTTGATGCCTACGTATCGTCTGATAATACTTTAGCTTCTGTATTTAGCTTAAACATTGGATTGGGCACACCTAAAAGTACCAGAATCATCAAATGATTGTTCTTGGTATATCCATATCTTCATTAATAATCTGTTAATCTCATTTCTACAGTTTATACAAGTAGATACTTACATAGCTTTGATAGAAGATTCAATCACATGAAATATTTATTTGCTTTATCATTTTTACTCACTTTATCGATAACCACGTTTTGCCAAAACAGTGATCTAACTTACTTGGTTAGGAAACCTAAAAGCACCACCACAAACACACCTCTTTTGTTATTGATGCATGGTTACGGCAGTAACGAAAAAGACTTGTTTTCATTCAGTAAAAATATTCCTGATGAGTATTTAGTGGTCTCTATTCAGGCACCATATACCTTGGGAAACGACAGGTATGCCTGGTTTAGAATGGATTTTTCAAATGGTAAAAGAACTAGAA
>MDTF01017633.1_pt1 | contig 10797 bp, 9 predicted proteins | sample 811191 | NCBI WGS metagenome assembly MDTF01 (sample SAMN05326649, study PRJNA326480) | marine metagenome | isolation source: seawater | place: Southern Ocean | collected 2011
ATTTTATGAGTTTTGCAATGCATTTAAGACATAAAAAAATACAAACTTCAGAACAAGAAAGAATGTATATTTTTAAAAGAGATATACTCTATGGATTATCAATTACTTTTTTAATCCCAATATTATATTATTCAGGAGGAACGGTGGCAGTTTCATTTTCATTTTTTCTAGCATCTATAATGGCAATGATTTCTTACTCATTAAATTTTACAAATTCTCCTAAATTAAAATATTAATTTAAAGTGTCACATTTATTAAAAGATAATTTAAAAAAGTATTTTATTACATTTAAAATATTTATTATTACAATATTACTATTTCTTTTTTATAGTGGTTTTATTAATTATTCAGGTGATAAATATTTATACACACTTTTTAGTATAATTAATGTTTACCTCATTATTTTCTCTTTTAGAAAAAAAGCATTGTTTTTTGAAACTTTTTTTGGAATTTTATTGTTTCTTGGTTTCTGGTTTAAATTTACTATCATCATTTCATTCACAGATGGTATATTTAAAGAAGGTGTTGGTAACTTCGATTATAGTTCGGATAATTTTGATTATGGATTGTTAATCTCATCTATTGGTATTATTCCTTTAATTATTATAGGTCATTTGAGAGAGGTATTTTTTTATTATCCTTCGAAAATTAACCTTATCAAAATTAAAGATAGTTTTTTTTATAATAATAGAAAAAATATCCTATTAACATTTTTGTTTTTTATTATTTTAATTTCATCTTTAAATGGATATTTTAAGATATATCAAAAAGGACTAATACCATTTAATGAAATGAATTTTTTTTTTTCAGGTGGTATAAAGTGGTTACTATTATTTGGTTTATCCACCGTATCTTGTATTTTAATATTTTTAGAAATTAAATATTTTAAAAAGATATTTAATTTGACAATTTTTATCTTTTTATTTGAAAATTTTTTTAGCTCACTTTCAATGATAAGTAGAGGAATGATATTTAATTCTCTTTCAATTATTTATGGAATTTATAAGTTTTCTAAAAAGACAGGAAAATTTTTAGACATAAAATTTTTCCTAAAAATGATTACTGTTTGTGGAGTGCTATTTTATATTTCTGTAATTTTAGTTAATGAAATTAGAGCTAAATATTTCTATGTTGGTAAATCTAGAATTGATACATTAGAGAGAAAAAACTTAAATAACGATAAAATAAATTTTAATTTTCTTAATTATAATAGTGAAATTTTTTATATAGCAACTAATAGATGGGTTGGAATTGATGCAATATTTGCAGTTGCACAAAATAAGGATAAACTTGGTAAAAGCTTGTTACGTGAGGCTTTTAATGAAAATTTTCAAAAAGAACTACCAACTTTTTATGAAAGAACTTTTAATTTAAAAGGCGTAAAAAATAGTACAACTGTCATACATGAAAATGTAAAAGGAAATACCTTAACAGGAATTATTGCTTTTTTATTTTATTCTGGTTCTTTAATGTTTCTTTTTATTGGTATGTCGATTCTAATAATTTTTGCAAATTTATTAGAATTTATTTCATTTAAACTATCAGGAGAAAATTTAATTTTTTGCAGTTTGATCGGGCAAATTGTTGCTTTTAGATTTACTCATTTTGGATATTTACCAAAACAAAGCTATCTTTTATTTGGGTCTATTTTTTTGACAATATTTATTGTTTATTTATTTAAAACTTTCACAAAAAAATAAAATATTTTATTTTTTATTTTTTTAATTAGAGTATAATTAGATCTACATTTGCTACCTAATGAAAAACAAAATTGCACTAATATTCGGTATTACTGGTCAAGATGGTTCCTATCTGACAGAATTATTACTGAAAAAAGGTTATGCGGTACACGGTGTTAAGAGAAGATCCTCTTCTTTGAATACTCAAAGAATTGATCATATTTATGATCAATTTAATGAAAAAGATTTCTTTTTACATTATGGGGACATTACAGATTCATTAATGATTCAGAGATTAATAAATACAGTTAAACCTGATGAAATTTACAATCTGGCTGCACAATCACATGTTGCTGTTTCTTTTATGATTCCAGAATACACATCTAACGTTGATGCTTTAGGAACCTTAAGAATATTAGAATCAATTAGATCACTGAATTTAACTAATAAAATAAAATTTTATCAAGCAAGCACTTCTGAAATGTTTGGAAAAGTTCAACAGATACCTCAAACTGAAAAAACACCATTTTATCCAAGAAGCCCGTACGGTGTTTCAAAAGTCTTCTCTTATTGGATGTGTGTAAATTATAGAGAAGCTTATAAAATGTTTGCAGTGAATGGAATACTATTTAATCACGAAAGTCCCAGAAGAGGAGAAACCTTTGTAACAAAAAAGATCACTTTAGCTTTATGTAAAATTAAATTAGGCATGCAAAAAAAATTAGAATTAGGAAATTTAGATTCGAAAAGAGACTGGGGTCATGCTAAAGATTATGTTGAAGCTATGTGGAAAATGCTGCAAAAAAAAAAACCAGAAGATTATATTATAGCTACAGGAAAAAATTATAGTGTTAAAGAATTTATAAATAAATCACTTAAAATTTTAGATATAAAAGTTAAGTGGAAAGGTAGTGGAATAAATACAAAGGCATATACCTTAAATGGCAAATGTATTATTGAGTGTAAGAAAAAATATTTTAGACCAGCAGAGGTAGATACATTATTGGGAAATCCAGCCAAAGCTAAAAAAGATTTAAATTGGAAACCAAAAATTTCATTTGACAATTTAGTAAAAGAAATGATTTATGAAGATCTAAAATCATTGAAAAAAAATGCCAAAAAAAAATGAAAAAATATTCCTAGCAGGCCATAATGGGCTAGTAGGTTCAGCAGTTTTAAGAAAACTTAAAAAACAAAAGTATACAAACATTACTACTATAAATAAAAAAAATTTAAATTTACTGGATCAAAAAAAAGTTTTTAATTTTTTGAAAAAAAATAAATTTAAATCAATAATCATATGTGCAGCGCGCGTGGGTGGCATCAAAGCAAATAATACATTTAAAGGTGAATTTATTTATGAAAATTTAACTATTCAAAATAATTTAATACATGGTGCATTTATTAGTAATGTAAAAAACCTTGTATTTCTTGGTTCTAGCTGTGTTTATCCACGAAATTGTAAGCAGCCGATAAAAGAAAAATATCTATTGACTGGTGAGTTGGAAAAAACAAATGAACCTTATGCTATTGCTAAAATAGCAGGAATTAAATTATGTGAAGCTTATAATTATCAGTATAATACAAATTATAAGTGTTTAATGCCTACAAACACTTATGGTCCAGGAGATAATTATAATGTTAACAATAGTCATTTTATACCAGCAATAATTAGAAAGATACATGCTGTTAAAAATAAGAAAAATAAAACAATCTACCTATGGGGAGACGGAAAGGCAAAAAGAGAAGTAATTTTTGTAGATGACCTCGCAGATGCAATAATTTTCTTTTTGAACAAAAAAACAGAAGAGTATCTTATTAATATAGGTTCAGGAGTTGAAAAAAAAATTTCTGAATATGCAAAATTAATTAGTAAAATTTTGGGTATCAAAATTTCTATATCTTATATTAATAAAAATTTAAAAGGTACACCAAGAAAATTACTTGACTTAACTACGGCAAAAAAATATGGATGGAAAATAAAAACTGATATTAAAAAAAGTATATACAAAACATATGAAAGTTTTTTAAAATACAATGAAATCTCTTAATATTAAAGATTTTAGTCTTAGTGATAAAATACAACTAATATTAATTTCACTTCTTTTAGTACTTGCAATTTATTTATCTTTTATAGGTGGTTACGGGGCAGATGAAGATACTTTGCCAATGATCTATGTGTTTGAAAGTAAATTATCCACTGGAAATTTTGTAACATCAAGATTTACAGGAAATCCTGTTGCAGAAATAGGAATAGGGTTTTTAGCTTATTTTTTTGGTAGTTGGGCAGCTAACCTAGCAACTTTTACATTTTTAATTCTTGGTTTGTTATTATTTTATTATAGTTTTGAAAAAAAAGACAATAAGGAATTATTATTATTTTTATTACTTTGTCTTTCAAGTCCAGTACTTTTTTTTGATAATCTAGAACCAGTTGATTATTCTTGGGCTTTTTTTTTTTATGCGTTAGGTCTCTTTTTATTAAAAAATAAATTAACAGAACTTTCAATAATCTTTTTTGCATTAGCAGTAGGTGTCAGGTTAAATTATTTTTTGTTTATAGCCATAACAATACTATTTTTTAATAATTCTGAAATACCACTTAAAAAAAAATTAATAATAATATTTTGTATTTTTTTTACAGGTGCTTTATTTTATGTACCAGTTTGGTATGACTCGAAATTACAATTTACCTGGTTAACTGCTGGAAGGTCATACGAAGGATATTTAGATTTACTAACTAGATTCTTTTATAAGTCATTTTATGCTTTTGGTGGATTGAGTATTTTTTTTATAATTTACAGTTTTTTTAAAAATTATTTTGTAATTATAAAAGATAATAATCTCTTTTTATTTTTGTTTTTATTAATTTCAAATCTCCTTATTTTTTTTTGGTTACCAGCTGAACTTTCATATCTGCAGCTTGCAATCATTTGTGTAAATTTATTTCTTATAAGGTACTCACAAAAACAATTAATTTATTTCATCCTTATTTTTAATTTTGCTACATGGATAATTAATCCAGAATTTTTAGTTATAAAATATAAAAAAATGGAAAATATGTGTTCACCCAAACAAGCAATTAATGCAGAGGTAAAATTTTCACTGGATAAAGGTTATTATTTCAGGTATTTGGATACCAGAAAAATGATTAATTGTTTTGCACCTGGTAATAATGAAAGAAATAAAAAAATAAGACAAGGTCTTTCAATTAAATAGCAATATATGATATTGGGCCTTTTTTTTAATATATTAACTTATTTAAGTATTATTGGCTTTTCATTTATTTTTTTAAAATACATACTTCAAAAAAAAATATTTTATATCTCAAATTTAGATGTTTTTTTTGGATTATTTTTATTATTTATTTGCTCAGTAACTATAAATCTTTTTTTAATAATAGATAAAATCCAACCCTTTATTTTTATAGTTGGATTATACTTTTTTTATGTTTCTTACAAAAGCAAAGTTCTAAAAATTAATTTTATAAGTATTTTTGTATTAATATTGATTTTTACATTTATATCACTTTATTCAAACGACAATGTTGATACCCCAATGTATCATCTTCAATTAGTAAAATATTTGATTAAAGATAAAGCAGTATTTGGTCTAAGTAATTTAGAGATAAGATTTGGTACTAATTCTTCGTGGCATTCTATTATTGCAATTTTGAATACTAATTTTCTAGAGTTTAGTTCTAAACATTATTTAAGTGCCATACTTATTGCGATAGGATTAAATGAAATTTTTGAGCGTAAAAATGATAAAATTCAATTTAGTTATTTATTTCTCAATATTGCTTTTATAATATTAATTTTATTTAGCTTAATTCACCCTTATAGAAATGGAGTGATATTAAATCACCTTGGGAATACAGAATTAGATATTGCACCTATGATATTTTTTATTTTATCAATTTATGTGCTCATAAAATTTTATTCTGATAAAAAAAATGAAAATTTGTTCTACTTATATTGTGTACTTTCTTTTATTTGTATTACATCGAGATTAGTTTATGTGCCATTGTTAATACCAATACTATTTAATTATTTTGAATCGCCAAAAATTATAACCAAAAAAAATATAATTTTGTTATTTGCTAGTGTTTTATGGTTATTAAAAAGTTTTATTAATTCTGGCTGTTTAATTTTTCCCTACAAATTTACCTGCATAGAAACATCATGGTCTCCTGGCATTGAAAAAATAGATTATTTTTTTAAAGTGGTAATGAGTTATGCAAGAGATACTCCGCTGAGAGCCAAATATACTGATTTTGATCATACTTTAAAATCGATGGATTGGTTTATACCTTGGTATGAGCAATATTATTTAGTAAGCGCTCTTTTGAGTATTGTTACTATGATATTAGCTATATCTTTGATATTAATTTTTTATTATTGGATTATTCAAAAATTTAATAATCAAAAATTTTTGATAACTAAAGATTATAAAATAATTTTCTTAGTTTTATTTCTTACTCAACTAATATGGACTTTAGCTCCAGAAATCAGGTTAGGTTGGGGGGTTTTGATCTCATTTCCAGCTTTTATATTTTGTTATTCAATCAACTTAAATTTTGAAAATCTTATCAAAAAAAATTTTATTCTTAAATGTTTATTAATTTTACAAGTTTCATTGATATTAGGATTATTTTCAAAAAGTTTTGACAAGTTTAGTCATAAAGATTTGTTCGCAGTAGACACAAAAGGATTCAATTACAGTAGAATTAAAGAGCTAGGCATCTATGATAATCATAAAGTTTATATATCTGATGATCAACAATGTTACGAATTTTCAGGGTTTTGTGTAAATAGACCTAGAAAAAATTATACGATTAAAGAAGTCTATGGTTACAAAGTAATTAATGGAAAATAACTCGAAACACTTTTGTTCGATAATAATTGCCACATATAATAGTGCATCAACCATCAAAGAGTGCCTTTGGTCGATAAAAAAACAAATATTTCAAAACTTTGAGATCATAATTATTGATAACCAATCCATAGACAAAACTATAAAAATTATCAAAAGTTTTAATTTTAAAAATATAAAAATAATAATTGAAAAAGACAAAGGAATATACGATGCAATAAATAAAGGTATAAAGAAATCAAACGGTAAGGTTATTTCAATATTGCATAGTGATGATATTTATTTTGATAATAGAGTTTTATATAGATTGAATAAGTTTTTTATTAAATTCGATACAGAAATCATTTATGGCAATCTGATTTACGTAAAGAAAGAAAATATTAACAAAAAAGTTAGAGTATGGAAGCCTGGAAAGTGTAATAAAAATAGTTTTTTTACTGGATGGAATCCACCTCATCCGTCATTTTTTGTTAAAAGAAACACTTATATAGCGAAAGGTTTGTATAAAATAAATATCGGTAATGCTGCGGATATAGAATTGATGTACAGGTACTTGATAAAAAAAAAAATAACTAAAACATATGTTGACTCATTTTTTATAAAAATGAGATATGGAGGTAAGTCAAATAAAAATTTAACTTCTATTTTAAATCAGAACATTCAAATTTTAAAATTTTTGAAAATTAACAAAAATATTGTTAAGATAATTTATTTCTTAATATTAAAAACACTTAATAGATCAATGCAATTTTTAAAAGCATAATGAATTATACTTCAAAAATTAATTTTTTTTTATTTTCTTTGCTATTATTATTTCCAGCTTCACTGGTATCAGGGCCACTTATCCCAGAATTAATAATGAACATAATATCAATATTTGTTATAATTATTTTAATTCAAGAAAAAAAGATTAAATTACTACTTAATAATTTTTTTTATTATTATTTTTTTTTTGTTATTTATATAACTTTAAATGCATTCTTCTCAGTTTATGCAGATGAAATTTTTTTAAAAAATTTATTTTATTTTCGCTTTTTATTATTTATTTTTGCAGTTTATTATCTTTTCTTAATAAATCATAAAATCATAAATTTGCTATATTTTTCTTTAATATTTGTTTTTAGTATTTTAATTATAGATGGATTTACTGAATTCTTTTTTGATAAAAATTTATTTGGAAATATGTCATTTAGAAAAGATAGAATAGCTAGTTTATTTGGTACTAGACTTGTTTTAGGAAGTTTTTTAGCAAAATATTTCTTTCTTATTTTGAGCTTATTTTTTTTTGTTAAACAGGAAAATATAATTTTTAAGTATTACAATTTAACAATAATATTCCTTGCTTTTATTCTAATATTTTTAACTGGAGAAAGAACTGCTTTTATTTCAATAAGCATTGGAATTATAATTTTTTTTATATGCTCAAATTTTTCTATTTATAAAAAAATTTTATTTCTTTTATTTTTAATCTCTAATATCACACTTATTTTAGTTAATAACACCACCATGTACGATCGACATATTAAACAAACTTTTAGCCAAATAAATATTAATATTTTTGAAGAAAAAAATTCATTTTTTAATCGATTTGTTTATTATGAACTTACATTCAAAACAGCTTATAATGCTTTTGTTAAAAAAAAAGTATTTGGACACGGACCTAAATCTTTTAGACATTTTTGTTCAAAGAAAGATATTGAGGCACAAAGTGACATTAAAAGGATTACTAGAAATGATTCTATTTTACTTAATGTTGGTAAAAAGTTTAGAGGCCTAAAAATCACAAAGGTGTATGTTTCTGAAAACAATAAGATTTTTATAGATGACTTAATATTATCTTATGAGCATAATAATAAATCATATGATTTTAGGTCAAATAAAAATGGTTTTATTAAAATAATTTTAATAAAACCGGGAGATTATGTTGAGAATGATCACCTGCTAATAGGTTTAGACATAAGTAGCACTGACATACCGCCTACAACTTCTCATAATATAAATGGATGTACGACACACCCTCACAACGTCTATTTACAATTACTTTCTGAAACAGGTATTATTGGTACGGTATTTATTCTCTTAAATTTTTTATACTTAATTTTTATTTTAACAAAATTTTTGTACAAGAAGTTATTTCAAAATACAGTTGAATTAAGTAATGCTAAAATCTGCATAATAATCAATTTTATTATTTTTCTATTACCCATGTTACCTAGTGGTAATATTTTTAATAATTGGCTTAATATGACTATTTTAATTCAAATATCATTTTATTTATTCATTTTTAATAAAGACAAACTAATATATAAAATTAAAAAATAAATTTATTATACTTTTTTCCATATGAAACTATCCATAATCATACCATGTTATAATGAAGACAAAACTATTGAAACTATTTTTAATAAAGTTATGGAGTTTACTACTCTTGAAAAAGAAATAATTATAGTTGATGATTTCTCAAATGATAAAACTTCAATAATTATCAAGGAGCTACAAAAAAAAAATTCAGAATTGAAACATATAAGTCATGATAAGAACCTGGGCAAAGGTGGTGCAATAAGGTCTGGTCTAAAAATGTGTACTGGTGATTTAATTATTATTCAGGATGCTGACTTAGAGTATGATCCTACTGACTATAATAATTTAATTGAACCATTTTTAAAATCTGATGCAGAGGTTGTTTATGGCACTAGGTTTAGAGGGGGAGGCTATATAAGACTTCATTTTTTTTGGCATTATGTTGCCAATTTGTTACTTACATTATTAACAAATATTTTCACAAATCTAAATATGAGTGATATGGAAACGGGTTATAAGATCTTTAAATCCGAAGCAATTAAATCAATTAATTTAAAAGAAAATTCATTCGGTATTGAACCAGAAATTACAATGAAATTAGCGAAAAAAAATTTTATTTTCTATGAAGTTCCAATTTCATATCGAGGCAGGTCTTATGCGGATGGAAAAAAAATTACAATTAAGGATGCCTTTATAGCAGTTTATTGTATTATTAAATATAGGTTCTTTGACTAATTATCTGTAATAAGAAAATCTTAACAAAAAAAATATTAAATTTCTTATTAATTTTTAGTTTTATTAAGATTAAATAATTAAAAATAGAAAAATAATGAAAAAGTATTTATAAAATAAATTGGCACATGTATTGTTGTATATATTTGTTTATTCTAATATATATTTAATTTTATGAAAAATTTTTTAATTATTACTGGAGGAGCAGGTTTTGTTGGGTCTAATCTTATCAATTATCTTATTCACAAAACTAAATACAACCTAATTAGTATAGATAATTATTCAACAGGATCTAAAAAAAATCACGTAGCTAGTAAAAGAGTTCAATATATCAGGAGTGATACCAACAAAATTTTCGAAATTTTAAGGTTATATAAAAATAAAATACATACTATTTTTCATTTTGGTGAATATGCAAGAATACATCAAAGCTTTAATGATACTAAAGGATGTTTTGATTCCAATCTTTCTGGAACCTCAAAAGTTTTTAGTTTTTGTTTGGAAAATAAAATAAAGATAGTATACTCCGCTACATCTGCAACCTTAGGTAATAAAGGTGAGGATAAAAACCTTTCTCCCTACGCCCTGACCAAGTCAAATAATTTGAATATACTTATTCAAATGCACAACTGGTTTAATTTATCTTACGAGGTGTTGTATTTTTATAATGTTTATGGAGAAGGACAAATTAAAGATGGACCAATGGCAACTGTAATTGGTATATTTGAAAAACAATTTACAAAAAATGAATATTTGACCGTTGTAAAACCAGGCGATCAAAGTAGAAAATTTACCTATATTAAAGATACTATAGAAGGGTGTTTTTATGCCTGGAAAAGAAATAAGAATTCTCATTATAGCTTATCAAACTTGAAGTCGTATAATATTCTGACTGTTGCTAAAATGTTTGATAAAAAGATCAAATTTATTGGAAAACGAAAAGGTGAAAGAAATAAATCCTCTATAATCAATAAAATAGGGAATATCAAAATTTATAAATATGAATGTAAAAGTGAATTATCTGCTTATATTAAGAATTTTAAAAGAAAAATTAAATCATAAATTGGTTATTTGACGCTTTACAATCTTATTTTTCTTAAGTATAAAACCCCTGCCGGTGATTATTGCGAAGGGGTTATACCCGATCCCATTCCGAACTCGGAAGTCAAGCCCTTCAGCGCCAATGGTACTTTGTCTTAAGGCACGGAAG
>MDTF01011210.1_pt1 | contig 10793 bp, 9 predicted proteins | sample 811191 | NCBI WGS metagenome assembly MDTF01 (sample SAMN05326649, study PRJNA326480) | marine metagenome | isolation source: seawater | place: Southern Ocean | collected 2011
AGTTATAGTTCCATCAGAGTTTATTTTAACTTCAATATTTTGACAGTGTCCTGCTAAAGCTTCATCTATAGAATTATCAACAACTTCATAAACCATATGATGTAAGCCAGTGCCATCATCCGTATCACCGATATACATTCCTGGTCTTTTTCTTACTGCCTCAAGACCTTTTAATACTTTTATGGAATCAGCCTGATATGTGGATTTATTTGTCATATTTATTTTCTGGAAAATTTTTTATATCATTTTTTAAGGAAAAATGTTGATATTAATTATCTTATAAAATCTTTAAAATCACAAATAAGCCTCTTAAAACAATCCTTATTTAATTAATGAGAGATTTAGTTTTAATTTCTACAAAACCTTTCGAAATACATAGGGTTTATAAGTGTGCATCTTAAGTTATAAAGTTTTTTATTCTATTTTTTGTAATAATTTAATTTTCTTGAAATTTTAATTTTTATATTTAATTCTATTATTGATAATAAGAACCGTACAAATATGAAAATCTTTTGCATATCAATTCATAATGAAAATTATTCTTATTTTAAAAATAATAGTCTAACACCAGTAGGGTTAGGTCTAAATTATTTTGATAAAAATTGGATAAATGATAAGTTTAAAAATGACATATCACTCAAAAATGAAAATTTTGGGGAGTATTCATTTCACTACAAATTATGGAAAGATCTTTTAGTAAAAGGTGATGATAATGAATGGATAGGCTTTTGTACATATAGAAGATTTTGGGTAAAAAAAAATTCTGTAATGCCAAAAAATTTACAAGAATTAAGTAGTATTATTTTAAAAGAAATACCAACTGAATGGAATGAATATGATTGTATTCTAGCTGATCCAGTTATTTTAAAAAAATGGAAATTAATGAAACTTTTAAAAAACAATTTTAAATTAATTTTAAAAAAACCATCTTTGTTAATTAATAAATGTACCATAAGAGATAATTTCAATATTAATCATGGAACATACTTTCTTGATGAGGCAATCAAATTATTAGATATTGATGAGAGATATAATTTTGAAATCTACCTAAACAAACATGAGTTTAATCCTCATAATATATTTATTTGTAAAAGCACTATACTTTTAAAATCATTCTATAGTAAAATATTTGACTGGCTATTCAGATGTGAGGATATATTTAAAGATTTTAATTTAGACACCTATGGAAAAAAAAGGATATATGGATTTTTAGCAGAAAGATATTTACCTTTTTGGTTTGAACAAAACTGCAAAACTTTAAATTGGCCTTATGTTTTTTTTGATACTAATAAATTAAATAACAAATTATAAATTTTTTGATTACTTATATTAAAAATCTTATCTGATTAGTATAACTCTGAATAATGATAATGAATACTGCACGATAAGATTTTAACCAAAAGATAAAGTTTAATTAAGTATGAGCAATCATACAACTGGACATTTGAAAAAAAAAAATTAGAATAATAATTAGAGTTATTTAAATTTATTATGATTAATAAAGGTATCATCTTAGCAGGCGGCTCAGGCACAAGATTGAGTCCGTTAACCAAAGCTGTAAATAAACAATTATTACCAATTTACGATAAACCATTGGTTTTTTATCCATTATCAATTTTAATGCTTGCTAATATTAAAAATATTTTAATTATTGTGAATCCTGGTCAAATAGAAAATTTTAAGTCGCTTTTGGGTGATGGAAAAAGATTTGGTATAAAAATTCAATACAAAATACAAATAAAACCAAAAGGTTTAGCAGATGCCTTTATCTTGGGTAAAAATTTCATTAAAAAAGATAACGTAGCACTGATACTTGGTGATAATTTTTTTTATGGTCAAAGCCTAACTGATAAACTTGAAAAATCTTTATCGCATAATAGCGGTGCAAGAATTTTTCTAAAGAATGTTAAAAACCCAGAAAATTTTGGGGTTGCCAAAATAATCAAAAATAAAATTGTTAAAATCGTAGAAAAACCAAAAAAATATGTTTCTAATTACGCGATTACAGGGTTATATTTTTTTGATAATAAAGTTGTTAACTATGCAAAAAAACTAAAGCCTTCAAAAAGAGGTGAAATAGAAATAACTGACATTTTAAATATTTATAAAAATAATGCTTGTTTATACCACGAGCATATTGGAAGAGGTGCAATTTGGTCGGATGCAGGAAAAATTGAGGATATGACAAATGTATCTGCATTCGTTCAGTCAGTTGAAAAAGTACAATCAATCAAAATTGCTTGTTTAGAAGAAATTGCCTTATCAAAAAAATGGATAAATAAAACTACAATTTTAAAAAATATTAATTTTTATGGAAATTGTGATTATAGTAATTATTTAAAAAAACTATAAAGCCTTGAAAAATAAAACCCTACTATTAACCGGTACATCTGGCTTTATTGGATATAAATTTTTATCATTTGCTCTATCACATAATTTCTTAGTGATTGATATTTTAAGAATAAAAAACAAAAATAACATAAATATAAAAAAATTAAAAAAAACTTTCCCAAGCAAATATAAAAGTATTTTTTTTTCTAATAATAGAGAACTTTCAAAAAAATTAAAAAATGTCAAAGCAGACTGTTTTATTAATTTTGCTACTTTATACAGCGGTAGTCACTCTCATAATCAGATAAGTGACTTTATTGAGTCCAACATACTGTTCCCAACCTTAATTTATGACTTAATATATAAAAAAACAAAAAAAGTGATAAATTTTGGTAGTATGATGCAGCATTATAAAAACAAAACCTTAACATCAAAAAATTTGTACGCTGCCACGAAAAATGCATTTGAAATGATTGCAAATTATTATACTGAAATTAACAAAGAAACAAAATCCTATAATATTAAGTTTTATGAAAGCTTTGGTGACAACGATAAAAGATTAAAGATAATACCTTCTATAATTAGAAACTATAAAAAAAACAAAATAACTAAAATTTTATCAAAAAAACTGTCCTTAAATATAATTCATACAGATGATATAATTAATTCAATAATGATTTTGTTAAATAATAACATCAAATCTGGATCATATTGTATAAAAAATACATATAATATTAAGATATATAGGCTTATAAATTTGCTAAACAAAAAATTAGATAAAAAAATCAAAGTTAAATATGAAAATAAAATAATTAAACCAAACTCTTATAATAATTTAAAAATCCTACCAGGGTGGAAACCAATGAAAAAATTAGAAAATAAAATACTCAAAACTTTTTTAGATGAAACTAATTAAAACAAATATAAAAGATTTATTAATTATTAAGACAAATATTTATAAGGATAATAGAGGGTTTTTTAAAGAAGTAGAAAAATCTAAAATTCTTAAAAAAAAATTTATTTTTGACTGTCTGTCGTTTTCAAAAAAAAATACTTTAAGAGGACTTCATCTTCAAAAAAGAAAGCCTCAAGCAAAGATCATAACAGTAGCACAAGGAAAAATTTTAGATGTTGTTGTTGATTTAAGAAAAAAATCCAAGACATATGGGAAGTATTTTTCTATAGAAATTTCTCAAAATTCAGATTTTTCTCTATATATACCCGAAGGTTTTGCTCATGGTTTTATGTGCATGTCTAAAACTTGCGTAGTATACTACAAATGTTCAAACTACCGTGATCAAAAAAGTGAAATTACATTAAAATGGGATGATAAAGATCTTAAAATTAAATGGCCGATCAAAAAACCAATTCTTTCTAAAAAAGACCGTCTTGGCATAGCTCTTTCAGAATATTAAATTATTTTAGGATAAGGGACATGGGTGATGAATTTACCACCTCTTCGAATAAAAGATTTTTCTTTTTTAAAAATTTCATCCTTAAAATTCCATGCTCCTAAATACACTAAATCAATTTCACTGCGATCTAGTGGTTTATACTTTTTAATTAAGATTTTACTACCAGGTAAGTATTTATTAATTTTATATGAGGTAGTGTCAAAAAAATATTTAATACTTTCACTTCCTATCCTACAAAAATTTAAAACAGTACATGATTTAGCAGTTGCACCATATCCAATGACTCTTAAATTTTTTTTATTTGAATCGTTAAATATTTTTAATAAATTTTTTTTTGATAATTTTACTTTTTTTTCAAATTTTTTGTATGTAGAAAACTTATTTAATCCGAACTTTAGCTCTTTGTTTATTTCCTTTCTAACATTCTTTGTAATTTTGTGAAGCTTATTGTCTTTTTTTTTAATATAGTACCGATTTGACCCACCATGTGTTAGCGTGTTTTCAATATCAAATATTTCGAGCTTAAAATCTTTTAGAATTTCTACTAATGCTAAAGTCGAAAAGACGTAAATATGCTCACAGTAAAATTGATCATAGGCTACGTTCTGTAAACATTTTAATAATGATGGATCTTCTAAAATAAGAATTCCATCTTGAGACAGGGCAATATTAATTGCTTTAAATATCTCATTAAAATTTTCGATATGACTTAAAGTATTAGCAGAATATATTAAATCTACTTTTTTTTCTTTAGTTATTTTTTTTGACAATTTTTGACTCCAATATTCTGAGAATATTTTGTATCCTTTTTTCATTGTAATTTTTGCTAAATTTTTACAAGGTTCTACCCCAACAGCATTTTTTTTATTAAAGTTTTTAATAAATGCCCCATCATTACTACCAATTTCAATAATAAATTTTGTTCTAAATTTTTTTTTTATTTTTTTTGACAAATTTTTAAATGATTTTCGCATAGTATTAGATTCTGAAGACTTATATGGATAATTTTCGTTAAACATTTTTTCTTTAGAGACAGTCTTTAAAATTGAAACTAAATAGTTTTTGTTATTAAATCCAACTTCTAATTTAAATTTTTTTTCTTTATACTTTAGGTTTTTTTTTGGTATGTATGAATTGGCTAATGGTTGATATCCTAAGTCTAAAAATTTTTTAATCATTATTGTAAATATATATTTTATTTAAAAGTTTTATTCTATGTTTTCTGTTAAATTTATGAAAATTTATTAATTTATTACACTCATTATATAAAAATAAAATAAATATATTTAATTATAAATAATAAAATATATAAGTAATAAAATATATAAATAACAAAATATATAAATAATATGGATATTTACAATTCTCGAAAAAAAACAACACAAGAAGTTTATGATTCTTTTAATAACTTAGTATTCAGTCATGATTCGAGTGTTATTTTTAAAATGATTGTAAAAATAAATTTATATAACAAGATTAAAGAGTTGAATGGTGACATTTTAGAGTTTGGAGTTTTTAAAGGAGCTTCTATTGCTCTGTGGCTACAGTTAGTAAAGCTTAATGAACCAAATGCTTTAACTTCTGTTATTGGGTTTGATTATTTTGACAAAAGTAAAACACTAAAAAACCTAGATAAGAAAAGTAAAAAGTTAATGGGTGATGTTTTAAACAGGGAAAATAATAATAAAAATTTACAAATGAATACTATATTTGAAAAATGTAACAAAATTCTACCAGGCAAGCTACAATTAATTAAAGGTGATGCCTGCAAAACATGCGTTACTTTTAAAAATGATAACCCAGGAGTAAGGATAAAATTACTATACCTTGATATGGATTTAGATAAGCCAACATTTATTGTATTAAAAAATTTATGGTCGTTAGTAGTTGAGGATGGAATAATTGTATTAGACGAATATGGTTACCATAAATGGGATGAAAGTAATGGAGTAGATCGTTTTTTAAAAACGGTTAAAGGTAAATATGTTCTTGAAAATACAAATATTCACAGCCCAACATTGATCATTAAAAAAATAAGATTTTAATTTAAAACTTAATTAATTAATGGAGGAGAGAGTGGGATTCGAACCCACGGTACCTTTAACAGTACACACACTTTCCAAGCGTGCGCCTTAAACCACTCGGCCATCTCTCCTTATTTTTTTTTCCTTTTATTAACTGAACTTCCTGTCCTAATATATTTTTTTTCAAAATTTTTTATTATTTGATAAATTCTTAATTTTCTTACTATATTCTTTAAATATTCATTTTTTATTAAAACATCATTTGAAATTCCAGTCCTATTTTTAAATTCTGTTCTATTTTTTTTATACATCTGAGACACCTCATACTTTGGTCTTCCATTGGAAAAATAGTACGTTGCAATTGACTTACGTGAGGTGCTTTTAGGACATTTTAATGGATTGGGATGTCCATGATTAGTAAAGTCATTTGTTGAAAATATCACCATAGTATTAAAAATAGGTAAAATTTTTTTCTCGCATCTTTTCATATTTTTATTCCATAATTCCAAACAGCCTCCATACTTTTTCTTCCAATTTTTATTCAAATAAATAAGTACATTTAATCTTCGATCTAAATTTTTATAAGGATGCTTGTTAAAGTCTGTATGAATTTTTAACATACCTCCTTTTTTAATTTCATGAAGCCCCCCTCCACTTAATGTGTTATCGGGTAATATCTTTTCATTAATTGAAGTTAGTATTTGTATAAATTTAATAAATTCTGCTGAGTTGAGATATCTAAAAATTAACTTAGTATTTTTTTTAAAAATATTTCTTTTATTATTGGCAAATTTAACCTCATTCAGGTTTTTATAATTTATTGATGTTTTTTTTTTTGATAAGTCAGGAAATTCTTTTAATACTTTGTTAAGAAAATTTTTATCAAAAAAATTTTTAATAACTATATGTGCGTATGGTTTTGAATTTTTATATTTTAATCTGTTTTTTTTTGCAAAAATTTCTAAATTAGTCACTAATTTTGCTGTGATTTTTGTTTTCATTCAATAATCCAGTCCAAATAATTTTTTTTGTTTTCTCTCAAATATTTTGGGTAACTGTCATCTATTATTACTTTTTCAAAAACATGCCCTCTGTTAAAAAAATCTTTTCTTTGATCAATCTTTTCCTTAATATTATTCAAATCGAAATATTCTTCTTTATCCCAGCTAGTCTCCGCTAAGCTTTTAAATTTTTTTGCTATTTCCTCTGGTTTCAATAAATAGTTAAAATGCCAACCACCATCTTCTATTATTTGAATATTTTTTTCTTTATCAACTCTCCAAAAATTATATTTTAAATTTTTTAACAAAACTTTTTGCCTAAGCCAGTCTATAGATTTTAAATCTTCTTTTTTACAAATTCTAGTACCCTCCCACGGCGACTCATATCTATTATACAAATTTAATTTATATGTGTACATATTTTGTAAAAAAATACCAAATTTACTTTCTAGTCTGAAATTCTTTAACTTTTCTGGATTTGGTATTTCATCTGGATCAGAAAACATTATTAAATCATTTTTATTTGCATCTTTTATTCCTTCAAAAATAAATTCTCTCTGCCAAGATTGATTTTGCCATGCTGTATTTTTCACTGGAAATTTATTTTTAACTATTATGTGTTCTATTTTTTCACTTATTTTAGGAAATCTATCTTTAGAAAAATTAATTTTTTTTTCTCTACCTCGATGATCATATATTGATTCACAAACTACAAATTTATCTACCACTTTATTTAATATATTAAATCGTAACTCCATTTGTAAATTTTCTTGGAAAAAAGTTACACAATCAAATATTTTATTTTTCATCTATTTCTCTTTGCTTATCTTTAATACTCCTATGAAAGCTTCTTGTGGAATTTCTACTTTACCAAATTGTTTCCCTCTTGCTTTTCCTTTTTTTTGTTTGTCTAGCAACTTTCTCTTTCTGTCTCTAGCACCTCCACCATGGATTTTTGTTAGTACATCTTTTTTAAACCCTTTAATAGTTTCTCTTGCTATAATTTTACCTCCTATGGCTGCTTGGACTGGAATCATAAAATTATGACGTGGAATTAAATCTTTTAGTTTTTCACACACTTCTCTTCCAATTGTTTGAGCAAAATCTTTGTGTACCATCATTGATAACGCATCAACTGGCTCAGCGTTTACTAGAATTCCAAGCTTTACTAAATCACCTTCTCTATGGTCTATTATTTCATAATCAAAACTAGCATATCCACTGGTCATTGATTTTAATCTGTCATTAAAATCAAAAACAACTTCATTCAAAGGGATTTCATAATTCAACACAGCTCTATTACCAGAATAATTTAAGTTAGTTTGCACACCTCTTTTATCTTGGCAAACTTTTATAATTGCTCCTAGATATTGGTCTGGTGTAATTATTGTGGCTTTTATCCATGGTTCTTCAATATATTTAATTAGTGTAGGCTCTGGTAAGCTAGAAGGATTTTGTAATTCTATTATCTCACCTTTATTCATATGTACTTTATAGACAACACCAGGTGTCGTAGTTAATAAATTTATATCAAACTCTCTCTCTAATCTTTCTGTAATAATCTCCAAGTGTAATAAACCTAAAAATCCACATCTAAAGCCCAATCCTAACGCTGAAGACGATTCTGCTTCATAAGAAAAACTAGCATCATTTAATTGTAGTTTACCAAGTCCATCTTTTAATTTCTGATATTCAGAGCTATCTACTGGAAACAGTCCACAAAATACAACTGGTTTACTTGGTTTAAAGCCTGGTAACGCTTCTTGAATTGGTTTACTTGAGTCACAAATAGTATCTCCAACTTTTGTTTCTGATAAAATTTTTATACCTGTCGTTATAAACCCAATTTCTCCCGCATTTAATTCATTAACATCTGTTGCTTTTGGGGTGAATACTCCAACTTTTTCAATAATATATTCTTGATTAGTGGACATCATTTTAATTTTCATATTTTTAGATATTTTTCCGTTGATAACTCTGACTAAGATAACCACTCCTAGGTAAGTGTCATACCAACTATCAACTAACAGACATTTTAAATTTGCATCTTGTTCTCCTTCTGGTGCTGGTAATGACACAATAATCTGCTCTAAAATATCCTCTATACCTTCACCTGTTTTTCCAGAACAGGGTATGGCATTTTCAGTATCAATACCAATTACATCTTCTATTTGTTTTTTGGTTTTTTCTAAATCTGATGCTGGCAAATCAACTTTATTTAAAACAGGAACTATCTCATGCTTAGTATCTAAAGCTTGATAAACATTAGCTAATGTTTGTGCTTCAACTCCCTGCGTACTATCAACAATCAAAATAGATCCCTCACATGCATATAAAGATCTGCTAACTTCATAACTAAAATCTACATGACCTGGAGTATCAATAATATTTAAAATATATTTTTTTCCGTCTTTAGCTTTGTAATTGAGTTTTACTGTTTGGGCTTTAATCGTTATTCCTCTTTCTCGTTCAATATCCATGGAATCCAACACTTGTGCTTTCATTTCCCTTTCAGTAAGCCCTCCACAGCTGTGTATTATTCTATCTGCTATAGTTGATTTACCATGATCTATATGAGCAATAATTGCAAAGTTTCTGATGTGATCAATTTTAGTCATGATTAAGATCTAATCTTTGCGTCTATTTTTGATTCTACGGTTGAAATAATAAGTTGATTAATCTTGTTTAAATCATCCTCGTTTAATGTTTTTTCTAGAGATTGAATTGTAACATTTAATGCAATTGATTTTTTTTCTTCAGGAATATTTTCTCCTTCATAAACATCAAATACCTTAACAGATTTTATTAAATCTTTATCTACATTTGCAATGATCTCTACTAACTCTTGAACATTAAAACTCTTGTCTAAAATAAAAGCAAAATCTCTTTCAGATTTTTGAAAGTCAGAATATTTGTATTGCTGTCTTTGATCTTTTAATGATTTTTTTGGCTGTTTTATATTGTCTAAAAATATTTCAAATCCAACCAATGCTTCGGTTTTAATATCTAATTTTTTTAATACATTTGGGTGAATATCACCAAAAAAAGCTATACTTTGTTCTTTATCTTTATTTAAAAATATTCTGCCAGATTTTCCTGGATGATAATAACTTGGTGTTTGGTCATCAATATAGAGTTGCCCCTTATTATATCCAGCTTCAACTAAACTCTGAACAACATCTCTTTTAACATCAAAAATGTCAACCTGTCTCTCTTGTTCCACCCAACTATGTCTAGCCAATTTTCCTGATCTTAACCCACTGATTACCGTCTCTTGTTCTCCAGGTTGAGGTCCTGAAAAAATTGGTCCTATTTCAAATATTGATAAATCTTTAAATCCTCTTCCTAAATTTTTATTTACATAAATCATTAAATTTGAAAAAATTGAACTTCTCAGTACATCTAAATCTGAGCTTATAGGATTAACTATCTTTATTTCTTTATTATTTTCAATAAATATTTGATTAATCTTACTATCAGTAAACGACCAAGTAATTGCCTCAAGATATCCTTTGGATGCAATGGCTCGCTGAAAAAAATGAAATAATTTTTGTATTTGATTTAAGGTCTTTTTTTTTCTGACTTTCTCAGGTTCGATCATCTTAATTTGGTCATAACCTATAATTCTTACTAATTCCTCAACTATATCTACTTCTTGTTCAATATCAGGACGCCAAGATGGAACTGTTAATAATAATAATTTTTTTTGTTTTTTTATTTCAAATCCTAAGTTAGTTAATATTTTGATCATCTCTTTTTGATCAACATTAAAACCAGTTATTTTTTTAAATAATTCTGTATTAAATTTTATTATATTATTTTTGTTATTACCTATTTTTTGAAAATCAAATTTACTAACTTCTCCTCCACAAATTTTTTTAATTAATTCAGCAGCTCTTTGAAGTCCTTGTTCTATAGAAAGTGGATCAATTCCTCTTTCAAATCTAAATTTTGCATCCGTATCTATATTTAATATTTTAGAAGTTTTTCTAATTGATCTTGGGTTAAAATAAGCAGATTCA
>MDTF01015310.1_pt1 | contig 10789 bp, 10 predicted proteins | sample 811191 | NCBI WGS metagenome assembly MDTF01 (sample SAMN05326649, study PRJNA326480) | marine metagenome | isolation source: seawater | place: Southern Ocean | collected 2011
ATGTAACCGTTATCAGCAGTTTGCTTTACAGCATAACCAAACTCGGTAAACTCATGTCCAATTGCAGCCGACCATTCATACTTTATATTAGAATCTACTTTAACTAAATAAATATCAGAGTTCCCTGCTCCAAAGCTGCTTGTGGAGCCTACCATAATAAATCCACTGTCGGAGGTTAATTCAATATCACGGCCTTGTTCGTCATTTTCGCCTCCAAATGTGTAGATGAAAGCGGTGTCTTTTTGCGCTATTGAAAAAAGAGCACTGAAAGCAGCAAAATAGAGGAGTAGAAGGAATTTTTTCATTGGGGTAAAAATAAGGTTTTCGGTTATATCGTATTATTAAATTGTATTACGTATTCTGTAAAACGTATTACGAAGGTGGTATCTGAACTTATGCTGGTAGTATTTAGATTACGGATAGCAGTTTCTCTAGATCTCCTGAGGCGATAAGTTCTACTAGTCTTCCGGAATGAAGCTAAGGTGAGAGGAAATGGATATTGTTCTCGATAAATTTTGTTCCTTCTTCAAAAAATACTAGAACTGTCAGTGAATCGTGAAATGTACTGTTGATTGTCAGTTCGAGTGATTCCGAAGCTTCGGGATTGTATTGAGAACTAATTAAAAAACCAATAGTCTTTCCTTGGCTCTTTGCCCCAAAGCTTAAGCTGTGCTTTAATTTCTAGTTTATCGGTAGGAGAGGAGACAGCAATAATTATCTGCGGATTGTGCAATTCTAAGATATGACCACTCGATTGCATAATGATTCCGTAAATGTCTTTACCGAGCTTGCGATCATTGTCGCAAACCCAATTCAACTTAGTCTGACTTTCTTGAAAAAGCTTCACTAAATCTTTACCGTTTTTTCCAGCTCCCCATATTACTAATTCTCTTGAAGTATCATTATCTATCGTATTGAAATTCTTTACTTTAAGATTGTAATATCGGTTATCTTTATACTCATCCCAAGTTCTTGAAATCCGATTGGAACGGTCTCTCCAATGATGTAGAATAACATCGATTCCAACGATGTTGAGTTTCTGCCCATACATTCTAAAGCAGAGATCATAATCTTCAGGATAAATCATAGGATTAAATCCATCAATAGCATCAAAGTCATCGCGATGAATTATCCAACAATGCGATGGAATCACACATTCGCGATAAATCTCTTCATAATGTAGATTGTGTTTGGCGACGTTATTCAGCCACTTTTCGTATCTCAAGAATCCGTTACCAACTTCACCAGCCCCAGCGTCAACAAAATGCTCTGTACCACCTGCAATCACATTGCCTTTGCCGTACTTCAGCCATTCTGTTACCAATACCTCAATCTTATAATTGGGCATTTTATCATCAGAGTCCATTCGATTAATCAATGCACCAGAAGATAGCGCGTAAGCAGTTTGAAGCGTCGGAATAAGCTTAAAACCTTCTCCATCAGCATAGATAATTCTATCGTCCTTTGCCGCATATTCAGCAAGTATTACTGGTGTTTCGTCAGAGGAATGGTCGTTAACGGCTATCAATTCCCAGTTGGAATAAGTTTGGGCAAGCACTGAATCAAGACATTCCCTTAAATAGGGCGCGGTGTCTTTTGCGGCCATAATAATGGAAACAAGAGGATTGGAATTGATCATAATTTATTTAGAGCATTTTCTATTCTGTTTAACAGGAGTTGAGCTATACTTTTTCGACAAACTTGAATTGTGTTTTCTATTTGAATGTAAAGCCTGTTTCTTCATGTCAAAAGGAATCATAGTGTACATTATAACCATTTGTATCGCAAGTCATAAAGAACGCACAAAAGAGTTGGAATTATCACACGAAAAACTTACTTGACCTGTTTTGTATTGAGGGTTACCCTTTATATTATTTCTCATTAGAATAGTTTTGGTGAAACCCAAAATAACAAGTATAGCGATTATTAAAAGTTGGCTAAGTGATTTTTTCATTTTAATACGGTTAATACAAATGGAAGGTTTTGTAACAACTTTTCTAATTGTAGTGTCCAAAGTTGCACATAATTTATTTTCAGCAAAGATGCCGGATTTACTGAGTACGTTCATTACAGTTGACTTCCACAGTTTTCTGAAGCCTGTCAAGGTTTTTCGAATGAAATTTTATTCGGATTTTCACTCAGTTTATTTTTGTAATAGATCCTTTATAAACGAATACAGAAAACTATTAATGAAAAGAAAGATTTTAGCTGTATTTAAATTAAATTTGGCTAAAAATATAGAATATGAAAGCCTTCTTCTTATTAGTTAGTATATCATTTATTTCGATAATTGGAAAATCGCAAATATCACCAGTAACCTTTGGCCCACAAATAGGTATTAATCACAACTCCCTTTCAGCTAGTGTCAAAGAATACGAGGAAATCGCGAAAGTAGGAATGCAGGGAGGACTTTTTTTTAGATTAACTTTAGGAAAAATCATTATTCAGCCTGAAGCCGTAATTGGAGTGAAGAGAGGTGAATTGGATTTCGTATATACTCCTGAAGGTCTATTGCCTGGTATAAATGATTTAAGTGCAACTCAAGAATTAGCAATAACTACTTTAGATGTACCAATGATGGTGGGATACCAATTTTTAGACATACCAATCATAAAACTTAGAGCTCTAGCTGGTCCTGTAGCATCCATCATTATGAATGAAAAGGTGTCCATTTCTAAAAACGAAGGATTAACAGATGTACCAACAACCAATTTAGTTGAACTTCAAGAATCCGCCTTGTGGAGTTTACAAGCAGGTTTGGGTGTGGATTTATGGAAACTTGCTGTTGACGTTCGATATAACTTTGGGCTAAGTTATATCGATGCTTCATCAACGCTGAAAAACAACCTGTTTACGATAAACGTAGGGTTTAAAATTTTATAAACTTCCTGTTCTTCTGCCATCTTTAGAAGGGTTCGTTCCGCTAATTTAACTGGTATTAGGAAAGACTCAAAGGCTATTGCATGAGCAAACTTTTTTGGTTTACCAACTCTTCTTATTGGCATTAAAGAGGCCGTTGAGTTAATTACTTTTGCTTCCTATTGACCAGTTTTAGCTGCTTTATTTTGTGCTGTTGAAGTCAAGAAAAAGGCTAATGCTTTAGAACATAAATCAATCAATATCTGTTCATTGTTGCATATTCCGTTGTAGTTTCCTAATCTTTACCACTGTTTTCTGAGATAAATCACAGAGTTTAGATACCTCGACGCCCTTCATTCCCAATTAAATATATCACAGCAGTAGCGTGTTTTTGTAAGAATGATAAAGCACCTTCTTTACCTCTTTTTTTTAGATTCTGATAAACACCTTTAAGTTTAGAAATCTCCACAACCTCTCTCTGTCGATCTGATATCATAGGTTTCTCAAAGCCACTCATAGTGCTTAGGATATTTAATAACAGTTATGAGAAGTAATCTTTATCGCCACTCTCATTGAGCCTATGCAAATTACAACAAGCTTGACTCCTCTAAATTAACTGCTTTTTTTCCGCTTCAGCCTAATTCGTTTTAAGCCTCAATTTTTATGCGATAACCAGCATGACTTCTTAAGTTTATTACCTGTCCTTCGTCTAGTAATAGGTATTGCCCTCTTATTCCCATTAACTTGGACTCAATAATAGGAGTAGTGTCTAGTTTTATAGATTTTACTTTTTCAGGATAGGCGAGTACTGGATATTTGATTTCCAAAATATCATCGACCGGCAGCACGTATTGCTTTAAATGAATGGGCAGCAAATCTTTTAATCGTTTCCTCTCTGCGGTAAAATCAACATCTCCACGGTCATCCGTTAGCATTTTCCGCCAATTGGTTTTATCAGAAATGTGCGCCTTCAATTCAACTTCAATCGCACCAGCCTTTTGACGGTATGGCGTTTCAGCAAACTTCATAACCTTCCATGCACCTTGATCAATCCAACGAGAAGGAATACTACTGCCTTTTGTTACGCCAACTTTCATGGTACTGGTGAGCGCTAAATAGACAAAATGCGGTTTAGCATGTCTTTCGCGTTCCCAATCCAAATCTCTCAGTCCAATTCCTAAATGACTTTGGTCCAATTCGGGATGAATAATACTTTCAACTGCTTGAGGATTGTTGCGCCAAGCGTCATAACTTAAACCATCACCAAAGGTTTTGTTTATAGTTTTACCCGTTGCTGCGCAGTTTATTTGACCGTCAAATTGAATGGAAATGTCTTTGCCAACAAGGCTGGTCATATCAACGAGTTCGCCTTTATCTAGGTTTTGAAAGAGTGGAAGTTGATATTGAACGGGTTCTCCTAACTCCACCAACATTTTTCGAATATTACCTTCTGCTTGCATTTTGATTATTATAGTTGTTCTAAAATTTTGTTTACATCAGGCCTACGGCGATAATCTGGATTGTAATGCATCCAAATGATTTCCCCTTCTTTATTTATTAAAAACGTAGCTGGAACGGGGACCACATCATCTTTACTTTTTGTATGTTTTGCATTTAAAGCGCTGTATTCTTTATGTTTTAGCGGAACATAGTTCTTCGTTATTTTCACTGCTACACCATAATTACTCATGGTATACCAATCAGTATCTAAGCCAATTGGATAATCAAATTTAATCTCGTTTTGTAGTGATTTTAGAAAAACGGGACGCTCTCTTGTTATGGCAAGTATCTCAGCATTTTTGGCTTGCAGTTTAGGATAAATTTCCTGCAACTTCTTAAGGTAAGTTTTATCATAACTGTGCCAGCTTCCAATAAAAAAATGAATCAGTACGTAGTCTTTTTCAGCCAAAATACCTTCAAGCGTTTTGTTTTCTCCTTCAAAGATAGGGAGGTCAAAGCCCGGAGCATTTTTACCAACTTTCAGTTTGCGTTTTTGAGCGAATGTTGGGTTAAGAAATAGGATAGATGCCAATAGGAGGAATGCGATAGATTTCATTGTCAAAAATTATGTGAGTCAAACTTAGTACAATAGTGCTACTCATACCAGCATTGTTAATTACCATTGAAAACTTAGCTATTATATGGTGTGAATTAATCCTTAAATTCGTTCTTCTAAAATGATAAATATGAAAATATTGAATGCGATTTTTCTGACCACTTTGACTGTATTAATTACAGTTTCTTCCTTTGCTCAAGATACAACCGCCGTGCAATGTTTTGACTTTAACGATATTACCAAAAGAAGAGGAACCTATAATTTTCCAGATGCTTCTGAAGAGTTTAGTAAAATACTAATGGTTTATACGCTAAAATGCGATCCTAGAACCACTCGAGATGGTCACGATTGCGGTGAGTGGGATTATTTGACCTACACTAAACTTTATCATCACGATGGACTAATCGACTCAACCTATAAAACACATCCAACGTTTAAAGTTGGATCAACAACACCAACAACTTACGCTTACAAAAAGACACCGACTTACGATTTGACTTTAGAAAAACAGTTTGGAATACAGCATACTGCAACTCAATCAGTTTCGAGATATACAGTTGGTTCTGGAGCCACGAGCAACGCTTCAGCTTTAAAAACTAGTGAGTTAAGTGGGAGATCTCAATACCTATGGAAATCAACAGAACTTAGCAGTGTCGGTATGTCTGCAGGATCAATCAGCGGATTACAGATTGACATTAATAGTCTAGGCAGTATGCTTTCAAATTTTGAAATTAGAATGGGACACACCACATTGGATTCATTATCCGGTGATTTCGTTACAAATATGAGCACAGTTTATCGACATGAGTTACAGTTCGCAACTACTGGGTTTAACGATGTTCAGTTTACCAATAATTTTTCATGGAACGGAACTGATAATTTGATTGTAGAATTTTTGTTTGACAATAAAACAAAAGGAACTGATTTTGGATTAAATGCCGCTTCAACAAGCTTCGAAAGCGGAATCGAGCAGTCTGGGTCAGAGTATTATCTAGACTTATCAGGAAATCAACAATACGTGAATCTTGGACAAGCGCCTCAAGTATTAGGAAACAATCCTAGGACTGTTGAACTATGGGCGAGAGTAGATGCTTTTAATAATGGTGGATTATTTCAAGCAGGAAAAGCATCTAATGGGGCTGACTTTTCTCTAAGAACCTTAGGTGCAGACGATCGTTTTAGAATGCAACAGTATGGAGCTTCAGATTTTGATTTTAATTATGTTGGAGCAAAAGATATTTGGCATCATTATGCGATTGTTAGAAATGGCGGTACAACCACTGTATTTATTGATGGCGTTTCAGCAGGAGCTGAGAGTAGTTCTATAAGCACAGTAGCTAATGATTTATTATTAGGTAGTTGGCAGGGGCGTTATTTAGATGGTGCTGTTAAAGAATTTAGAATTTGGGACAAAGCGCTTTCATTAACTGAAATTACAGATTGGCATAAGAAAACGGTTACAGCAATTCACCCTTCATATTCAAATCTAGTTGCGTATTACGATTTGAATGAAAACGGCGGAAATGTTGTTTTAGATAAAAGTGCTAAGAATCTTTCTGATGGTTCAGTATTGAATTACCCCATTAGAAAAAGAATACTTGCTCAGGATTTGATGTTAAACTCAAAAACAACGAATGTGCGACCAAATGTAATTTTCGAGCAAGGGGTTTATACTTCAGTAAAAGATTCAGTCTTTGTTACCGACACTTTGTTCAGATCGCCTTCTGTGCTTTATTCCTTTGGCAATGTGGCAGGCGGTAAAAAGGTTGCCGACAACGCCCCAAATCATCCTACAAATCCTACAGACACCACCTTAGTTTGGGAAGCAAATGTTGTTTCGAATACCTACGACAGAATAACAGGAGTAGTGCTTTATTCAAGAAACATTAATCCTGATATTACACTCAATCAAGGAACCAAAGAATGGTACAGCCCTGAGGTTACTTTTGAATTAGCTCGATTTATTACTCCTTATGGAATCCGATTGGATTTAGGTCCTGATGGTTTTACGTGGTTTTATGATGTAACAGACTACAGACATTTATTAGCCGATAGTGTAGACATTAGTGCAGGTAATCAGCAAGAATTAATCGATCTTAAATTCCTTATGATTAAAGGCAAACCAGCTCGTAAGGTTGTAGCTATGAATAGAGTTTGGGGCACCTACAGAGGTTATCGATACGATCAATTGAGTGATGATAGAGTATTACCTCCAGTAAAAGTTAAAGAACATCCAAAAGCAGAATACATGGTTCTTAAGACAAGGCTAACTGGTCATGGACACAATAGCAGCAATGGCGACTATCCACATTGCTGCGAATGGAAAGACAACACACATTTTGTGAAAGCAAATGGTCAAGCAGCTGCAGATTGGCACATTTGGCAAACTACCGAGTGCGCTGAAAACCCTGTTTACCCTCAAGGGGGAACATGGCCGGGTGCTAGAGAAGGTTGGTGTCCTGGTGAAGTAGTCAAGGAAACTGATGTCGATCTTACCGCTTTTATGGGTAACGATTCTATTGAAGTAGATTACAATATTACTCCTGTTCCTGCAGATAATCCAGGAATGGGGTCAGGTAATTACATTATCGGAATGCATCTGTTTCAGTACGGTCCAGCGACTTACAAAAATGATGTAGAAGCTTATGATGTTTTGAATCCAACGAGTAAACGAGTTCATTCTAGAAGAAGTACTACTTGCAAAAACCCTTCGGTTATTATTAGAAATGGAGGTTCTGAATCTTTAACTTCTGCACTAATTAAGTATCGGGTGTCTGGCGGTGTAGCTCAAGAATATAAATGGAGAGGACGTTTAGATTTTATGGAAAAACAAGAAATTGAATTACCAGTAGATGCGGAATGGTTTTATAGTGGTGATGGTAGCAATTTGTTTGAAGTAACTGTTGGATACCCGAATGGATTAGATGATGAGAATGAATTGAACAATACTTATCAAACCAAATTCGAATTACCGGCAATGTATCCTTCTAAAATTATTGTTCAATTAACTACGAATATTCGTGCCTCGGAGAATTCATTAACTGTAAAAGATATGGATGGAAACGTGGTATTGGACAGAACCTCTCTTACTAATTCTACCCAAACTAAGGATACCTTAGATTTAGTAGACGGATGTTATATGCTGGAGTTGACAGATCAAGGAAACGATGGCCTTTCTTATTGGGCGAACACTGCACAAGGTAATGGTCAGCTGTTATTTTTTGTTTTGAATTCTCAAGGGAATATCTCTTCGATTACACCATTTAATGCTGACTTCGGAAGGTCTATCAAATATTCGTTTACAGTGGGTTCTGATTTGAATGACATAGTTGATGGCAAACCCGATTCTATTGTCACTCAATGGGAATTTGATAAAGTAGGTCAACAAGAAAATAAGTTAGAATGGGGGAGTTTTAAAGTATTCCCTAATCCAGCGTCACAAGAAATTACGATTGAAATGTTAGGTCAAGAAGGTGTTCATCAAATTGAAATTATAAGCACAAGTGGACAAGTTGTTTGGAATGAAGAACTTGATATTTCAACTTATGGTTTTGAAATTATAAATATCTCTGAATTACCAAAAGGACTATACCACGTGCGCATGTCAGGAGCTTATCAAGTGTATAACAGTAGATTTGTTAAAGATTAGATTTAGGTACTATTGATTTGAGCGATTATTTAAAAAAAGCCAATCGACAGCTGAAGTTATTTGCGTGGTTTAAAGTTCCATTAATTGCATTTTGCAACCCCAAGATTACTGAGCTTTCAGATAATAAAATAGTGATGAGGATAAAACTGAATCCGCTTACTCGGAATCATTTGGGCTCAATGTATTTAGGCGCTTTAACGATTGGTGCAGATTTAGCGGCAGGATTTCATGCATTTCATTTATCGCAGCAAAGTGGTCGAAAAGTGTCTTTGGCATTTAAAAACTTTAAAGGAGAGTTTCATTCAAGACCCAATTCGGCAGTTTATTTCGTTGCAAATTATGGCGATAATGTCCAAAAGCTACTGGGAAGAATTAAGGTTTCTGGTGAACGAGAAACTATTGATGTTCCTGTAGAAGCCTATTGCAATTATTTAGATGAACCAGAACACATTGCTACGTTTTCTTTGGGTTTGTCTTTGAAGGATAAAGGGGTGGGTTAATAGTGCTGGTCGTTCTCGATACATTTTGTTCGTACCTCTCAAAACACTCGAACTGACATCTGAGAATTTATGTTTTTCAACGAGTACAAAACAAAACTAATTGTCTGTTCGAGTATTCCGATTTTCGCGGAATGTATTGAGAACACTAAACTATTTCAGTCTCCCTAACCTGTGCAAACTCAAGAATATCCTCAATCACCTCAGGATCATTCATTATCCGATTGTGTCCAAGTCCTTCGGTAGAAATAAATTCTGCATGAGGCAATAGCTCATGCATGCGCTCCGAATTAAACCAAGGAACCTTTTTGTCATTTTTATCGTGAATTAATAAAGTCGGAATAATGGGCATTTTTGGCGCAAAAGATTCAATTGAAACGCTATGAAATGGAAACCCGTATTCTTCAAGAACCAAATCCTCGATTCCCTGTGTTGTAATTCTAGTTGCGTTTATCATTTTCGCAAATTGAACCAACACATCTGAATTTATAACTGGAGCTGAAATAGAAACATATTTTTCAGTTTTAAAACCTTGACTTAAAGCTAAGCTGCATGCGATAGATCCAAATGAATGACTGACCAATAAATCTACAGGTCCTATTTTAGACTGAAGTTGAGCGAGTAATTCAGCAAATTCGAAGCCTTGAGTTCGTTTTCCATCAGATGCACCGTGACCAGGAGCATCAAATCCGTATACCTTATATCCTTGGTCGACCAGTTTTTTAATTAAGTGATTTGGTTGCGCAGTTCGTCCAGCCCAACCGTGCATAAACACTGCTACTTTATTCGGATTTTCAGTACCCCAAGAATAGGCTTCAATATTCCGAGTATCAATCCTAAGTTGGAAACGTTCCGCCTTTTCTAGGATCGCTTTTTCCTCTTTCCTGAGAGGCGTTGGGAATGGGCGAAAAAATAAAAATTTACCGAATTTACCCGCTAACCTAGGAGCAATTTTTTCAAGTATTGGGAATGTCTTTTGAATTAGAAGAAAGGGTAGGGGTGTTGACTGTGCCATTATTTTAAAAGTTGTGTTGTTATATAATTGTTCATAATACTTGCTGTGGTTTTAATGGCGACGTGGTTTCCATTCACTCTCGATACCATCATTGCGCCTTCCATTGTCGATACCAATAGCAATGCAAAGTCAGCAGCATTAATGTTTGCTTTAAATTCATTTTCAATTTTCCCTTCTTCCACTTTTATCTCTACATACTTCAGTAATGTATTGACAGAGTCCTTTGCTTTTTTCTGGAGTTTGGGATGCACATCAACTGAATCTACTGCAGCATTGAAAATGGGACAGCCACCTTTGACTATTGGATTAGTTAATAAGGATTCAAAAACCTCAATTATAGCTCGTAGTTTTTCGTCACTAGTTGCGCATGCAGCAAGTTTTTCTTTAAATCGTTTAAGGACCAAACTATAGGAGCGATCAAAAGCTGCAAAGGCTATTTCGTCTTTGTTCTCAAAGTGGTTATAAATACCTCCTTTCTTTAATCCAGTGGCCACCATAATGTCACTCATTGAACTGCCGTAATAGCCTCGTGTATTGAATAATTCAGCCGATGTTCTAATTATTAATTCGCGTGTAGCTTCCCCTTTTTGCATAGTTTTTCTTTTAAAGACCAATCGGTCGCAAAGGTAGGTGTATTTAATAGGTCGTAAAACCAATCGGTCTTTTTTATTTTTAACAGGAATCGTTTAGCCTTAAATAATACAGCTAAATAA
>MDTF01015933.1_pt1 | contig 10789 bp, 11 predicted proteins | sample 811191 | NCBI WGS metagenome assembly MDTF01 (sample SAMN05326649, study PRJNA326480) | marine metagenome | isolation source: seawater | place: Southern Ocean | collected 2011
CATTTTTGGGTTGCCATCAGGGTATAAAAATGTAATTTCTTTACCATTTAACCAATCCTCAATCATTTCGTGTACTTGTGTACCTTCAGCTGCTGCTTTCTTAACAATATGTTCAGATGCGTATCCTACTTTTTTAAGCCAGTCTTCAAAATATTTACCTTTTGGATAAGTACTTAAAACATGAGTAATAGACGGATAATATTTACCATTTCGTCTATAATACCTAGAATCTGGCATAGTAACTTGTTGGTAATCATCTGAAATTTCTAGTAATCTTTTATAAGATTTCTTTATCATAGTGATAGTTTTTGTTCCATTAAATCATAGTAGGTCAATGGGACTGTTTTTTGTATTAATCTAGTGAAATTTTCAAAACCCATTTCACTCGGGTCCTTATCTTGCATCTCAACAAGATAGACTTCTTTACCTTCTGCCATTAAACTTTCGCAAAACCATAAAGCTTGTTTTATTGCATCCCTATCTAATGCAATATAAATTTTATCTACTAATGAAGTAACTATTTTTTTCATTAAGTTACTCTGTATGTTCTTACCTAATAAAGGTATAGCGTTTCTTTTTATTGCCATAGCATCAAATAGCCCCTCACATAAGATAATTGGTAAACTCCAATTAATAAAATGTTCATTAGGTATTATGTCTCTAGATACTTCTGGGTTTCTATATTTAACAAAGGCGTCTTTTTCAAATGACCTAGCAGTAAAATAATTTATTCTACCTTCAGAGTCATAAGTTGGTATAATTATCATATTCTTGTATAAACCACTCTCACAAAAACCAATGTTGTATTTATTAATATCCGTATTATCTACGCCTCGCCTTTTTAAGTACGCTAAGGCATGGCGTTTAACAATACTGTTGTTATTTGACTGGTCTAGACGTGTATACTCGCTAGGTAACTTCAGCACATTAACTACATCATTACCAGGAACATAAGTATATTCTTTAACATACGTTTTAGCTTCAGCAATTTTATCTTGGGAAGCATCTGCCTTTCTAAGTAATTGAAGTATAGATTTGCCTTTTTTATTACATACCCAACAATGCCATGGGTTATTACCTTCTTTATTTTCAGTAAAGTTGATTTCTAACTTAGGCTTATGGTGATTACAGTGAGGACAGGTATAAGCTATATTACCACGAGCGGTTTGCTTACCTGTACCCAATACTGAATTGACTAATGTAACTAATAACTGATTTATCATAACGACGTAATATACACTATTACTTTTTAATCTCCAAAGGGTCTTCATATTCAATATCTGCTAAGTCTTTTGTAAAAAACTTACCTAAAATATTATCATTAAAGAACTCGTCTGGTTTTTCTAGCACCTGATATACCATTTGGTATTTTAGTTCAAAATAGGTCATTGATTTTTTATTGGGACACATTTTTAAAATAGTCCTTTCAAATTCGTCTTTTTTACCTTCAGCTAATAATTGTTTAATATCCTTTTGAGAACCATAATAGGTTTTCCAGTCTGATTCTTTAACTACTAGTTTATATGAAGGACGACGCCCAACTATACCTGCTAATTTTACTAATTCTTTTTTACCAAGTTTTGTTTTTTTAGTAAATTGTAGAATTTTTTTTCCGATATATGCTTTTCCAGAAGGTTTATGTCTGTTTATATAAACAAACCCGTATGTGTTATCTGGGAATTGAGTAATATCATTTATTTCATTATTCTTGTATGTCCAACTCATAATATTTTATTTTCTATTATCTATATATAGGTTAAAAGATAAGAAATCCCAATCTTTATCCTTAACAAAATCCTTATCCCATACTTTATGAGTAATATCTTGCAAGTCCATTGTTAATACTTTCCAATTAGTTTTATGTTTAGGTAAATATAACTCTCTAAAATTAATAAAATTTCGTTTATCATTCATATCAGCAAAATGAAACTCACCTGCTATTTTATTAACATTTTTTATTATCCAATCGTAGTTTTCATTATTAAATACTTCGTATTCTCCGCCTTCACAGTCAACCTTTAAAAAATCAATTTTGTCAATTTTATACTGTTTTATAAAATCTTTTAAACTAATAGTAGGACATGAAGTTGTTTTATTAGAATAACAAACCATTGTGTCTTTATTAAATAATCCTTTAATAACCTTACGTCCCGATTCACTTGCAATTGCTTTATTAATAGACGTTGTATTCGTGTATGGTTTTAAATTCTTTTCGGTTGTAATAAAACATTCTAGTTCTGGTTCTAAGGCATATACGTGTTTAGGTTTTTTATCCATAATAGAATAACTCCATAAACCAATGTTAGATCCTAAATCTACTACAACATCCCCTTCTGATACTGGGAAGAATTTTTCGTATACTTTATCAGTAATAATCTCTTGAGTTAAAATTTTCTTAAACGCTAAATTAACTTCACATGGACCCCAATCAAAGATATGACTATCTACCATATACTCTGATGCTAGTAGTACTCTTTTATTTACGTCTAACTTTAAATGTGAGATATCAACGTTTGGACCTACCCACCAGTCTTCATATGGGCTGTCTTTATCAGGTGAAATGTTACCTGCTACTAGAATATATCCTTTACTTTCTAATAATTTTCTTGATTTATCTTTATAGCTTTTTGTTGGATCACAATAATAATCGTGTTCATAGGTAATAACTCCGAATGTTAGCTTATCAAAATCAATTTTTTGTAGTGTTTTATAAGTATTATATGCAGGATCAACATCTAATTGTAAGAAGTCTACATGACGTGATTGAACATAAGTATCACATATTTCAACATAATTTGCTGTGGTAGCATCTTTGTCTAAAATTACATCATTAGGTCTTTCTTCACCCCACTTTTTGATAAAGTCTTTACTTATATCTAATGATACACCCCTATAACCCCATTCTTTTAATAATAAGGTATTGTTACCATAAGTGGGATGACCTGCTCCTATTTCTAGATACGTCCCGTCTTTTTTACCCTTTAAGGCAGTTAAAACAAACATATCTTGATAACATTGAGAGTGGTTCTTTTTTATAGAGGTAGACCCAGGAAATTTATATCTAAGGTCTTGATGGTCTGAATTATTATAAGGCAATAAATCATGCCAAGTAGTAACTTCTGGTTTTTTGTCTATTAAATTAAAGTTGATACAATTATTTATTACGGCTTCTCTATGATGCTCATCAACATAAGGATTAGTAAATAGTTCTAACCATATCTTTTCCGATAAATCTCTTTGACCTACATACCAACAAACAAAAGCTTTTTGAAATTTTAATTCCCAATCACCTAGGTAGCCTACATTATATTTAAGAGGTTCTTTACCAACATATTGTAATCCTAAACTGACATACATATCAGCTGTTTTCCATTCTTCCTTATCACTATACCATTTACTTAAAAATAGATAAGCTTCTGGTCTAGTAGGTAAATAGGATATTGCCATTTCTAATTGGCCCTTTTCATATTTAGGGCGCCTTTTTGTTTTATTTAATTGTAGCCAAGTTTTTAATATCCCATTATAAGCTAATAAAGGATCGCTATCATATGTTAGTTCAGATGCTCTTAAGAAATAAGATAATGCAGCTGCCCCTTGTCCTATTTTTTCATATTCCTCACCTAAAGAAGCATTTATATAAGGATCTAATGGGTTATTAAGATATTGATGTAAGTGTTCTTTTAATTCTTTCATTATAGTCCGTTATTTTTCCATGATTTTCTTTGTTCCCAATCTAAATTATCTAATAACTTAGTTGGCATCTTTAAAGCATAGGCAGCATTATCTTGATAGCCATATGTAATTATAAAATTATCATTTTTTAAAGCTAACCCACAGGCAAACTCAATTTTAGCAGCCATAAATTTAAATGGTTTTGAAACTGCTTCTAAATTCCAATCTTTATCCCACATAACAAACCTGTGATAATAATGAGCATCTTTATGATAACCTGGATTGTGGTAGAAATCTACCTCATGTGTTATGCATATTCTACTCCCATTTTTCCAAGGTATTACTTGCGTACCCCCTCTTAATTCAAATGGAACTTTTAAACCATACTCCTTTGATATAACAATTTCACTGGTTTTTGTGATAGGATCAATTTTAGCTATTTCTAAATTATTAGTCCACTTAATAAAATGCATAGGCATGTCTAATATAGGCATCCAATTTTTTTCTAAATAAGTAGGTGAAGGAGGTTGTATTCTATCTCTAGTAACTTCTTCACAAGTATCTTTAGTCCAATTTACCTCACAAAGCTCCATTCGACCTTCCCCATTAGATTTAACATCTCTTCTTACACCACAGGCATATAAAATGTCATTCCATTTAAATATTCTAACATCTTCTAAACCTATAAATGTCCATTTAGGTTTAATGTCATGTTTAGATGTATCTATTTTTTGATGTGTTTTTACTTCTAAAGTATCAGGGTCTAATTTACATAAATAATTTCCTGTTCTTAAAACGATATCATCTTCGGGGTTTAAATAAGCTAAACACCCCCAAACACTATAAAAGTTTTGGTTAAACTCACTATGATATAAAGAATAATGTACATGCCTTATGTTAGCAATAATATCATCATTGTCGTCTATAAAAACAGATACATTACACAAACCGGTACCATCAGTTAATTCTCCTGGTATGATTAAGGGTGAAATTGTTCCACCATTATCAATTACTATTTTTGCTAAATTATCTATCATATTATTTGTAATGTCCTCCACCTAACCATAATACAAAAGATTTTCTGGTTCCCCTAGTAACAGGTGTAACTCTATGCATCATGTAAGATGGAAATAAATAAACACATCCTGCGCTTCGAGGTGCGGATTCAAAAGGACCTTCCATACTTCCTCCTCTAAATAATTCTAGATTACCACCCTCATACTCATCAGGTTCGGATAATTGAACGGTTATTGATACTTTTCTATTAGATAAAATCCCAGGTCCAATATCAGCATGCCAATCATAATGTCCAGCTGGTGCATGATATTCAGTATATTGAATCATTTCTGGTATTGTGTTTAAATCAAAATTCCAAATTGTACTATTAGCTTCTACAGCCATATTAGCTAATTTTTCATATAGCCAAAACCAGCTTTCGTTTTGAGGGATCCACTTAATATTAGATTTTCTTGTTTTTTTATTATCTCCTGCTGTTTTTGCTATGTGCCAAGGTAATTCTTTAATACTAGCTTCAACTTTACTTAACTCACCTTTGTCAAACCCCTTGTCATAAAAATAAAAGTTTTGTGCATCTGTTTCTTTTTGATCGAATGTAAAAGTATTATTCATTATATATTATTTAATATTTCGTTTAAATTAAAGATATCTTTGTTTGATGAGTATGGCATATTAGATAAATATTCAACTAAATTATACCCCTCATAACAAGTAAATATTGTAGGTTTTTCATACGGAGTACGAATAACATTGTTATGCATTTTATACCCAAACTCATTAGGTGTTGTTGTTATCCAACAAACAGTTGATGGTTTATCTACACATACTGCTAAATGTTGTGTAAAACTATCTATTAATAGTCTCTTTTCAGACAACATTAATAACACAGCTATCATCCTTATTCCTTCATCTGCAGGTGTAGTGTTCATTAATGTTAGTTTCGAGTCCTTTGATTTTATTTGATAAATTTTATATTCATCCTTATATTTTTCTATTACAGCATTTGAAATACTTGTAGGTAAATCTCTTGACCAGTTATAAGTAAATAATTCAGTATTGGTACCACCATTAGGGTGAATTACCATTATAGGTTTATCACTACTATATAATTCTGTGCCCTCTTGAATTTCTTTCTCAGTTAAAAATATTTCTGGTTGTTCATCTTTATAATCTAAGTCATATAATTTTGCCCAAGTACTAATAAGATGTGATTTTCTAGTTATCATATCTGTATGATGGTATGGGTCTTGTACTAAAACTTGATCAAAATCATGTCCATATTCTAATACCTCTGACCTGGTATCAATATGGAATAGGTAGTCTACATTAGGATTATGATTAAAAACTTCAGGGGTTGTTGAGATTACGGTTAACTCACAATCCGGGTATTTTTTCTTTATTAATTTAATTATTACAGTTGCTGCAATATTTTTACCTATTCCTCCTATGGAGTCAAATACTATTTTCATAATTGTATATTAAAATTTATAACTGCTCTATGTGTTTTTCCATAAAATGGTTCTACAGAATGTACTATATCATGAGGCCAAATTAATAGCATACCGGTTTTTGGTCGTATAAAATGCTTACTTCCTCTAACATGATAAGCAAATACCCCACTATACGGGTGGTCTTTAATAGGATTACCATCACTTAAATAATAACCACCTGAATACATATTAGGTGTTTCTTCACCATTTTGCCATCTATTATGATTATGAGCGTTATGCCCCCTACCTTCTGTTGGGTTATAATATTGTAACCAACTTTCAGTAATTTTAGGTGTATCTGTGGTACCTATTAAAGTTTTAAAACCATTAATTATTCTCCTTTTAATAATTTCAACGTCATCACTAATAAACTCTAAAAACTCATTAGGTGGTACGTAAAATCTGCTTCCTATAGGCTGTAGTTCATGGTGTTCTGTCCATTCATCTTGTCTATCATAATTTACCTCGTAATTATCTTGTCTGTTTTTATCAAACACATTTGGGAGTTCTTGTCCCATACGTTTTTGATCTTCATCTAAGATTCTATGCCCTAAATCATATACTCTATCTGTTACAACATCATTATCATAAACCCTTTTATATACTACAATTGGAGCTAACGTAAATATGTTATCTTCAGAAGTACTATGTAAAGGTTTATTTAAGTTCATAATTATCTAAAGTTGTAATGTCCGAATCAATTCCTGGGTTTGTGTCAAAATACGAAACCTTTAGCTGGTCTACACGTAATTTGTCAGATTTTCTTAAATCCCAGAATGACCAATCTAAACCTCTTTTTAATTTAGCTTTTCTAATAATGTAATTTTTCATAATTTTAGCACCTGAAGGCCATACTATATAAGCCGCTATTGTTGGTGTGTCAGATATTAACCAGAAAGCATCTAAATCATTTACTGATGATAATGTTTCAAATAATTCCTTTGGTGGTTCATGGTTTTCATTTAAAGATACATCATCCTCAAAAATAAAAAATGGTAAGTCCTGTTTAGAGCATTCTTCTAATAAATTTAAATGCATGTAGTTAGCACAAACTAAAGAAGGTATATGGATATTATGTTTTTCATAATCATTACCCTCAATCATTTTTTTATCATAAGCTGTTAACTTATAATTTTGTCCATCTAAAGCATCAACAAATTCAAATGGAACGTGTTGAAACATTTTTGACATTTTTTCACGTCTGTCATTACGTCTTTCTAGTGATATTACTTTTACTTTATATATGCTCATAGTATAAATTCATTTTTAAATTTGATTTGATATAATTATTAAATTTTCCTTGTATTTTTCCAATTCTAGTTTTATCGTTTACTACCTCATCTGATACCCCTAATAAACAAGTTGGATGGTATTTTTCAATATACTCGTCTAAGCTGCAATCAGCATAAACAAACATAGCGTGTTCTTCAACACATCCCTCCATATTATTTTTAACAGCAATATCAATTAATTTTTTACCAATTGTAACATCGCTACTATAAAAGAAACCAAAATTAGGGCTAATTAATCCTTCTTCGAACTCCCAATTCCATTTTAAAAAACCACGACTAATAACATCTAAATGTGTTGTTAAGTGTTTATGTTCTTTAGGATCTTGAAACCAGGGGTGATTTTCTGGTATTATTTCATATAAGGCGTTATAACAATCCTTATGTTGGGCATATAAAGGGCACTGTATTGGTTTTTTACGTAATTCTTTATAGAACTCATCATCCAGTGGTCTTAAAATATAACAATCCCAATCTAATAAAATAACCTCTCCAAATTCTTTTAATGCTAAATCTAAAGCTATTAATTTTCTTTCGTATATTAACTCAAGTAAATCATTAGCAAATGGAGATGTTTCTTCTTCTACAAATCTAACATTATATCCCCTTATCCTTAATTCATCCCAATTTTTTTTACCCCATACATAAACCACTTCATTTTTATGAAAAGGCATATATGGTATTTCCTGTAGAGTATTTTCTCTATTACCCCAATAAGATCTAATTATTTTTACTTCAGACATTATTCAGCTAGTTTTTTATTTTCATGATATTCATCCCAATATTTTTCAAAGACCCTATCTGTTAAATACTTACTACATTGTAAATCATCTACTAGTTCTTTAAACCAAGCAGTTGTTTGTAGGTTTTGATGGTTAATTTTATCTAACCAAACATGTTCAAATGGGACTTCTTGTGCATGATTAACGTGTTCAGGATAATACCACTTTTCAGCTTTACCCTTATATCTATCTCCAATACCAATTGTGTTGTGGTGGGCTAATGCTATTTTATTAGTTAAAGTATTTACTTTATAATCATTCTCTCTAATAATATGACCTAAAATACCTTGATCTGTTAGTAACCAAAACCATTCTGGTATTTCTTCACCATTGGTAGTAACTAATTTTTTATGCCAATCATTATACTGTTTTAAAATATCTATATTATTAAATTGTAAAAATGAAGTATTAGGCGACCAGTCATCTACGTTATAATTTTCAATCCATGGGGTATGTGTTATTTCTTTTTCAAATTTTTCTTTATCAAAGTAATAATAACCTCTACCTATTTCCCAGTGGGCAATATTTAAATCGTTTTGTTTTAAAAAATCAGGTATTTTTGTTCTTATAATCATGTCCTGATCAAGGAAAACAAATGGTTCATTTTGATGTGCTAAACATTTTATTTTACCGCTTGTCCAAAAGTAAGCAGCATCCACTTTTGATTTAGAATACTTATTTAAAAAATCAATATCAACCTCATCATATAAACCTAATATACCAAACCTTTGATAAAATGAAGCACCTACAGAATCAGTGTATAATTTTATAGGACCATTGTGTATTCTCCACCTTCGTGCTGATACCATAGTATATAATAGCTGGTAATCAGGTTGAGTGTAAATTGTAGATTTTAAATTTTTAATTAATTCAAAACCATGACCTCTAAGTCTATGCTTTTCAAAAAAAGGCTTAGTCCAGTTTACGTGTATTGCTTTCATTATTATTTATCTTCTATACTTTCAACTATGTCGTTTATTTGTTTTATATCCCATATCTTTCCAGCGCAAATACATCTAGAGAGATATTTGTGACCATTTTTAACAAAATCTTCGTTTCGTTTTTCAACGCCGTAATGTTTATAATATAATAACATTTCTTCGGTTTTCCAAATTCCTATGCCTGTTTCTTTTTCTATGAATTTATGTTGTTTTATATCAAAAATAGATTTATTTAAGGTTCTATGTGGAATGTTATCTTTTACTAACCATTGTTTTAACATTAATTGTTCAGATAATATCATCCAATTAGCGGTCATGCCTTCAAAGTCCATTTTTGTAAACTCACTGTGGTTTTGTAATGTTTGCTTAGCGTATTTACGAGCAAATTTAGGATCTGGGAGGTAAAGTAAAGATACATTAGCTGCTAGATCTGTTACTCGTTCAATGGGTGTAGTAAGTTTTGCTGAGAATGAGCAGTTTTCTTTAACATACCAATTATTAGCTATTTCGTCGTATGAATATAAGACTTCAGTGTTTAGATATTTATCTATGTTGTTAAATATAAGAAAATCATGATCTACTACAATTATAGGTTCATCTATTTCACTAATTATCTTAGTTTTACACGTTGACCAAAAAATTTGTCTGTTGATATTATCGCTATATTCTAGCAGGCGTACATCGTTCCATAATTGGAATATTCCTGTTGAATTCAACGTATTATACGTTAAATTATCGATGTATAACACCATGTTATGGTCAGGATGGTACTTTCTCCAAAGTGTTGCTGATGCCATAAGCATCAGTATTTGATTTTTGGTATAAAATGCTTTATCTTGACTAACGTTCTCTAAAACCCAAATTACCTTCATATAACTTTTTAAATTCAACATCAACTTTAGAATAATCTACCATTAAATATCCTTCACTATGTTGCAAGGTTGCATATGGTACTTCTTGTGCCATTACTCCTTGATATGTTCCATAACCGTGTTTTGAAGGATTTTTGTAGGACCAAGTATAAATATTTGTTCCTTTTGTTGATTTTCCTATTAATCTAATATTTTCTTTTAATTTTTCATCTGATGGTTTACCTGCTACATTCCAAGTTACGCATAAACCTTTAATATAAGCCATATTTACACTTCCATAAGAACCATTGTAATACCAATTAACATTTGCGGTTGCGGTTAAAAATGTACCACTACCATTATTTAATCTATAACCATCAAATTGGTAACCATACGCAGCAGTTGCTGTTGTACCTATGTTACCTTGACGTGACCCCATTGAAGTACATTGAAAACCTGGGAGAGTTTGTGTGGAATTTGAAAAAGCTTGAACTGAAAAGGGAGTTGTATACCCATAAGCGTTTGCTGCTGATACGTAAACATTAGTAGATAATAAGTTAAACAAAAAATGTCTACCACCGTATCTATAATTTTGATCTAAGCTGTAGTTTCCTGAGTTACCTTGATTAGTATTTACTCTTGGTGTAGTTGCTTCTCTTGACCACCTACATAAACTATGGTTATTAGATGCAGGCCAAAGTGAACACGCTACAAAGAAACCGTTATATGCTCCTAAAGAGTTTGTAG
>MDTF01008567.1_pt1 | contig 10788 bp, 5 predicted proteins | sample 811191 | NCBI WGS metagenome assembly MDTF01 (sample SAMN05326649, study PRJNA326480) | marine metagenome | isolation source: seawater | place: Southern Ocean | collected 2011
ATTTATGCCTCTGGATTATTAATCACAACCTTTCGTTTGTATTTAATTATTCTTTCCCGGCATACGTTGGATCGTCAACCACCAATTTCTTCTTCGTCTTCGTCTTCGTCTTCCTCCAAAACAGCGACCGAAGAGAAAGGTGCCACCAAATCCACATCGACGACATCCCCATCAACCGGTGTCAATCCATTAGATTTAATTGAATCTGCTAAACGATTTGGATTAAATGATTTGCGTTCCACCGCTACACGTGAAGCCGTACATACGCATGCTTGGGAAGTTGTTTTACAAAGTTTAGATATCATTATTATGTCATGTAAACGTGCTGCAGAAGACTGCTTGTTAGACATAGGATGGAAACATCTAACATATGTAAATTCTGAAGAAATTACTAATTTAATGGATAACATATTAGGTCATACTCATGAATTACTATTTAATCCAAGATTAGAACACGAAGGTTACGCATTATCCTTAGTAACAACCGAATTAAGTGATCAACATCCAGAAGAAGCATGTTCCAAAGTTATAACAGAAGCTAATTGTATGTTGAACAGTCCAATTTTTCTAGATATAGTGGCATCTACTACTGCTGCTGTAGCATTGCAATATTCTGAAAAATTGCAAGAAAATATTACATTATCGATTCCACGTGATGGACCGTGTGTTGTAAATCAAGAAATGTTGGCAGCTTTTTTAAATCAAGTAGCGGGTGTTGCCGAACTTGTACCATCTCTTACTGATTTAGAATCCAATAGTTTAAAGGAAGATGCCAAGAATACAGATAATACAGATAATACAAACGATTCAAACGATTCAAACGATTCAAACGAAACCAACAACATCGACGACGACCATGATACTCCTCTGCCACAATGTCAAAGAACTACTTTGTGTGATCGTCTGATGCATAACGAAGGTGAAATGATTCAAAAAATTGCTGGTTTTGGACCCAAAATGTGTGAAAGAAAAGCCAGTAAAACATTTATTCGCAATTGCATTCAAGTAATACGAGATGGACCGGAAGATGTTCCTGTTGATGTCGAAGAAGTGACGGAAGTATTAGAAGCAGTCTTGGAAGATGTATCGAATCGTACTACTTTATTGACTGCAGTTGGAAAAAGTGGATTAGGAAAAGTACAAACAAATATGTGTAAAAGTAACGCTAAAAGAAACGATTCGGATAATCATCCATTAGACAAAGTAATGGGAGAAGAATGTTTAGATAATTTCTTAGGCAGTGTGTTCGAAGACGTTGTAGACGTGGTTCATGATCGACAAAACAATGGTGTTGGTGAAGACGATGAAGAAGGTTCAGAAGCAATGATGATGCAACAATTACAAGCAATGATGGGAGGCGGTGCAGATGGAATGCCGGGAACGATGGGAGCAATGGGAGATGGTGGTGGTATGGAAGGTATGGAAGATATGATGAAAATGATGGGTGCACCACCAAGTGGTGCTGGTGGAGCTGGTGCCGGTAGTGATATGGGTATGGGTGCCGCACCAAACATGGATGAAATGAGTTCTATCTTTGCAGCAATGGGGCAACCACCACCATCTGCAGAAGATATGAAAGAAATGGACAAAATGATGCAACAAATGATGCCAGGTTTGATGAATGGTGGAAATCCAATGGGAGGAGGAGGTGGTGGAGGAAGTGGATTTCCAGGAATGGGAAGCCCAGAAGAAATGGAAAAAATGATGCAAGGATTGATGGGTGGTGGTGCAAATGGTGGTGGTGGTATGGATGAAATAATGGCAGCAATGCAATCACCAGAAGTTCAACAAATGGCTCAACAATTTGCCGAGCAAATGGAAAAAAGTGCACAAGGTGGAGTTGTTGATACAGTAGATTGAGAAATTAAACTCAATACATTAATAGTAGCTAATAGTAGACATACCGACGATGGTACCCGTAGCTACCTTCGTAAAAAATAAAATATTCCTATATAATTATACCTTCTACGTAAAAAAAATAGAATATTCCTATATTATATTTTTCTCAACTATCTACCTTTTACCTTCGCACCAAAGCAGCACAATACACCCACACGCTAATAATACCATTTGAATAACCGAAACATTTCACAGTCAATGCAAATTTAACGTTTGGATCTTCGTTCATATGAATATTTGTATCTTTAACTGCATAACTAATCGCTTTCACATCTGTAAATGTAAAGTTTAACGGATGTCCAATTAAATCATAGGTTGATGTCCACTTTTTTAATGAATCTAAATGTCCATATTCACTGTGTCCTTCTCGTCCCATTTTGTGATTTTCAAGTCCTTCTAAAGTTTTTTGCAAATCACGAGCGACCGTTGTATTCAAATAAGTTTGATAATGTTTAGAACGCCATTCTTTCAAATCAACACGCAAAGTCTCCATTATTTGTCTTTCTAAACCTTCTAAATCCTTTTGTGGCATTGGTGTATATTTGATTTCTGGTTGCGAAGCAGAATAATCTTCTGGAAGTGGATGTTTCTCATCAAAAAATGGTTTCCATTGTTTCGCATTCATAAAATCAAATTTCATTCTTGACGGTGAAATGGAGGGTTGAATATTTGCATAAATATTATCTTCCGTCACAATACAACTAATTGTTTGAAGTGCACATCGTGTATCTGATCTAGCATATGCAACACCAGTACTAGCGTTCCACAACTCAATCTCATTGTCGATTTCATCGGTAGGACGACGCATGACATACACTGTATCACCTTCTGGTAAACCATGTCCGAACACAATGTAATTATCAAACTGTCGACCATCTATGTAAGCAAAATAATTACGTAATAATATAGCATGTTCTTCCCAATCTCCTGCACATAACTCTAAAAATTGACTTGAATAACTCCACATATCTTCACTTCCAACAAACAGTTGCCAATCTTCCATAAACGGTATCAATGACACGTAACGTGCCGCTTCTAAATATGTACTGACTTCAGGTGGTGGTTTTTGTGGTGTCAGGAATCGTGTCGCCATTACACGTTCTCCATTCAAAGTAGGAACAATGATATTTATAGGTCCACGTTTCTTATCAAAATAAGATGCTTTGAATGCAGCGGCGCGTTTCAGAGTATTCGCTGATTCCGAAGTAATGATACCCGCATCACTCAAATCTTCATCTTCGTCACCCATACTTTGAAGAGGTGGATCTAATGTAAACATCAAGTTTACATCTGTTTTAAAAAAAAATATATTTTTGTTAGATCAAAACGTAAATACACAAAGAAAAAAATAGTTGTCAGTATATATACAGTTTTTAAAATAAAACATAACATCATGACTATAAACAAAAAGTAAGCAGCACTTACATGTTGCTTCTGCAGAAGCAATTTTTAAAGTTCTTTCCGAACTACCCAGTGCATCATCATCTGCATCTGGTGAAATTGGTGTTTCATAAGCTAAATTAATTTCTGGTCTATCCAAACGGAACAATCCTTGAATTGTTTTTCTACGATAAATAGTTGTAAACGGTACACTAACAGTTCCTAAATATCGACGTTCTCTACGTTCATTGACAGAATTTTTGTGACGAAAATCTGTTTCGTTTTGGTGTACCTGTTCATCAAAAACAGAGATACGTACTTTATCACGAACTTGATTCATATTTGACGAGGTCCATCTTGATGATGTTCCACTATACGATGGAATAAAACGCATACGTAATGTTTCGTTCCATACAGGTTGAGTTCCACCTCTGGCAGATGTTCTTGGATGTTGGCCTTGGAAACTTCCTTCTACAAAAGCGTTACACGAACGTGCATTGCCAGCCATGTCTTCGTCGTCGTCGCTGTTGTCATCGTAATCACTCATACCACCCATGTCATCTTCTGGATTTTCACCACCTGCCGCTGTTCCTGTCGCTACATCTGGTTTTGCTTGTCGATCCGGTGATTGTGGACGACGTCCACGTCTATTGCCACGAACCGGACTGGAAGGACCACCAGCAGCAGCAACATCGCGAACCGCACGTTCCGAGCCGTAGCGTCGCATTGGAACATTAAAGGCGGACGACACTTGTACCAAAACATACACATCTTTTACCAATGGTGCTTCTTTTCTTGCTTTCACTTTTGGTTTCAATTTTCTTTTCGGTGCTAATTTATCCATTATAAATGAAAGATCTAATTGAAAATCTGGTAAAATTCCTTCACGTACCCATCTGGATAACATTCCACGACTGCGACGAGTTCCCTGAAGTTCAAGTTGCGCTAAACGAACTTTTTCTACAAAACTTTTCATTTTGTTTTGACGTTTAATTAAATATTCACTATCAAATCCAAAATAATCAGGTTCTTCTTCTTCTTCGTCTTCTGTAGGTTGACCACCTAATAATTTCAATCGATTTTTTGGTGCCAACATAACTTTCCAATGTGGATCTTGTAAAATTTCACTGTCTAAAAGTGGTAACGGTTTGCCATTGTGAAACAAGTGAGGTCGTTGGTATCTTAATTGAAGTAAATTTTGACGTTCTGGTACACGAAATTTAGTTGAATCTCTTGATTTAAATGTTGCATTATTACTGCCAGGCATACTTTCTACACGAAACGGTTCTGAACCACGAAGAGCATGATGACTGGACAACTGTCGATGACGTAATAGTCTCATGATTTTTGTATTTTCTGGATCATTTGGATCAAGACGTGCATTGCCAACTGCGTTCAACAAATTGCTGCCTTCTAAATGTTGCCCCGCTGTCTTTTTTGCAGTTCCATTTGCCATATTATTTTTAGAAGCTAAATTACCACTAATATCAACGGGTCCACCAATTAATCTTGCACGTTCATTATCACGACGTTCTGGTGGCAGTGGTGCCCACAAATCAGACCCGTCCAGTTCTGTTTTGTCAGACAACCAACCAAGCCATGATGTCGTGACTTCAATGCGGCCACTGGTATACCTACCATCTTTTGGTAAAAAGAACAATGATGTATCACGATCATCGTCGTCATCGTCGCCGTCGTTTTTCTTGGCACCATTTAATTGAAGATTTGAAGAATAAGGAATATCGGATTTGCTAGCACTAAAGGAATACATGGCAAAGACAGGAGCCGTTGCCGAAGCAGACGTACGTGTATCAGTTGGTCCTTGCAAAGCAATGGGTACTGAACTCACCAATGTATCTACTAGACTACCTTCTAAAAGTTTTCCTTCTTTGTATATTTCAAATTCTACTAATTCAGGACGACGAACGACTTCAATTCTCATATTTGATCCAAAATCTAATTCAAATTCAGGCCACCTTAATCCAGCAAGTCGGGTTTTGCCAACTGGGTAACCGTTCACAACTACCCGTCCGTAATAACGACAATTTCCAATTCTTGCACGTCTTTTAATTTCACTTCCAAATGTTCTTGGATCTAAACTACTGGTCGATGTAATGGCATGTTTTTCAGAAAGTAAAAATATTGGACTAGTAGTTTTACCAGATATTACAGCAATTTCATTCGCTTCAAAACTTGCAAAATTAGCGGCTGCACGATCGCGCATGGAACTGCCTGCACCTGTCATGCTTGGTGCTTTTTCTAATAATTTTGGTTCTAACAAATCCAATACATCTTCTAACAAACGCATCGTGTTTGTAATTTTATTCCATCCCTCTTCGTTATCTATCGGTAAAGCCATTTTTCTTACTTCTAAATGAAGAGAGGTACAAGATATACCTTGCGTTTCGCGATGTCCTTTGAGTCGAGTCCATTCGTCGTACACTCTTTTTTCCAACAGACGGGTAGTACGAAATGTACCGATGTATTCAGACCAAGCTTGATACATATCCATTGCAAGATCCATTAATTCTTTTCCTTGTTTTTGTTCAAGTAAACTGTATTGCACGACTTCATCTCTTTTTGCACCAAGAACAGCACCACAAGCAAGAACACGAGTTAAATGATGAGACTCTGTGTCGGTTGCAATCATTTTCCAATATTGTGCATGAAGATTTTTTAAATTGTGTGCGATAATATCTTCTTCTTTGAAATCTTTGTGATCTGAAAATCGGATACGTCCAAATTTAAATACAATTTGAGATCTTCGACTACCAACGCCACGAGTACCAGCTGTATTTCCCATCATACCTTGATTGTGTGTCGTTCGAAATTCTTCTGGTTTAACAATATCAACAGCACCACCCGATACCATTAAGGAGGAGGGCATGACGCGTCTCGCATCTGTGGGATCGGGCAATGTTTTAATATGACCACTTGATGAAAACCAATCGCTTGTTAAATTTTCTTTCACTTCGTCGGGATTAATAGGTTGTCCTTTGATTTGTACCGTACTTTTAGAGGCAGTGACCGAAGCTGGCAATGTATCAGATTGTAGCTCTTGGCCCAAACGACGGCGCACTCGTCCAATGGTAGTGGAGTGTGCGGTTGATTCAGCGAATTGCGGTGTTTTGTCTACTGAAAAACCAGAACCCGGTCCGTTCGCTTCTTTTTTTGTTCTTGCTTGATTTTCTTTTTTTTTATCATCACGATTTAAACGTGAAGTAGAAGTTGGAAAAGTGACGTGCCCCCCACTGTTTTCGTCTAAATCACCTGCAACCTTCCAAAATTTTAAGGAGACTGGTTGTGTTACCATACTTTGTCGAACTTCTTTACGTGTACGACGACTACCTTTATTAGCCCCACCGTCTAATAATCGACTTCCTTCCGAACTTCCATTACTGTCAGAATCTGAACCGGAAGAACCATCAGACGACATACCATCACCTAAGCCACCAACTCCTTGGTTGCCTGTGTTGCCTTTTAATTGTTCTTCTCTGCCAAATCTAGTTTTTAAGCCACCCATGCCACCTTTCGGTCCACCGTTGTTAGTTGCATTATTTTCAGGTGCATTAGCTCGGGCACGTTTTTCACGAGATTCTTTTCGACGATTCCGCGATGCCTCAGCACGAGCACCACCTTTTTCACGCACATTTTTACGTTTCGCTTTCAATTCTGCCATGGGGTCGTTGTCTTCATTGGATGACATTTTGCTAGCAACGACAGCGTGTGTTTTGGAAGTTAGAAAGCAATTCGAATTATTTGAAAATTGAGCGCAGTGTCAAGATTGTCGTTGATACTGAAAACAAATAGAATAACTAATCGAAAGAAGGACGCACAACAATGGACCAGACATATGTTGTTCTTCGACCAAATAAATCAGGAGAAGTGAAACGTGATGTATTGTTTCGTTTTGGAAAGTAAGTACCATTTCATTTGAATATATCCATCGCGAAGGTTATCAATTCTTTTTTATTCATTTTGGTTATTTTATTCAATACAACAAACAACACTCTTTGAATTTAAAACATGCCTGCAGGATCTAACAACATTCATCTCTTTTAATTTCAATTTCGTTTGACAATTTCCCAAACCTTTTCGACTCCCACAACAAATCCTCTATTTATTTATTAATGCTAACAAAAATTATTACTTTCAAAAACAAAAACAAACTTCAAAAAAGGTTTTGTTATCGCGATACCGAAACAAACTTAGGTGTTAAAGTATTAACATTAGACAATTTTTCTCTCGTATTAAAAGTATTGCAACAACGGCAAGGGTCGATGCCATTCTTGTGTCGAGATCATGATTTAGGTAATTATCCTGAATTTATGAATCCTATTAATGATGCACGACACGTAGCAAAGTTTTGTGGTGCAGAATTAGCTCGATGTGAAGACAAACTAAAAACATTAAGTGAATTTGGAATGACGGCATGGATAGATGATGATTTTGGTGCTTTCTTTTTAGATGTACCATTAACCGCCACCAAACTAGAGGAATATAAACAAATCGAATTGGTTGTTGCAAAAATGTTTATTGATGGTATATTATGGACTGTTGTATATCACAGCGGTAAATTTTTAATTACATTAAGCGATGCACACGGTGAACATGAATGTAAGTATAATAATATATCTAGATATATGGTATAAGATTATAACTTGAGTAATCATTTAGATGTCTATGAAATTGGCACCATTGAACCCGAAGGATCTGTTTCTTTACTGTTCTTTGTAGATAGAAAAGAAAAACACTTCATAGTTTTGTTTTTTTGTTTTTCTTTTGTTGTTCGTAAAAAAAACAACCTTTTTTTTTTAACACTTTTTTTTTCTATTATTTTTTGTTCTATTCTTATCAATGCAGTATTAAATACCAAATTTCCTATAATATCAAATCCATGCAAAGAATTTCCAATTGAAAAATATACAAATCCAAATGCACCATATCGTGGCTTAACATTAATGTACAGTCCAATGAGTGGTAGTGCCGGTGAAAAAACTGCTGATATTATAGATGTCAGTAGTGATGAAAATGAAGACGACTTAGAAAATGAAATGGAATATGATGAAGATGAAATGTATGCGGGTGATAAAAATGGACCTGTATTTAGAGAAGGATATGTAAGTGTGAAATGAAATTGCAACAAAGTACAGCCAACCTTGGAAAAATAGTACCACCATATTTGTTGCTCCATTTGAAAAAAAGTTTTCTAATTTTTACTGACTTCTTTTGTTTTTTTTTTTTATAATATTCTCTTTTTTTTTTGTAAAAACAGCATCAAACATACATAGTCAGAAAACCAAGAGGTAAAACTACAAGAAGATCTGTATTTGTACGATGTGGTAATTGGTGTTACGATGGTGAAGTAGATCTGGGACAATTATCTTTAGCGTTGTCTGATGTACCGATGGCTATACCAATCTTACAAGCACAGCAAGGTTCTTTAAGATATGTCTCTGAATTTTCTAGATTATCTAGAAACAGTCCATATCGTAGACCACTCATACATTTAGTACGGGTCGCTGGATTTATTGAGGAGCAAGTCGCTACGGAGGCATGTGAAGCGGCATTGATGCAACTAGAAAGTTTGAGTAGTGGTGGATCACCACAAAAAGCACCAAATCCAAATAAATCAAACAACACGAATGCAACAGAAAAAATGGAAGCTGGCGAAGCACCGGACGAATATTTTGAATTGGAATTAACAGATGCTTGTAAAGTATATAAAAATGTAGAACTGTTGGCCAGTAAAACATATGTGCGTGGGATCATTTTAATCTTAGTCTATTTCGATGGACAATTTTATTGTACCATGGGTGAAGGTCAAGGTGACCAACCCTTATTAGATGTAGCCTTTCCTGATATGAGTCGTAGAGGAGGTGGATGTATGATTGGTACTTTTTCGCATCCCTATTTTAGAAAATTTAGTGTATGGCAAGGTACAACACCACAACAACAAGCCTCAAATAGTCCACAAGGTAAATTGAAAAATGGCTCGCCTGGTGCACGTGGCAGGCAGCAAACTAGAAAACCACGTGGTATGGCTTCTAAAATGGCGGATGCGAACGACGACGCAAGAAATAGGAGGGGAGGAGGAGAAGAAGAAAACAATACCAGCGATGATCCAATTGATGAATTAGGTACAGAAGGACAAACCTACATTATTTTTAAACATCCATCCACAAAAGAATCGGACAGTGGTGAGAACGACGGCGGTGAGAACGACGGCGGTGACGATGACGCTGAAAACAATTCTGCGATGAATGAATCAACACGACCAGCCTTTTTTCGTTTTGGTGGATTTTGTTACGGAGGTAACGTAGTTGTACGTCACGGACCAAACGAAATGACATTATCAGATGTCTCCACTATCTTACCATCGTTGGGTGAGCAGCAAAGATCGATGTCTTTTTCGACCGAACTGGAACGTTTGCCTACTACGTCCAGACAGTACCGGGCGCTGTTGCGTCTGCAGCGTGCCTCTGAATATTTATTAGAACAATTAATGAACGCGGAAAACGAATTAAATCAATTGAGATCGTTTTTAGAAAAAAGAGGACAAAAAGCATGGGTGGATGACGAATCACGTAATGTCTATTTTGAATTGCAATTGACGTCCGAAGGTAGTGAACCTTTGAAAGACATTGAAGTGGCGGCGTCTAAAATTCATATCAATGGTGTCTTGCTCTCGACTATGTATTTTGGTCAAACATTATATGCTACTGTTAGTGGCGGTAGCGGTGAACATGCATTGTTGGATTCATCCTTTCCAGATATAACAACGAAAGGTAGAGGTTATACAATAGGTGCAACACCCCATTCGTATTATAAAAAGTTTGCTGTGTGGGAAGGAAATGCGGAAGGGACATTGGTGGGTACAGCAAGCTCACCCAAATCAACTGGACATGGACCTGCGTTGTCGGATAGTAGTGGTAGTCCAATTTCAAATGGATCAGCTGGTTCGAAAAGTTCATCGGAAAAAGGAACTTCGGAAGGAAAAACAAAAGAAGGTGATGCAGATGCATCAGAAAGAGAAGCAGCAGTGGCAAAATTGCCCGCACACTCTTTTGGTGGAAAAACTGGAGAAGGCAGTGGTGGCAGTGGTGGCAGTGGTGGTGGTGGTAGAAAACCATCGATTGGTCCTGTTAAAACAGCAGGAAGACGTCTTGCACCGTTAAGAAAAGAAATTGGACCGGGTGGCGGCAGCTCGTTTGCTGGATCTTTATCAAAATTAGCACCATTAGGAGAATCATTTGCGAATCGTGGTAATTTTTCGGGTTTACAACCATTAAAAAAAATTGGTGCCGATGCGCCATGGGATGCTATGGGTAAACCAAAACTTGGTGCTATTGGTGGTGGTAGAAGCAGTAACAAGAAGTAGATCTGATTATTTTTTTTCAAGAAGTAATTATGGAAAAGATTTTTGAGATAAACGCTTGTAGCGCTGCCAATTTACCTTTCCCAATTAAAATTTTAGAGTGTACCGGTACCATCAGGTAGTACCTTGTA
>MDTF01016555.1_pt1 | contig 10788 bp, 11 predicted proteins | sample 811191 | NCBI WGS metagenome assembly MDTF01 (sample SAMN05326649, study PRJNA326480) | marine metagenome | isolation source: seawater | place: Southern Ocean | collected 2011
AAGATTGTATTTCATATCCAATATCACCAAGCTTTAGTCCTGGTTTTAATAATCTTATAGCTCTCATCATAGATTCATAAGTAGCATCAATTAGATTATTTACCTTGATTGGAGTTTTGCCGATGCAGAACATTCTGCTGGTATCACCATAATGTCCATCAATTATTGCTGTAACATCAACGTTAAGAGCGTCACCCTCATTTAAAACTCTATCAGAGGGCATTCCGTGACAGATAACGTGATTTAAAGAAGTACATAGTGATTTTTTAAAACCTCTATAAAAAAGTGGAGCAGAGTAGGCCCCATTGTCTCTTATAAATTCATAACCTAGTTTATCAATTAATTCTGTAGTTATACCTGGTTTAATAATGTCTGTAAGCATATCAAGAGTTTCAGCAGCTAACTTTCCTGCTACCCTCATTTTTTTAAATTTTTCTAAATAATCAGTCATTAATAATCTTAATTTTTTTTTCAATCTTAATTTCTTTTGAACTTATTTTGCAACGATAAGCTAAAAATATAACCCCAGCTTTTTTTGCAAGTAAAAAGTTATTATAATACTCTTTATCAATATCTTTAGCTATTTTGAAGCTTTCCACACCCTCTATTTGAACTAAAAATAATAAATAGGATATATATCCTTTTTTAATAGCTTCAATAAGAGTTTTTAAATGTTTAGACCCTCTAGTGGTAACTGCATCTGGAAATTCTGCAACTTTATCTTGCCTAGATAATGTGACATTTTTTACTTCAACAAAAATTTTTTTTTTATTTTTTTCAACTAAAAAATCAAACCTTGTCTCTTTATTGAAAAAAACCTCAGGTTTAATACTATCATTATTTGAAATTTCTTTTACTAAGTTGTTTGATAAACCATGATAGGCAATTTTATTAGCAAAATGAGTATTAACACCCACTAAGTTTTTATTAGTTTTAATAATTTCTAATGTATATTTTAACTTCCTTTCAGGATTATCGTTTTTAGATATAAAAACTTCATTCCCTTCATCTAGCAATCCTTTCATTGAACCAGTGTTTGGGCAGTGAGCTATTATGATTTCTCTATCCAACTTAATATCTACAAAAAATCTTTTATATCTTTTGATAAGTTTCCCCTTTATTAAATCCTTGGTAAATTCCATATTTAAATTGTATATTTAAATATGACTAAAAACACAAAAGTTAATGCTGCAATACTAATTATAGGCAATGAAATTCTTTCTGGAAGAACGCAAGATACAAATACCAGCACAATAGCCCTCTGGCTGAACTCAATTGGTGTTAGAGTTGATGAGGTAAGGGTAATACCTGATATAGAGGATACAATTATAAGTACAGTTAATCATTTAAGAAAAGATAATGATTATGTGTTTACAACTGGCGGTATTGGTCCAACGCACGACGATATTACAGCTCTATCAATATCAAAAGCATTTAATCTTCAATACGAAATTCATAAAGAAGCATTTAAAATTTTAGAAGCGTATTATAAACAAGGAGAATTTAATGAAGGTAGACAAAAAATGGTTTGGATGCCAAAAAATTCTAAATTAATTTTAAATCCAACAAGTGGTGCACCCGGATTTTATGTTGAAAATGTTTTTTGTTTGCCAGGAGTACCATCAATTTTAAAGTCAATGTTAGGGGGTTTAAAAAATGAGATAGTGGGGGGAAAGCCTATATTAAGTCATACGATTAGCTTAAGAACTGTTGAAAGTGAAATTGCAAAATCATTAACTGATGTTCAAAAAAATAATAACAAAGGTGAAATTGGAAGTTATCCTTTTTTTCAGGCTGGTAAATTGGGTGTGTCGATCGTAATACGTTCAGATGATCAATCAATAATTGATAAATGTGTTTCAGAAATTTTGTTCTTTATTAATGAAAAAAAAATTAAAATAGTTGAAAGATAAAAATATGCTTTATTTTGCTTATGGTAGCAATCTTAATCATTTTCAAATGAAGAAGAGATGTAAAGATAGTTTTTTTTTAAAAAAAATAAATTTAAAAAACTTTAGATTAACGTTTAGAAGCAAGTACAGGGCAGCTGATGTAGAGCCCAAGAAAAATTCAATTGTTCCCGGTGCTTTATTTGAAATTTCAAAAAGTGATGAAAAAAAACTTGATATTTATGAAGATTTTCCAATTCTTTATAAAAAATATTATTTTACCTATTATAACAAAAAAGTTATGACATATACAATGACAAAGAAAACGTCATTTTATTTTCCAACTGAACGTTATTTAAAGACTGTGACTCAGGGATATAGAGATTGTAAACTAGATAAAAGATATCTAAAAGTTGCACTAATACCTTGTAAATAAAAATATTAGTATACAATTTAAATAAGTTATATTAATAAAATATAATTATGAGCACTATAAATTTAAGTAACTTAAAAATTATAGATCAATTTTCAGAACCTTACCCATTAATAATATACTCAGATCTTTTAGATGTTTCTCAATTAGATAGTTTACAGGAATCTTTATCCAAAGATGAAACTATATATGATAAAATTGTAATGGGTAATAGAAAAACAATCATAAAAGGTACTAAAAATTTTGAAAAACTTTTAAAAAAAAATAATACTGCTAATGAGGTTAATAATTTTTTTGAAAACAAATCAGTATTTGACTTTTTTTATAATGATTTAGAAAAATTAAATTTAAAAAATAATGATTATTTTGATTTCACCAATAAAAAATTTAAATTTTTAAAGAATTTTACCAATAGTAATAGTGGTTATGCTAGCAATAGAAGTCTTTCCTTCAGATTAAAAAATAGAATATCAAAAATTTTTTCTAAAATTAACAATGATTGTAGTATTTATTGTGATTTTGATTTTTCGGTTGCTTCAACTGGTTATTGGAGAGAACCGCACCATGATAAAGATGAAAGAGTTATGAATTTTTTATTTTATATAAATAATTTTTCTGAAGATAATGGGGGTAGTTTTCAAGTTTTTAAGTACAAAAAAAACCCACAAAAGTATTTAAAACAACCTGATTTAAATAATTTAGAAATGATTAAAAAAATTGAACCTAAAAGAGGTTATTTAGTGACATTTTTATCATCACCAAACTCCTTGCATGGCGTTGAATTAATAAAGCAAACTAATCAAAAAAGATATTTTTTCTACGGAAGCTATACTTCACTACAGCTGATAGAATGGAAAAAAAATATTTATTAAATTATGAAAAATATCTTAAAAAGAATATTCGAAATGCTTGGTTACTCAATCAAAAAAAACTATCTTAATAGACATTCTTTTGAATTTCCTAGAGATTTTTTTCCAATAGAAATGAACGATATCCAAAAAAAAATTATTCGTAGTAGTGAAAAATATTCTATGACTGGAAGAATTAGAATGTCCTTATTAATTAAGATAATAGAGCATATAAATACAAATAATATGCCAGGTGATATTGTTGAGTGTGGTGTTTGGAAAGGTGGTAATCTTATTTGTTCTCAAAAATATTTAGATTACTTAAAAATTGAAAAAAAAGTAATTGGATTTGATACATTTGAAGGTATGACAGAACAATCAGAATTTGATGTACAAATTAAACAACTTAAAATTAATCATAAAAATAATATAGAATATATTACAGAAAATAAAATTGCCAAAAACATGATGAAGCTCACAGACAAACATAAATTTGAAGGTAAAAATATTTGGGCCTATTGCAGTATTGAAGATGTGCAAAAAAATATTAAAAAAGAAGTTAATAATAATAAGATTAGATTGATAAAAGGACCAGTCGAAAAAACTTTGCTAAATAATGAAAATCTACCTGACAAAATTTCTTTATTAAGATTAGATACTGATTTTTATGAAAGCACTAAAATAGAGCTAGAGATACTGTACCCAAAGGTAATAAAAGGTGGTTTTTTAATAATTGATGATTACGGTCACTGGAAAGGTTCTAGAAAAGCTGTAGATGAATATTTTAAAAATAGTTTACCATTTATTCATTTTATAGATGAAAGCTGTAGATTAATTGTTAAAAGTTAATAATGTCTACAAGATTTACGATACTAGGAAGTGGAAGTTCAGTGGGTGTACCTAGAATTGATGGTTTTTTTGGAAACTGTGATCCAAAGGAATTAAAAAATCATAGAACAAGATGTTCAGCAGCAATTGTCTTTGAGGATAAAAATATACTTATAGATACTTCTCCGGATTTAAAGTCACAACTTATAAAAAATAAAATTAAAAATGTAGAGTGTGTTTTTTACACACACATGCATGCCGATCAAACACATGGAATTAATGATTTACGTATTTTTTATCTTAAAAGCAGAAAAAAGATTCCTGTTTATGCTGACCGCTTGACTTCTAAATATTTAAGTAGATCATTTAATTATTGTTTTGAAAAAAATTATGATGGTTATCCTGCATCATTAAAAATGAATAATCTTAAAAAGAAACATATTTTTAAATATAAAAAAAAAAAACTATCAATTAAACCGATAAAAATTAAACATGGTTCTATTGATTGTATGAGCTATATAATTAATGACAAGTGTGCATACGCTAGCGATATAAGTAAAATTTATGATAATGACCTTAAGCATTTTTATAATCTAGACTATTTCGTTGTAGATTGTCTAAGATATGAAAATCATCCTTCTCATTTTAATTTAGAGAAGGTTTTAAATTTGGTAAAAATACTTAAACCAAAAAAAACATTTCTTACAAACTTAAATCATGAAATGGATTATAAAAAATTAATTAAAATTTTACCTAAAAATGTAAAACCAGCATATGATGGATTAAATTTTTTAATTTAATTTATGAAATTATCAATTATTATACCCGTTTATAATAGCGCAAAAATTCTTCCAGAATTAACTGAACAAATTGTAAATAATTTAAAAAACAAAATTACATCTTTTGAGATATATTTTATCAACGACTGTAGCAACGATAATAGTTGGAATATTATTGTAAATCTTTCAAAAAAATATTCATGGGTTAAAGGAATAAATTTGGAAAATAATTATGGTCAGCATAACGCTGTAATGGCCGGTTTAAATTTATGTAATGGTGATGATGTTATTTTAATGGATGACGATCTTCAACACGACCCTAAATATATTTATGAAATTTATTTACAGTTACAAAGTAGTTATGATGCCTGCTATGTCAATTATTTGAATAGGAAACATAAACTTTGGAAAAAAGCAGTAAGCTGGATAAATAATTTAATTTGTAGTTTTTTAATTAATAAGCCTATTAAAATTTATACATCTTCTTTTAAAGGAATTAAAAAAAAGGTAGTAAAAAAGATGATTTTATTTAAAGAAAAAGATAGCTTTTTAGATTGGTTAGTTTTTGCTAATGCCACAAAAGTTACGATCATTGATGTAGAACACCAAGAAAGACATTCTGGTAATACTACCTATAGCTTAGTCAAACTACTTTATTTATGGTCAAGTATGATTATGATAGTGCCATTAAAAACAAGATTAAGTACTTTTATACCCTTAGCTATATTAAAAATTTTAGTTAAGATTTGTTATTTATTTTCAAATAAAAAAATTAACACTGAACAGTACATAATATCTGATACGACTTATTAAAAGATTGATTAAATATGTATAGTAAAAAAAATTTTTATCTTATTTTTATTTCATTTTTGTTGATAGTTGCTTTTTCAATAACAATTTTGAATACTATTGATTTTTTTAACGAAAAATCAGGAGCCCAATTTTCTGATTGGTTAATAAACTACCAAAGTGGTTTTATAAGACGTGGGCTTATAGGGGAATTAGTTTATCAGCTTCACATTATTACAAATATATCATTATTATTTTTTTTATACTCTTTAGTTTTTTTATTATACTTAATTTTTTTTTTTACGTTTTATCTAATAATAAAAAAAATAAATTTACAATTTATTGATATATTGATAATTTTATCACCTTTATCTTTTATTTACACTGTAATGGAGCAAAAAGTATCTGGAAGAAAGGATATTGTTTATTTAGCTTTAATAAGTATTTTTATATTAAATATTAAAAAAATAAATTTTTCTAACCAGAAATATTTTTTAATTATAGCCTTAACGATAACCACATTAACTCATTCAGGTTTTATTTTTTATTCCTTTTTTTATATTTTATTATTTGTGCTGATAAACTTAGAATATACAAAAAAAGAAATTTTATTACAATTAATACCGGTATTTATATCATTAATTTTTATTGTAATTTTATTAACTTTTTTTTCTTATAGCTCTATTGAATCGGTCACTATAATTTGTAATTCAATTAAAGATTATTTGCCGAACTGTGGAACTAATGATTATATAGAAACTTTAAATTGGACTATACAAGAAAATTCAAGAATAGCTAAAGTACTATGGATTAAAACTGGATATTATAATTTTTATTTATTAGCTTTTTTGATTTCTTTTTTTCCTTTTTTAACAAAAGTATTTTATTCAAGTATTAAAAACTATAATATTAATTTATTATCTATATTTATATTTAGCTTAATTTCAACTTTACCGATTTACTTTATTGGTGTTGACTATGGTAGGTATATGTTTTTGGCTTATGTTAGTTTAGTTTTAATATACTATCATTTGCTATCACTTAAAATTATTCATACAAATCACGATCCTTTGAAATTTATTGAAAAAAGTAGATATGCAAATTTTTTAAGAATTATTTTTTTACTTTTATATAGTTTTACTTTTACTGTACCTCATTGTTGTGCAAATCAATTTAAATTTTTATATGGAAATGTCGTTGATAAATTTAAAAAAATTGATTAAAAATTTGTTTCAAAAAGAAGTTGAGCTATAAGATAAAACAAGTATAACAATTTAAAATAGGAGCCCTCGTGGTGAAATTGGTAGACACAACGGACTTAAAATCCGTGCCTTTTTGGAGTGCCAGTTCGAGTCTGGCCGAGGGCACCATCTAATAAAAATTAACCTTTCATAAAATGATAACAAAATATTTTTTTAAGAACATTTTTTTTATTTCTTTGATACTTTTTTTAATAAAATGGTTCCTTTTTCTTGATGTAGAAAAAGAAATTGATCTCATTACAAAATTTATTTTTGAAATTCGTGATTGGCAGTATTTTACTCTTATTTATAATCTATCAGATTTAAACTTTAATCCTTCTTACAATCCTAATTTGACAAGTTTAAGATTTTTACCCTTACCAATTTATTCTATTATTTATCACTCATTATTTTATTACATTTTTGATATTTATGGTTTTATAATAATTGAATTTTTTATAATTTTATTATTTTTTTATATTCTTTCTAATTTTTTTTTAAAATTAGGTATTAATAAAATTGAAGCTATTTTCTTGGCATTACTAATATTTTGTTTACCAGATATAATTGATTTTTTTCAATTATCAAAGATTCAATATGTTTCGTCATTAAAAGAGTTATACAATTTAAGAATTCCCAGACCATCTGTTTCACATTTATACTTATTTTTATTTTTTCTTGTGCTTATAGATATTAAAAAAAAAACTGAATTTAAATTTAGCCAACTTGCATTAATTGGAATAATTTTTGCACTTATGTTTGGAAGTTATTACTACAACTTAGCAATATGTGGAATAACATTTATAATATATTATTTTTATATAATATATGAATCTAATCAAAAAATTTCTAAAATTATTAAAGATTTTTTTATAGTTTCAATTTTTTTTATTTTTTTTTCGATACCAGTAATTTTAATTTTATTAAACTCTGAACCTGATTATTTAATTAGAGTTGGATTAGTTGAGCTAGACATTCCAAAAAAGAAAATACTCTTAAACCATTTTGTAAGTAAGATATTAGACATTAAATTTATAATAACTTTTATCATTATAAATTTTCTTTATATGTTTTTAAAAATTAAAAAAATTCATAAAGTAGAAACATTGAATTTACTATATTTTATTTTTTTAGGTGCATTTTTATCTCCACTTATCTTTATACTAATTGCTCCAACAATAAGTGAACCTTATAACTTTATAAATATGCTTATTGCATTATCTTTTTTTATTTTATTAATTTTTTCTTTTTTGATCTTAATATCTTTTACAAATAATTTATCTTGGTCTAGAAATTTATTTAAAACAGGTATTATATCTTTGATTTTCTTTTATGGATTTAGCAATTATTCATTGAATGAAAATGAAAATCAAAACATTAAACAAACTGATTTTAGTCAATTGATTAAAGAAATTAAAAAAATTAATATTGATAAAAAAAGTTCTATCTTAACTTTTGACGCAATGGTGCAGACAAGTCTAATCTTAAATGACTATAAAAATTTAACTTTTGTTATTGGTATTAACACGTCAATGGATGATGAAAGTATTGAGAATAGGCTAATCAACATATTCAAATTCCTAAACCTTAACGAAATTGATTTTAATAATTTTATTAAAAATGAAAAATATGAATGGAGATTTATAAATGAAAATATTGGCGCTACTTTCTATGGTAAATACCAAGCTAATAGATTGATAACTTATAAAGATAGTATGGATTTTTCTTTAGAAGAATTAGAGTATATTTCAAAATCTTCACCATTACACAGTCAGCAATTAATTTTACCAGCTTTTGAAATAGAAAGACTAACTAAAAAATTTGTCAATTATACAAATTATGAAAAAATAAACCCAGAATTAATTATTATTAATAATAATAACCCTTTTACTAAAAATTTATTTCTAGATAATAATTTTTATTGCTCTAAAATTGTTAACAAGACATTTAAAATTTATTTAATTAAAAAAAATAATATTAACTGTTAAATAATTTAGTTCATTATAATGAAAATTAATAAAATATTTTTAGTTGTTGATAAAACAAAGATCTCTTTGAAGATTAAATCTTTTATAGAAAAAAAATTATACATATCATCATTATTAAAATCCAATACAATAATTGTACTCGGTGGAGATGGTTTTATGCTCCAATCATTAAAAAAATATTATAAATTTAACAAACCATTTTACGGTATAAATTCTGGTAATTATGGTTTCTTAATGAATAAGTTTTCCAAGAAAAATTTTTTAAAAAACTTAGAAAATTCTAAAAATATTCAAATTAATCCTTTAGAGATGTGTGTGACAAATAAAAAAAACCAAATTAAAAAATCTATTGCAATTAATGAGGTTTCGGTATTAAGACAAGGTAGACAAGCTGCTTCTTTACAAATTAAAAAAGGCACAAGGATAATAATTAAAAAATTAATATCTGATGGTGTTTTAGTTTCTACGCCGGCTGGAAGTACAGCCTATAATTTATCTGTGCATGGACCTATTTTAGATTTAAATAGTAAAAAACTTGCCATCACACCAATAAGTCCATTTAGACCAAGAAGATGGAAAGGCATTACAATTAGTGAAAATTCTAAAATAAATCTAAAAAATTTAGATATATCTAAAAGACCAATTAATGCTGTAGCGGATAATTTTGAGGTAAAAAATGTGAAATCCGTATACATTAAGATAAATAAGAAAATTAAATTTAATTTACTTTATGATAAAAAAAGTAGTTTACATAAAAAAATTAAAATTGAACAAGCTAGAAAAGAAACAACAAATTAAAAAAAAATAAAGATTAATTAATGAAAAAAAATAAAATTTTTAACAAAAGCTCAATTTTTTTTAAAAAAATTGATAATTTAAAAAAAAAAAAACCCAACTCTTACAGTCTTGTTAATGCATGAGTATTATAAAGTCTTATGGCCGTATGATTATGATCTTAAATTTAAAGAGATAGAACCATATAAAAGAATAAGTGATACTATTGATAAATTAATTAATATTTTAGATAACGCTGATATTTTTAGTTTTTATAAATCAAACAAAAAACAAAATAAAAATCCTGATATTGGAACTTTATATTTTGAATTATTCAAAAAATTTACAAAAAAAAATAACATTGATACTAAAAAATTTTTTATTAAAAGATTTCAAAATATTAAAGATATGAGTGCAAAGAAATTTGTACTTAATCAAAATATTTTAGATGCTGGTTGTGGACATGGAAGATATTCTTATACAATGAGTAAAATGGGTGCAAAGTTTGTTACTGGAGCTGATTACGAAAAAAAACTATTAAATTTAGCTAAAAATAATTTTAAAAATAAAAACCTAAAATTTGTACATCAAAATGCTTTAAAATTTACATTTAAAGATAACACATTTGACAGAGTTTTTTGTAACGGTGTTTTGCATCATACCGGTAATCTCAACCGAGGATTAAGTGAAGTTATTAGAGTTTGTAAAAAGAGTGGTTATGTATGGATTTTCTTGTATGGAAATGGTGGAATATTTTGGGAGGCTAGAAAAAAAATGAGACAAATAATGAAGCATATATCTTTTGATTTAGCAAAATCAGTCCTCGAATCTATAAATACCCCTCCAAATAAATTATATTTCTTTTTAGATAATTGGTATGTGAAACATGAGGATTTTCCAGTTTTTAAAAAAGTTGAAAAACACCTATATTCTTTGGGAGTTCAAAATGTTGAAAGAATTTTCACAAATAGAATTACAGATCTTGAACATGGGGCCAGAAAATATAAAAATGGTGAAATTATTTGGGGAGAAGGTGAGATAAGAATTTTAGTAAAGAAATAATCGTAGCAACAACTGGTCGCTACTTTAGATTGATACATGATCAAAATAGAAGTTTACTAAAAATAATTAGTGTTGATTTTATTGAGTGATGGTGCCCCCGCACGGAGTCGAACCGCGGACCTATTGATTACAAATCAATTGCTCTACCAGCTGAGCT
>MDTF01006529.1_pt1 | contig 10786 bp, 9 predicted proteins | sample 811191 | NCBI WGS metagenome assembly MDTF01 (sample SAMN05326649, study PRJNA326480) | marine metagenome | isolation source: seawater | place: Southern Ocean | collected 2011
AATAAAAAAGGGACTTTTCATTTAAGAATTGAAGACACAGATAAAGAAAGGTCTAAAGATGAACATAAAAATCAAATTATAAAATCTTTAAAATGGATTGGAATAGAGCATGACGGTGAACTATATATTCAATCAACTAAAATTAATAATCATATTGATGTTGCTAATGAATTACTTAAAAATGGTCATGCTTATAAATGTTACTGTTCTACTCAAGAAATAGAAGACCAAAAAAAAAGAGCTAGACAAAAAAAACTTCCCTATACCTACAATAGAATATGTAGAGAATTAAGTGAAAGTGATGCTCCAAAGAATATTAAACCAGTTGTAAGATTTAAAAGTAAGATTGAAGGTTCTTCAATACTAAATGACTTGGTGCAAGGAGATGTGGAGATAGACAATATTACCATAGAAGATTTTATTATTTTAAGGAATGATGGAACTCCAACATATAATTTATCAGCTACTGTTGATGATCATAAAATGAATATTACACACATTATAAGAGGTGATGACCATAAAATTAATACATTTAAGCAAGTCCAAATATATTTATCAATGAAATGGAACTTGCCATCTTTTGCTCACATTCCATTAATTCATACTTTGGAAGGTAAGAAGTTATCTAAAAGAGATAATGCCTCGACGCTAGATGATTATTCAAAAATTGGGATAATGCCAGATGCTCTGAGGAACTACCTATTAAGACTGGGCTGGTCATATAAGGACAAAGAGATATTCACTCTAAATGAAAGTATTGAACATTTTAATCTTGAGGGTATTGGTAAATCACCGTCCAAATTAGATATAAGCCGTATACTATCAATGAATGAGCATTACATAAAAAATATCAGTGAGAGTGAATTATATGATCACCTCGTACAATACTGTGAAATTTATAAAAAAAAAATTCCGAATAATAAAGAGGATAAAATTAAAGCATCTTTAACATTTTTAAAAAATAAAGCTAAAACACTTGAGGATATATACAATAATTCTAAATATATTATTTTTGATGATGTAAATTTTAATCAAGAGGATTTAAAACTTGTAGATGATAAAGCAATAAAAATTATAACAGATTTTAAAAATAAAATTGTGGACTTAACTGATTTAAATAAAGAAACATTAGAACCAATAGTTAATAATTTGATTAAAGAACATGAAACGAATTTTAAAGGAGTTGGTCAACCATTAAGAGTTATGTTAACAGGCTCTAAATTTGGACCTGGCATTTACGATATTATAATATCACTAGGTAAAATTGAGGTTGAGAGACGATTAGGAATAAAGGTATTCAGCTAAGATCTTCGCAGATTCTTCAGCTGATGATGTTTTAGATCTGATATTATTAATTGTTTTTTTACAAGTGGTTAATTGTTCACTAATAAGTTTAGGTTTTTTAAGCAAGTAAGTGACACTCTTATAAATTTCATCTGCATTACACTCATTCTGTAAAAGTTCTGGAATAACCTCTCTCTCATTAATTATGTTTATAATATTAGCAAACTTGACATTAATTAAAAATTTAAAAATCATAAAATTAATATAATTCAATTTATAAATTATTATAGAAGGAATATTAGCATTACATATTTGTAATGATATAGTACCAGATTTCGACACAGCAAATGTTGATTTTTGTAAAGTTTGTAATTTTATATTTTCATCTGAAATGACATCAATATTTTTGATATGATGATTTTTAATATTGTTGATTATAAGATTTTTATTTTCATGCGTTGCATGAAAAACAAAAAGATAATCAAGTGATTTTGCATTCATTAATTTAATAAAATCAATAAGTATAGGCATAAGTACTTTGGTCTCAGAATTTCTACTACCAGGAAATAAAGAGATAATTTTTTTATGCTTTAATATTAAATTATTTAAATCAGTTTTGTTTTTATTATCATTTTCAAGTAGTGGATGTCCTACAAACGTATTTTTAATATTCTCGATATCAAAATATTCTTTTTCAAAATTAAATAATAAGAGTATATGGTCAATGAATTTTTTCATTTTCTTAACTCTATTTTTTCGCCAAATCCAAACTTGCGGTGCTACATAATGAATAATTTTTATATCTTTATTAATTTTCTTAACACGTTCCGCAACTCTAAGAGTAAAATCTGGACTATCTACAGTAAATAAAATATCTGGTTTAAACTTGATTACTTCATCAACAGTTTTATTAATTCTATTTCTAATCTTAAATATATTAAACAAAACACTTGTAAAACCAAGATAGGTTATTTCTATTAAATCAAAAATTGACTTAATACCCAAAGATTGAAGGTGGGAACCACAAACAGCTAAATATTCAATGTTTGAATTCATTTTTTTGAGTTTTGAAATTACTGATGAAGCTATTTTGTCTCCAGATGGTTCTCCAGTAACGATAAATATTTTCTTCATATTATGTAAATAAAAATCTTATTCTTATTAGCAAATTTAATGCATTTTTCTTTATCTAAAAGAATATTTTGCTTATGTTTTAAGATAATACCTTTTAAACCAGCTTTTTGACAATCTATTAAAGTATCCAATCCAATAGTTGGTAAATCAATACGCAAATCTTGTTTTATTTTTGGAAGTTTGATTAGTATTCCACCAACTTGTTTATTTGGTTTAATCGATTGGAGCATTTTTTTTGTTCCAGTTGACGTTTCAATTTTAAGAATATTATTATCTCTCCAAACTAGCCCCTGAACATGATTATGAGCATTAAGTTTATCGAGATATATTTTTCCTTTTTTAATTTCTAATATTTCACTTTTATTAGGTTTAATTTTTGTATAATTTCCTCTTTTCAGTGAAAGCTCTGGATTAAAGCTAATAGAGCTAATTACATTAATTTTTTCTTTTTTTAATATATCTATTATCACCCTGATAATTGCAGCATCTCCCAATTTAGAAGCTTTAATAATTTTAGGTAAATAATAAAAACCCTTAATATCCATTTTTAAAGATAGGAATCTTGGCTTATTAATCTTACCAGCAAATAAAACTTTGTTGGATTTATATAATTTAATCAGCTTGATCATATGGCCAAATTGACCAATACTAGTTCTGTTGGAGTTTATATCATTCTTAAAATTATTTTTTTTTGATAAGTCAATTATAAAGTATTTAACTTTTTGTTTCTTAATATTTTCTAAAACTTTATAGGGAAAATCTGTGTCACCCAATATCAAACAAATCATAATTTTATACTTTGTAATTTTATTTTGAATGAGGCGTGCAAATAGGCCTTTTTTTATCTTTATTTATGAAATCAATAACTTCCAACACTAAGCTGTTATTCTTAAATTTATCATTAATCTTAGCTAAATTTTCTGAAAGATTTTCTGTTTTAAAAATCTCCTTGTATGCTGCGGATAGAGATAAAATTTTCGTGTTTGGAATATCATTTCTTCTTAAACCTATTAAATTTAATCCTTGTAGCACACATCTATTTCCAAAAGCCATTCCATATGGTATAATATCTTTCACTACACCACACATACCACCAATCATTGCCATCTTACCAATTCTAGTAAATTGCTGCACAGCAGAGTTCCCACCAATTACAACATTGTCTCCTATTTGCGCATGACCACCCAAGGGAACATTATTTGCAATAATTACATTATTACCAACAATACAATCGTGAGCAACATGTGAAGAGACCATAAATAAACAATTATCACCAATTTTAGTTTGCCCTCCACCACCAACTGTACCGGGATTAATTGTTACATATTCTCTTATTTTATTATTAACTCCAATGACAAGGCTAGTTTCTTCACCATTATATTTTAAATCTTGAGGATCATTTCCTATTGAGGCAAAAGGGTAAATTATAGTTCCTTTGCCTATGGAAGTGTTACCATTAATATTTACTTGAGCGTGTATTTTTACATCATCATGAATTGTAACATTAGGTCCAATAACACTATACGCTCCTATATTTACTTTCGCAGATATATTAGCTTTTGGATCAATTATAGCAGTATTATGAATCATTTTGTCTTTCTTCTCTTATAAATTTTCTAAAATCTTTTGCTGGATATCCCATTACTTTTGAATTATCAGGAATATCTTTAACAACTCCACTGCCACCTCCTATTTGAACATTGTTACCAATTTTTAAATGCCCCGAAATACCAGCCTGACCTCCAATCATAACGTTATTTCCAAGAATGCTACTACCAGCTATACCAACCTGGCCTGCAATGATGCAATTGTTTCCAATCTTAACGTTATGGGCAATATGAACTTGGTTATCAAGATATGTATTTTCACCTATAATGGTGATAGACAGTGACCCTCTGTCAATTGTAGAGCCACAACCTATTTCACAATTTTTTTTAATATGAACATAACCAACATGTGGGTATCTATAATTCATTAAACTCATAGGGAAGAAACCAAATCCTTTTTTTCCTATAACAGCTCCATCTAAAATATGGACATTATCATCAATAATAGAATTTCTAACTACAACATTAGACCCAATGAAACAATTATTTCCAATTTTAACATTGTTTTCAATTATTCTATTATGACCAATTTTAGTACCTTCACCAATAACCACATTATTACCAACGAAAGTATTTTTTCCAGAAATTATATTTTTAAATTTTTCATTAATATTAGATAAATCATAATTATCATTATCAGTTATTGAGTCTGGGTAAAATTTAGCTGTGATAGTAGCTGTCAATAAAAGGATATTATCAGAAGATATCTTAATGCAATTATTTGGAAGTAAATGAAAAAAATCACTTTTGGTAATACAGGCATAAGCATTAGTTTTAATGGCTAAGTTTTTATATTTAACAGAATGAAAAAAAGTTATATCATTAGATGTTGCTTCATTTAAATTTTTAACATCGTAAAGTAATTTATCGTTATTTAATAGTTCCACAGAGGAAGATGGGGGATTGTTCTTCGTATCAATAAGATCAGATAATTTAAAAGGACCATGATTATTAAAAAAAGGATTGTTCATTATTTTTGTTTTATCAAAAATAAAAAAAAATGATTATCAATAATTGTTGCTATTTATTTCTTATCAACAATTGTTGCTGACCATTGAGCATCAGCCATTTTTTTACCAGCAACAAAAGCTACACCTTTATATTTCCACACTCTACCGTGCGTTCTAACAGCTTCAATCTTTAATTCTAAAGTACAATTAGGTATAACGGGATTTCTAAATCTGGCCTTTTCTATTCCCATGAGGAATACTAATTTGTTATCATATGTTTCTTTATCTAGACCATGAGCTGTTAGAGCGGCAGCAGCTTGTCCGAAGGCCTCCACGATGAGAACACCTGGCATAACAGGATTATCAGGAAAATGACCCTGAACAAAAAAACTATCAGTAGTTACGTGAACAATAGCTGTGGCTGAAGATAATTTAACAATATCATGAAGTTCATCGATGAGCAGCATTGGCTCTCTGTGAGGTAAAAGGTCTTTAATTTGATCTTTGTTAATTTTATTCATTTTAATTAAATTTCGAGTTAATATCTTTTAATATATCTTGAGTAATATCATGACTAGATTTTCCTATAAATATATTTTTTTTATCAATAATTATAGTTATAGATTCTTTGTTCATATATTCTGTAATAAGTGGATTAATTTTATCAAAAAAAACTTTAAATCTAATATTTTTTTCTTTATTAAATTTCTTTGTATTATTATTTTTTTCTTTATTAAAAATTTCTATATCCCCTCTTAATTTTAAGACTTTAATTTTTAATTCCTCTTTAGATAGAATATTTTGCATTTTTTTTATTTCATTTTCTTGACCAATTAATTTTTTTTCTTTAGATGTTATTTTTTTTATATTGTCATTATTAATCGTATTAAGATTCTTTGAAATTTCTTTTCCTAAATTAGAATTTTGTATCAAATAATTGATATCAATATATGCCAACTTATCATTAGCTAAAACATTCATATTCCATGAAAGAAGAAGAAATATAACAAGGATAAGATTTTTCAAAATTTTCATTTAAAAAGTTGTACCAAGATTGAATCTAAAACTTTCGGTTCTATCCTTTGTATCCTTCGATAAAGGATAAGCTAAAGAAAAATTCAAAGGTCCCAAAGCTGTAAACCAATCAATGCCAATTCCTATTGAACTTCTTATTTTAGAGGGATTATTATCTAAAGAAGAATTGTAATCGACTCCCCATATTCTTGCGGCATCAAAAAATAGAAGAAAATCAAGATTTTGAGAGTTTTCTAAAATTTGAGGTAAAGTAGATGAAAAATTTATAGCTGATATAAAATTTCCACCAATAAAGTCGGTACCATCTTTTGGGCCAATTTTACGATTTTCAAAACCTCTAAGATTTTTTGAGGGTATATACAATCTTTCTGTAAGTTTTATATCATCATTGGTGATTGAAGTTGCAGATTGTATCATAAAAGATACGGATGATATATTTTGATCAAAGAGTTCTGTATAATATTTATAATTATAGCTGTTTGTTATGGTATTCGTGTTTGAAATAATTGGTAAATTTAAATAATATCCACTTCTAAAACCATCAGTAGTTTGGAATTTTTGATTTCTTTTATCATAATCAAAATTAAAATTTAAAAAAGTATCCCAGTAATTACCTTCCATTTTTTTTTGTCTTGCAGATGCCGTACTATCTGTTTCAATTTTTTCATAAAATGAGGAGGTTGAAATTCCTAGATTAAAATCTTTTAAATATTCAAAACCAGTACCAAAAGTAAAACCAACTTTATTAGTTTTGTACCCAAAGTTTTTTAATCTATCAATTTCTGTTGCTTGAAGACTGGCATAAACCGATTTATCTGAATTTTTATAATTAGAGTTAGTAACGCTTAATTGTCCTTTAAGAGACTCTTGATCTACAGTAAAGTCAGCCTCTAATGCAATACCTTTGCCTAAATAGTTATTTTCTTTAATACCTGCAGATACAGATCCACCTGATGTACCAATACCTGCTCCTGCAGATATTTGACCTGTTGGTTTTTCTTCAAGTAGTAGATTTATTATTTTTGCATTTTTAGAATTTCCTTCAACAATTTCACTTTTTACACTTCTGAAAAAATTTAAACTTTTTAAATTATTTTCTGATTTTTTTTGTAAAATTTCATTAAAAGGATCACCCTCATCAACTTCGAACTGATTTCTAATAACATTTTCACGCGTTATATTATTTCCATAAATATTTATTTTTTCAACAAAAAATTTATCAGTTTCGCTTATAGAAAATTGTAAATTAATTTTGTCCAATGAAATATCCTCTATGACAGTGGCTTCAGTTGAATAAAATTCTTCTGTAGCTGTTATTAGGTCTATTTCTTCTAGAATTTTATTAACAGAATTTATCGAATAAGGTTGTCCTTTTAATTCCTTAAATAAATTGGATAAATTTATAAAATTATTACTATCAAAATCATCTGGAATTTCTAAAACTATATCATTAAAATAAAATTTATTTTTTGTATCAATATTATAAATTAATTCAAATTGGTCTTCTGATATTAATTTTGCAAAAGATGAATTAATATTAACGTCATAATACCCTTTAGAAAGATAGAAATTTTTTAACAGCCTCATATCAAGATTCAGCATGTTTTCGTTTAAGAATTTTTTACCAGAAATAAATTTCCAAAATTTATATTCTTCACTTACAATTATGCTTCTCAACTTTTTATCCTTAAAAACTTTATTCCCTATAAATGAAATTTTTCGAATTTTAGATTTTTTTCCTAAGTTGATTTTATATTGTAAATTTATCTTGTTATTATCTAAATCTACTAAAAAAACTTCAACTTTGGGAAAATAAAAACCCAATTCTTTTAACGTAAGGGCAATATTTTCTTTGTCTTTTTTTAAAGAAACTTCATTAAATGATGTACGTGACTTTAAAGTAATACTTTTGATTAAAGCATCTCTGATACGCTGTGCTTTAACACCAGTGAATTCTACCCTGTTAATAATTGGGCTTTCTTGAACATTAATACTTAAGATATTATTATCAAAATTAATTTTTACGTTTTTGAAGAAATTTGAATTATATATATTTTTTAGAATACTATTAAGTGAATCTTTGTCTAAATCATCATTAACAGATACATTAGAAAACATAATAATAGTTTCAGAAGGAATCCTTTCGTTACCAGTAATTTTTATTTTCTTTATAATCTCACCAACAGATAGAGTGCTTGATAATAATAAAAAAATAAAGATCGATGAGATTAATTTATAAATATTATTAAACATAAATTTTTATACACTCATTGTTGCAATTTTTAAACGAACATATTTATTCAATTTAACAATATCATCAAGATTTTTAGGCTTAATTTTTTTATATTTATCAAATTCATTTAATTTATTTAATTGTACAAAAATATCAGTGAATCTAATTTTATTTTGTAGAAAAAGTTTCACCAGTTCATCATTAGCAGAAACTAAAACAGTCTCATATAAAGAGTTTTTATCTGGTAAACTATCTAACAATTTAACAACTGGATAACGCTTATATTCAATATTTTTAAAATTAAGATTATTGAGTTTGTTGATATCAAGGTTATTTGACTTTAAAATTTTTTCCGAATCTGAATACAGGGTATTAAAAATAGGTATTGTCATAGTTGTATCATGTGCAATAATTTTGATTAACCCATTATTGAATTTTAGAATCGCATGTATGTAAGACGCTGGGTGTACCAAAATAGATAATTTACTATAAGGTAGGTTGAAAATATTTTTTGCCTCTATAATTTCAAATACCTTATTCATCATTGTTGCAGAGTCTACAGATATTTTTTTACCCATTTTCCATCTAGGATGATTTAGAGCTTGTTTTATTTTGATATTTTTAAATTTAGTTAATGGGAGTTTAAAGAATGGGCCACCAGATGCAGTTAAAAATATTTTTTCTATTTTTTGTGCATCGTTATTTTTTAATGCATACCATATGGAAAAATGTTCAGAATCTACAGGTACAAATTTTGTTTTAAATTTTTTTAATTGTTTTTTAATTAAAGACCAGCCACAAATTATTGCCTCTTTATTTGCTATAGCAATAATTTTTGTAAATTTTATCATGTCCATAGTTGGTTTTAAACCATCAAGACCAGAAATAGCACTCATCGTATAATCTATTTTTTTATCCTTAAATATTTTTTTTAAAGAATTAAAATTATTAAAAATGTTAATATCTTCGTTTTTTAAAATTTTCTTAGTGGTTAAAAATGCATTTTCATCAGTTATAATTATATTTTTTACATTAAAAAATTTAATTTGTTTTATTAACTTTTTATAGTTTGAATTTGCTGTGAGCAATTCTATCTTGAAATTTTTTTTATCTTTCTTAACTATATTGATTAATGAACTTCCAATCGATCCAGTGGAACCTAAAATAGCTATTTTTTTCATATTAAAATAAATTAAATAATAAAATTCCTATTGGTATAGCAAAAATTATACCATCGACTCTATCAAGAAAACCTCCGTGACCTGGTAATATATCACTGGTATCCTTAACTTTAGCTTTTCTTTTTAAAAAGGAAATAAATAAATCTCCTAATTGAGAAACCAATGATATCAGCATTGTAATTATAGTTAATATTAAAAAACTATAATTTGTTAATTCACTATTAAATAATGGAATTAAAAATAACGAAAAAATAAAAGATCCAACACTTCCTGATATAGTTTTGTTAGGACTAATTTTTGTAAGTTTTTTTCCTTTAAGTATTTTGCCAACAACAAGACCACCTATATCAGATAATACAGCTACTAGAATTGAATATAAAAGATATATTTTCAAATTCAAATAATATGATTCTATGGAAAAAATAAAATAAACTAACAATGATAAATACAACAGTGAAATTGATTTATATAAAAATCTTAAAAGTTTATCTTTAAAAGTGTTTTTTTTTAATATTTTAGAAATTAAAGCATAAAATTCTATCCATGTAATTATCGAAATGATAATCAATGAAATAATCATTACGTAAGAATAAAAGAACATTAAAACCAATAGTAAAGTCAATAATAATGAAGTGATTATTCTTTTTTTTAATTGATAAATCATTAAATCGACCCAAAATTTCTTTTAATAAGTTTAAATTTTTTTAGTATTTTTTTAAAGTCTTTTCTTTTAAAATCTGGCCAAAGTTTTTTTACAAAAAAAATTTCTGTATATGCTAATTGCCAAAGCATAAAATTACTCAATCTTTGGGTGTTGCCTGTTCTTATCAGAAGGTCTGGACTTGGCATATGGTTGGTAAATAAATTTTTTTCAATATTTTTTTCACTCACCTTTAAATTATTTTTTTTAATTAATTTTATTGAATTTATTAATTCATTTCTTGAACCATAATTTAATGCAATATTTACCTGTATCATTGAATTTTGAGATGTTTTCTTTTCAGATATTTTTATCAATTTTTTAAGTGCAGAAGGTACTCTGTTCAATTCACCAATGAATTTAAGTTTAATTTTTTTTTTTACTAAATTTTCAATTTTTTGTTTTAAAAAATTTTGCAATAGATTAAATAAAAAATCTATTTCATTTTTGGGTCTTTTCCAATTTTCAGTGGAAAAAGTAAAAAGTGTTAAATATTTAATTTTTTCATTAATAGATTGTTCTATAACACCCTCTACAGAGTTTAAGCCCGCTCTATGTCCTAAATTTCTTGATCCCTTATGTTTAATGCCCCATCTTCCGTTTCCATCCATAATGATGGCAACATGTTTTATTGGGTTCATATGGTCATTATTTCTTTTTCT
>MDTF01009005.1_pt1 | contig 10786 bp, 10 predicted proteins | sample 811191 | NCBI WGS metagenome assembly MDTF01 (sample SAMN05326649, study PRJNA326480) | marine metagenome | isolation source: seawater | place: Southern Ocean | collected 2011
AAAAAGTTGAAGCTAAAGAAAAAGAAATAATGACCATATGAACCCAATTAAACATGTTGCCATCATTATGGATGGAAACGGGAGATGGGGCATCAAACATAAAAATTCAAGAAATGCAGGTCATAGAGCGGGTCTTAATACGGTAGAATTAGTTATCAACGAATGTATAGAAGTTGATATTAAATATCTCACCCTCTATACATTTTCTACAGAAAACTGGAAAAGACCGAAAAATGAAATCAATTTCTTATTTGATTTATTAGAAAATTTCTTAAGTAGAAAAATTAATAAATTAATTAAAAAAAAAATTAAACTTAGATTTATTGGAGAAATAAATAAATTGCCATTAAAACTCAAAAAACACATAAAAATTTCAGAAAAGCAAACAGCAAAAAATCCAGGTTTACAAGTTAACATTGCATTAAATTATGGTTCAAAAAATGAATTGATAAACTCTATAAAAATAATTAATAAAAAAAATATTAAAGTGAACGAAAATAATATTAATAACAATTTATTTACAAACAAAACTCCTGAGCCAGATATCCTTATAAGAACTGGAAATACTCAACGTCTAAGCAATTTTATGCTTTGGCAGATAGCATATACAGAAATTTTTTTTGAAAAAAAACTTTGGCCAGACTTTGATGTTAATGATTTAAGAAAAATATTTAAAAAATTTAAAATAATAAAAAGAAATTTTGGATCAATTTAATGAGTAATGAATTAAAAAAAAGATTTTTTACTTCAGTATTATTAATATGCTTGTTGATTGCAATGTTCTTGTACACTTTTATAATGATTGCATCATTGATTGTTATAGCAATGATTACGTGGATTGAGTTTTATGCTTTAATATCTAAAATTATACGTAATAACACATCTAAAGATAAATTTTTAAGATTTATATATAAAGCAATTTCACTATTGTATTTATCATTGCTGGTTTATCTTATATTCGCTATCGAATCCTATTATGTAACTTTAAAAGTTTATCTATCTTTCTCCATTCTAGTGGCAATATTATCTGACATAGGAGGTCTTGTAATAGGTAAAATTTTTAAAGGAAAAAAACTCACTAAAATAAGCCCCAATAAAACAATTTCTGGTTCAATCGGTTCTTTTATATTTTCTTTATTTCTAATACCTATTTTTGATGGAGAGTTAGCCGAATACGACTCTTTAATATTAATCTTAATTACATTAGCTATATCGCTTACTTCACAATTGGGAGATTTATTTATTTCCTATCTTAAAAGAAAAGCAAAAGTTAAAAATACCAGCGATATATTACCTGGTCATGGTGGTTTTCTAGATAGGATTGATGGTATAATTTTTGCTATACCATTAGGTATTTTACTGTTTAATTATTTATAATATGAAAAAAATAGTTATATTTGGATCTACTGGATCCATAGGCACTTCTTTAATTAATATAATTAAGAAAGATAAAAAAAGATTTAAGATCGAATTAATTACAGCCAATAAAAATTATAAAAAACTTGTTAAACAAGTTAAGTTTTTTGATATTAAAAATATTATTATTACTGATCATAATTCTTTTTTAAAAGTAAAAAAAATTTTTAAAAATAAAAAAATTAACATCTATAATAATTTTGATTCATTTAAACAAATTTTTAAAAATAAAAAAATTGATTATACAATGAGCGCCATCACAGGTTTTGCTGGATTAAAACCCACTTTGAAGATTATAAAATTTACTAAGACTATTGCTATCGCAAATAAAGAATCGATAATTTGTGGATGGAACTTAATTCAAGAAAATTTAGATAAATTTAAAACAAAATTCATACCAATTGATTCTGAACATTTTTCTATTTGGTCATTAATTGGTGAGAAAAACTATAATAATTTTGAAAAAATCTATTTAACCGCATCTGGAGGACCGTTTAGAAAGTATCCATTAAATCAATTTAATAAAATTACACCCAAAAAAGCTTTAAAGCACCCCAATTGGTCAATGGGGAAAAAAATTTCAATAGACTCAGCAACCATGATGAATAAAGTTTTTGAGGTAATAGAAGCAAAAAAAATATTTGATTTTAAATACAACCAACTAGAAATATTAATTCACTCACATTCATATTTACATGCGATAGTTAAGTTTAATAACGGGTTAACAAAACTGCTTATACATGACACCAATATGAGAATCCCTATTTTTAATTCAATTTATTCTAAAAATGAAAATGAAATTAAGTCTAATACTCTAGACTTGGATGTTCTAAATAATTTAGATTTACAAAAAGTTGATAAAAAAAGATTTCCTGTAATTCAAATAATTGATAAATTAACCAATAGTGATTCATTATTTGAAACTGTGATTGTGAGTGCAAATGATAAGTTGGTTGAAAGATTTTTAAAAAATGAAATTAAATTCACTGATATCTCGAAAGTTTTATTAAAAATAACTAATCTTAAAGAATTTAAAAAATTTAAGAAGATTAAGCCTAAAAGTGTTGAAGAAGTTACAAAATTATCTGATTATGTAAGTTTAAAAATTCAAACCTTAAGTGTATAAGACATCAATGATTAAAATTATTTATCAAATATTTATATTATTATTTTTTTTCAACGTATCTGCAAGTTCAAAAGAATTTAAAAATATAATAATAAATGGAAATGAAAGAATTTCTGATGAAACTATCCTTGTATTCTCAGAGCTACCCAATAAAAAATTTTTAGATGAAAGCTCGATTAACTTTATATTAAAGAAACTATATAAATCAGGTTTTTTCAAAGATGTTGCTGTTAAAATTGAAAATAATAATTTAATAATAGATGTAATTGAAAACCCTATAATTCAAACCGTTTTTCTTGAAGGGATTGAAAAAAGAAAAACTAAAGAGTCCTTGATTGGTATTTTATCTTTAAAAAATAGATCTTCATTTAATTCTCTACTAGTTAAAAAAGACGAAAATGCGATTCTAAATTTTCTTAAAAGTGAAGGTTATTATTTTCCAAAAGTTATTTCTTCATTTCAAGACCTTGGAGACAATAAAATTGATCTTTTTTATAAAATCACTCCAGGAAAAAAAGCAAAAATATCTAAAATTTCATTTATTGGTGATAAAAAATTTAAAGACAGCATATTAAGAAAAATTATACTTAGTGAAGAATATAAATTTTGGAAGATTGTATCAGGCAAAAAGTTTCTTAATGAAGTAATGATGAATTATGACAAAAAACTACTAGATAATTTCTATAAAAATAAAGGTTTCTATAGTGTCATCATAGAGTCTTCTTTTGCAAATTATTTAGGGAATGATGAATTTGAACTTATTTACAATATATCAGCTGGAAAGAAATATTATTTTAATAATCTAATTTTAAAACTATCTCCTGATTATGATGAGAAAAATTTTAAAGAACTCAAATTAATATTTGCTGAACTCAAAGGTGAGAGTTATTCAATAAACTCTATAAATAAAATTTTAAATGAAATTGATAAAATTGTTTTAAATAAACAATATGAATTTTTAAAATCATCAGTTAGTGAAGAAATTAATGGTGATTTAATTAATCTAACATTTGACATTGAGGAGTCAGAAAAATTTTATGTAGAAAAAATTAATATTTATGGAAATAACATTACACATGAGAACGTGCTTAGAGATGTATTATCTGTTGATGAAGGTGATGCTTTTAATGAATTGCTCCACAAACGAACATTAAATAATCTAAAAGCCTTAAATTTTTTTAGTGGTGTTGATGATGAAATTCTTGATGGTACAACAGACAGTCAAAAGATTATAAATATAACTGTTGAAGAAAAACCTACTGGTGAAATTAGTGCCGGCGCTGGTGTTGCCACGGGTGGTAATACTATTGTTTTTGGTATTTCAGAAAACAACTTTCTTGGGAGAGGTATTGAGTTTGGTAGTGATTTATCTCTCAGTGCAGAGTCACTAAGAGGTATAATTTCTTTAAGTAACCCTAACTACAAAGGATCGAATAGATCTTTAAATTTTTCTGCTGAAAGTAAACAAACTGATCGCTTAAGTAATTTTGGCTATAAAACAAATAAAACAGGTTTTACCTTAGGGAGTGGATTTGAGTATTATGAAGATATCTTTTTAAACGTTGGGGTATCGAGTTTTATTGAAAAATTAGAGACACGTAGTAATGCTTCTGCTAGCTTAAAAAAACAATCAGGTTCTTATTTTGATACATTTTTTGACTACACTCTTTCTCATGATTTGAGAAATCAAAGTTTTAAACCAACAGATGGTTATTTGAGTAGGTTCACTCAAAATATTCCTTTAATTGACCAAAATGATACGCTAACTAATACGTATGACATTAAGTTTTATGATCAATGGCTTAATGAAAATGTAGCATCTTACGGATTTTTTGCGTCAATAACTAACTCACTTAATGGTAAAAATGTTAAATTACCAGACAGATTATTTTTACCTGCAAGTCGATTAAGAGGCTTTGAATCAGGTAAAATTGGCCCAATAGATGGAGCTGATTATATTGGTGGTAATTATGCTTTAGCATTCAACGCCAGCACCACACTACCTCAATTCTTACCAGATTATCAAAATACTGATGTTTCCTTTTTTTTTGATGCCGGTAATGTTTGGGGCGCCGATTACAACGCTGGTGTCGCTGATGGAGGTAAAATTAGAACTTCTATTGGAGTTGCTGTAGATTTATTCACTCCGATAGGACCATTAAATTTTTCTTTTTCTGAACCAATTACCAAAAGTAAAAATGATGTAACAGAAGTTTTTAGATTTAACTTAGGCACTTCTTTCTAATGAAAAAAATAATTATAATATTAACTTTTCTTTTATCTCAAATTAATTTTGCAATATCAGACACAAGTATCGCTTTTGTTGATTTAGATAAAATTGTGAAAACATCAAAACCTGGCGCATCTATTTTAAAACAGTTAAATAAAAAAAATGAGCAAATATTAGTAAATTTTCAAAATGAGGAGAAAAATATAAAAAAAAAAGAAACCAAATTGATTTCACAAAAAAAAATGCTTTCTGATGAAGAATTTCAGTCAAAAGTTACTAAACTAAAAATCGAAATTAATAAATATAATGATAAAAGAATAAAAACTATTAATGATTTTAAGAAATTAAAGATTGGTAGCACAAATAATTTTTTAAAAATGATTAATCCAATATTAATTAAATATTCTGATGAAAAATCAATATCTCTAATCATGCAAAAAAAGAATCTTATAATTGGAAAAACAGAACTAGATATTACAGATGAAATTATTAAGATTATTAATAATAATATTAAAGAATTTGAAATTAAATAAATGACGAAAGAATTTCTTAATAAGCTTGAGATATCCGAATTGCTACCACATAGAGAACCAATGCTTCTTATAGATGAGCTTCATGATATTGAAAAGCTATCTTCTGCAACTGCTATTGTAAATGTTAGAAGAGATAGTTTTTTTGTTCAGGGACATTTCCCTAATAACCCGGTTATGCCGGGTGTTCTTATTGTTGAAGCTTTTGGACAGGCTGCTGCAGCTTTAACGGCTCACGGTCTTGATAAAGAGACTTATAATAATAAATTAGTATTCTTAATGGGTATTGAAAAAGCTAGGTTTAGAAACCCAGTCATACCTAATTGCAAACTAGAACTAAAGATACTAGCTATTAGGACACATGGAAGAGTTTGGAAGTACAAAGGTGAAGCCTTCGTTGAGGGAAAAAAAATGGCTGACGCTCAATGGTCAGCAACTATTGTTGATAAGAAATAATTAGCAACAAATCTTGATAATTAATAGTCGTTATTTTTGATAAATTAAAATAATGAATAATCCTTTTTTTAAAAATCATGGACCTTTTAAGTTATCAAAACTTTTAGAAAATTATAGTGAATATGAAAATCTTTTAAAAGATATATCTAAGGATGATAATTTTATTAGTGACGTTAAAAATTTAAATGAGGCTACTTCAAAAGATTTAACTTTTTTTCATTCTATTAAATATAAAGATTTAGCTGTTAAAACTAATGCATATGCCTGTATTACTAAAAGTGATTTTCTTCATTTACTTCCAGACGCTTGTATTAAGATATCTTGTGATAATGTTCTTCTATTGACCGCAGTAATTACTGCTAAATTTTATCCAGACTCAATTACTGATAATAATAATTATAATTTATTTAGTGTTGGTGAAAAATTTAAAGATTTAATTTCAGGAAAAAATACCTTTGTAGGTAATAATGTTGTTATTGGTAAAAATACTAAAATTGGCAATAATACAATAATCGAAAATAATGTTCAGATCGGAAATAATTGTTGTATTGGATCTAATGTAATTCTTAGAAATTCTTTTATCGAAGATAATGTACACATTTTAGATGGGGCAGTAATAGGAAAAAAGGGTTTTGGTTTTATTCCAAAAAATTCCAAAAATATAAGGTATCCACATGTTGGTTATGTTCATATCAAAAAAAATAGTGAAATTGGGTGTGGCTCAACAATTGACAGAGGCTCGCTATCTGTAACTGTTATAGGTGAAAATACGTATATTGATAATCAAGTTCATATTGCTCACAATGTTAAGATTGGAAATAACTGTATTATTGCAGGTCAAGTAGGAATTGCAGGTAGCACCACTTTAGGAAATAATGTTACCATTGGTGGTCAAGCTGGGATTTCAGGTCATTTAAAAATAGGAAATAATGTTCAAATTGGTGGTGGGAGTGGTGTTATTAAAAATATTTCAGATAATTCAAAGGTAATGGGATATCCAGCTAAAGATTTTAAAAACTTTATTAAGGATGCTAGGTAAAATGATACATAGTACTGCTATTATTGATAAGAAGGCCAATATATCTGACAATGTAAGTGTTGGTGCTTATAGTGTTATTGGACCAAATGTAACAATTGAAGATAATGTAAAAATACATGCTCAAGTTAATATTAGTGGTAATACTAAGATAGGTAAGGGAACTATAATTTATCCATTTGCTTCAATAGGAAATGACCCTCAGGATTTAAAATACAATGGTGAAGAAACAAGTCTTATTATTGGAAGTAATAATAAAATAAGAGAATACGTAACAATTAACCCTGGCACTTCTGGTGGTGGTGGACAAACAAAAATTGGTAATAACTGCTTGTTTATGGTTTCATCACATGTTGCCCATGATTGTTTCGTTGGCAATAATGTAATTCTTGCAAACAATGTTCCTCTTGGTGGTCATGCGCACATAGAAGACAATGTTGTAATTGGAGGGAATTCTGCAGTTCAACAATATACTAGAGTAGGCAAGATGTCGATGGTGGGTGGTATGTGTGGCGTAGTTAAGGATATTATTCCATATGGGATGGCTTTTGGTAATAGATGTGCATTACAAGGTTTAAATTTGATAGGACTAAGAAGAAAAGATATTCCAAATAAAGAGATCTTATCTCTATCCAAAGCATATAAAGAAATTTTCAAAACAGAAAATCTTTCAGAAAATTTAGCCAACCTTGATAATAAATTTAAAAATAATATTTTAGTGCAGGATGTTGTTAACTTCATAAATAAAGATAAAAAAAGACCTATTTGCACACCACACTCAAAATAACTTTATAAAGTACAAAATTATGATTTGTTTAATATTTGGTGACACTGATTTTCCTCATAAAGTTTTGAAAAATATCAAAAGACAAAAAATTAATTATTTTATAATTGATCTATCTAAAAAAAATATTTTTAAGAAGGATAAAAATTGCAACAGAATAAGTATTGGTCAATTTGGCAAAATGATTAAATTAATGAAAATTAACAAATGTAAAAAAGTTTTATTTGCAGGAAAAATTAATAAACCCAGATTCTCTTCTTTAAGGATGGATATTAAAGGTCTTTATTATTTACCAAGAATTATAAAATCATCTAAATTAGGGGACGCAGCTATTATTAAAGTAATAATAGATGTGCTAAAAAAAGAAAAAATTGATGTAATTAATTCATTAACATTTAGTCCAGAACTTTCCTTAAAAAAGGGAAATTATACCAAAATTAAACCAAATAAAATTGATTTATTTGAAATTAAAAAAGGAAAGGAATATCTTAACAAACTTAATGCCCATAATCATGTTCAAGGATTGATTTTGAGAGACGGAAATATTCTTAGAACAGAAACTTTAAGAGGAACTAAAAGAATGATTCAAGCAATTAAGATTGATAAAACAAAAAGAGGGCTATTAATAAAATTGCCTAAGATAAAACAAGATTTACGTATCGACCTACCTACAGTAGGCTTGGATACTTTAATAGACTGTCAAAATGCAGGTTTAAGAGGAATTGTTTTAAAAAATAATCAAAATATTTTTTTAGACAGAGAGAAATGTATAAAATTTGCAAATAAAAATAAAATTTTTATTAACGTAATATGAAAAAAATATTTATTGTTACTGGTGAACCATCTGGTGATAAGTTAGCTTCGGCAGTAATTTTGAGGCTTAAAAAAATTATCCCTAATATTGAATACTTGTCTGTGGGTGGTTCACACCTTCAATCCCTTGATATCAAATCGATATTTGAGTTAAAAGACATCACATATCTTGGTTTTACTAGTGTTTTATTTAATATATTTAAAATCAAAAAAAAAATTAATAAAACTGTAGAAGAGATAATTAAATTTAAACCAGATATTTTATTTACTGTAGATAGTCCAGATTTTACACTTAGAGTTTCTGAGCGTGTTAAGAAAATTAATAAAAATATAAAAACTATTCATTATGTTGCGCCACAAGTTTGGGTATGGAGAAAAAATAGAGTTAAGAAAATAAAAAAGTTTATTGACCATATTCTTTTATTATTTGATTTTGAAAAAAAATACTTTGATGCTGAGAATATAAATAATACTTTTGTTGGCCACCCCTTGCTTCAAGATCAAAATATAGGAAAAACAGATTTAAATTATTTGATATCAAAAGATAAAATGATTATCTCTTTATTTCCTGGAAGTAGAAATTCAGAAACAAAGATACTTTTACCAATACTTATTGATTTTATTAAATTAATGAATGCAGAATCATCTGATTACTTATTTGTATTTCATGCTACGCAAAGTAATAAAAATTTTATTATTAATAAAATTAAAAATTATAACATTGATAATATTGATATTATTTCTGATGAAAGTATAAAATTACAAACTTTAATTAAATCAACTTTTGCTGTTTCAAAGTCAGGCACAATATCATTACAAATTTGCAATGCTAATATTCCATCTATAATAATTTATAAATTGAATTTCATTAATTTTATGATTTTTAAATTTTTAGTTAATGTAAAATTTGTTAATATAATTAATATTATCAATGATAGAGAAGTTATACCCGAACTATTGCAAAATGAATGTAATGCAAAAGAAATTTTCAAAACCGTATCATATTTACTTAAAAAGCCTGAGCTTATTGATCAGCAATTAGCTATCTGCAAGAAAACAATTAACAATATTAGATCTAAGACATCTTCTGCTGAAGAATCCGCTATAGTACTAACTAAATATCTCATTTCTTAGTCTTTTTTCAACCTCATCTTTGCCCAATGATATAATGATATCATAGATGCCAGGTCCAAATTTAGAACCAGTTAATATAACTCTCAATGGTTGGCCAACACCTTTAAAATTAGTTTCGTACTCTTTTATTAGACTGTTAATTATTGGCCCTAATGTATCTTTGCTTAAATTATCTAATTTTGAAAATTTGCTTTTAAAGTCTTTAATAATTTTTTTAGCCTTATCATCAATAAGTTTCAAGTCTTCTTGATTAAAACTAACCTCATCATATAAAATATACTTTGAATTATTATATATATCTTCTAACGTTTTGGCTTTATTTTTCAAAAAAGTTAACGATGATCTAATCTTACTTTCTTTCTCAACTGGAATTTTTTCTTTATGAACTTCACAGTATTGTATAATGAGTTCATTTAGTTCATCTTCACTAATATTTTTTATATAATGTTCATTCATTGATAATATACGGCTCATATCTAGTTTTGATGGTGATTTGCCTATTCCATCAAGATTGAAATATTCAATACTTTCTTTTAACGTAAATATTTCTTTGTCTTTATACGACCATCCAAGTCTTAATAGATAGTTCCTGAGGGCATCTGGCATTATTCCTATTTTAGAATAGTCATCCAAAGTTGATGAGTTATCTCTTTTAGATAGTTTCTTGCCTCCTAAAGTATGAATTAAAGGAATATGAGCAAAATTTGGTAAATCCCATTTCATTGATAAGTATATTTGGATTTGTTTAAAAGTATTTATTTTGTGATCATCGCCTCTTATAATGTGTGTCATGCCCATTTGATGATCATCAACAGTAGCTGATAAATTATATGTTGGAGTTTCATCATTTCTTAAAATAATAAAATCTTCTATTGTACTATTATCTATCTCAACATCTCCTTGTACTAAGTCCTTTAGTATCGAAGAACCTTCAATTTTACTTTTAAATCTTACAACTGGTTTAATATCTTTTGGAGTATCATTTTCACTTAATTCTCTACATTTTCTATTGTAGGTATAAGGAAGTTTTTTTTGTTTAGCCCTTTTCTTTTGATCTTCTATTTGTTCAATAGAGCAGTAGCATTTGTAAGCATGGTTATTCTTAAGCAATTCATTAGCAATGTTAATATGATCGTTAATTTTAGTTGATTGAATATATAGCTCACCATCATGCTCTATACCAATCCATTTTAAAGATTTTATAATTTGATTTTTATACTCATCTTTAGACCTTTCCTTATCTGTATCCTCAATTCTTAAA
>MDTF01014493.1_pt1 | contig 10786 bp, 12 predicted proteins | sample 811191 | NCBI WGS metagenome assembly MDTF01 (sample SAMN05326649, study PRJNA326480) | marine metagenome | isolation source: seawater | place: Southern Ocean | collected 2011
AAAACAATCATTAGCTAAAAAAATACAAGGAAAAAAAATCAAGAAAGTAATAATTCAAAACAGAAATTTAAGGTTTAAAATTCCTCTAAAATTTGAAGAATTATTACAAGATAAAATTATTAAAAAAGTGACAAGGTTTTCTAAATATTTAATTTTGAACTTTACTGATGGTTCGTTTTGTTTAATTCACCTAGGAATGTCAGGGACTATCCACTTAATTAAGAATGATAATTTCAATAAATTTACTAATACTAGTTTTTATAATTCGCCAAGTTTACCAAAAAAACATAATCATGTTGAAATACAATTTCAAGGTTCAAAAGTTATTTATAATGACCCCAGGAGATTTGGGTTTTTTAAATTTATAGATAACAAACAGGAACTTATAAATAGATTTAGTCATTTGGGACCTGAGCCATTTTTCAAAAATTTTGATTTAAAATATCTCTTGAAGTATTTTTTAAATAAAAAAAAGGACATAAAAAGTTTTTTATTAGATCAAAAGTTCGTATCTGGGATTGGCAATATTTATGCGAGTGAAATTTTATTTCTCAGTAAAATTAACCCAACAACCCATGCAATGGAATTATCGAAAGAAGACTGTAAAAAAATTATTACTTATTCAAAGAGCACGCTCAACAAGGCAATTAAAAAAGGTGGCTCAAGTATTCGTGATTTTAAGAATACATCAGGACAAAGTGGGAGTTTTCAAAAAGAATTTAAAGTTTATCAAAGAGAAAACTTAAACTGCCTAAGGAAAAAATGTACAGGTAAAATAAATAAAATATTTATATCTAATAGATCAACTTTCTTTTGTAATACTTGTCAAAAATAAACAATTATTGTATTGACCGGTATAAATTCTCAAGCTATACCACTGCGCTTATGGCAAACACAAAATCTGCAATTAAAAGAATTAGAAGGATTAGCAAGCAAACATTAGTTAATAAGGCTCGTAGAAGCAAATATAGAAATGCAATCAAAAAGATGAATATTTTACTTGAAGGAAAAAAGAAAGCAGAGGCCCTAAAGTTCTTACCCAAGTTGAATTCCGAACTAATGAAAGTTGCAAAAACTGGAATTATAAAAAAAGCAAATGCCTCAAGGAATATCTCAAGAATTACCAAAAAGATTGCAGCACTATAGTTAACTACCTATAGTTGTTTAAAGTATTTCAACTAAATGCATTCATACTAAATAAGAAAAATAAATTTGTTTTTTTACCACATGTAGTTTTGAGTTAATAATAAATTATTTAATTTATAAAAACTACACTCATAGATTTTATATTTGTAAAACTATTTAATAATTTAAATGAACACTGTGACAAACAATATTTAGTTAAAACTTATTCATATAAAAAAAAGATTCACCTATAGATTTAATTTTTTTTTTATTTTAGTAAATTATTTATTGCAAAAATCTTGTTTTGGTTCTAACTGAGTTTATACCTACAAATTATGTCAAGCAATAACACAACTCAAAATATAAAAAATATATCATCTAACAACTTTGACTGGAGTGTTGTTCAAAATGATATGAAGAGTAAGTTTGGTAGTGATATTTATGAAAGTTGGATTAAAAAGATAGAATTTGCAGAAGAAATGAACAACTACATTGTGTTATCTGTTTCAACTAGATTTATAAGAGACTGGATTACCTCAAGATATTTAGATCAAATTTTACAAATAGTTAAGGTTTATAAAAAAAGTCTTACTAGAATTGAATTTAAGATCATTGAAAAAAATTTAAATAACTCCAATCAAGATGAAGTTAATTCAAAAGAAACAAATGAAAATGTATCTTTTATTAAAGACACTTACTTGCAGTATACGAGAATCGACCCTAATAAAAAATTTGATAACTTTATTACGGGAGCAAGTAATAAATTAGCTTACGAAGCATCTCAAAAAGTTTCAGAAAACATTTCTCATTACAACCCACTTTATATATATGGAGGAGTTGGAATGGGTAAAACTCATTTATTAAATTCTATTGGTCTTATACTAAAAGAAAAAAACAAAGTTATGTTTATTTCTGCAGAAAGATTTATGTATCAATTTGTTAAATCAATTAAATCAAATGAGATGGTTAAATTTAAAGAATATTTTAGAAATGCTGATATTTTATTAATTGATGATATCCAATTCATGAATGGTAAAGAGGCAATGCAAGAAGAGTTTTTTCATACTTTCAATGCTTTACTAGACAAAGGATCCCAAGTTATAATTTCTGCAGATAGAGCTCCAAACAAATTATCTAGAATTCAAGAACGAATTAAATCTAGATTTGCAGGAGGGCTAGTTGTTGATATTCAGAAACCAGATTATGAGCTACGTAGAAAGATAGTTAAACAAAAAACGGAAGAATTAAATATTTTTTATTCTAATGAAATAAATATTACAAATGATATACAAGAATTTATTAGTTCTGAAATTAAAACAAGTATTAGAGAATTGGTTGGTGCCATAAATAGAATTGTTTCTTTTTCAAAAATATATAACAAAGTACCAAATCTATCTGAAGTAAAAGTAGTATTAAAAGATTTATTAAATTTGTCAGAAAACATAGTTACTATTGATTTAATTCAATCAACAGTTTGTAAATTTTTTAAAATAAGTAAAAATGAAATGCTTTCTTCTAGAAGATCAAGGTATTTGGTAAGACCAAGGCAAACTGCTATCTATCTAACAAAAATTCTAACATCAAAATCGTTACCAGAAATTGGTAGAGAATTTTCTAATAGAGACCACACTACAATTATACACTCTGTTAAGACGATTGAAAAATTAAAAGAAAATGACTTGGAAATGACTAACAATATAAGTAACTTAAAAAATAAAATATTGTACAATAAAGAAAATGAAATTTAACGTCAATCAACAAGATTTACAGCAGGCACTAAATTATTGTCAAGGTGTGATTGAAAAAAGAAGCACCCTTCCTATTTTATCAAATGTTTTATTAAATGCTACTAATTCAAATTTAACAATTACGGCAACTGATTTAGATTTAATATTTATTCATAAAATCAATAATGTGGAAATTCTTGAAGATGGAAATACCACTACGACCTCATCTACTATGTATGACATCATTAGAAAATTTTCTTCTGGAAAAAAAATTAATTTATCTTTAACCGATATAAATAAGCTGCAGGTTGAATCAGAAAAATCTATTTTTAATTTAAATTGTATAAGTGCAACTGAATTTCCATTAACAGATGAAAATTTTAACGAAAATGAATTTTTAATAAAATCAAAACAATTATTAAAATTACTTAATAAATGTAAATTTTCAGTTTCGAGTGATGAAACCAGGCATTATTTAAGTGGAATTTTTTTTCATCAAACACAAGTAGATGAAAATTTTTTTTTAACAGCGGCCGCTACAGACAGTCATAGAATGTCTATATCTAAAATAAGATTAGATAAAAAAATTGATTTCGAACCAATTATACTTCCTAAAAAAACAATATTTCAATTATGTTCTTTATTAGAAACCTATGATGGCAATGTTAAGGTTTCAAATATGAAATCAAAGATTAAATTTGAATTAAATAACAGTATTCTAATATCAAAATTAATTGATGGAAAATTTCCAAATTATATTCAGGTAATACCCAAGAATAATCAAAAAAAATTAGAAATTGGCTTAAAATTATTTCTTGATTCTGTTGATAGGGTAGCTTCTGTTTCTCTTGATAAAAAGGATGGTGTTAAATTTAACTTATCAAAAGATAACCTAAATTTATCTGTAAACAATACTAATAGTGGAGATGGAAAAGAAAGCTTAAATGTTAAATTTGATCACGATTTAGAAATTAGCTTTAACTCTAAATATTTAATTGATGTTGCATCACAATTAAGTGGTGAAAAAATAGAGATTTTTTTTAATGACACAGGTTCACCAGCCTTAATTAAAGACCCAAGTGATTTTGATAGCATTTTTGTTATTATGCCTATGAAAGGTTAATTTAATACATCAAGTTCAGAATAAATATCATTCTCCAATTTTTTTAAAAACTTTTTTTTATTCAATCCTGCTTCAATAGGTTTTAGTATTGAAATAGTTAAATTGGAATAAGGTTTTTTTAATCCTTTTTTTGGCCAAGTATAACCTGAATTAATAGCTATTGGTTGACATACTATTTTTAACTCTTCATAGATTCTACTAACACCTTTTTTAAATGGAGATCTATCTTCTGGCAACAATCTTGTTCCTTGGGGAAAAATTATTAACGGCCGATTTGAGGTGCTAATTGTTTTTAATATTCCATCTAAAAAACCTAGATTTTCTCTAGTAATTTTATTTCTATTAATTGAAATTGATCCAATTTTTTTTAGATACCAACCAAATATAGGAATCGCAAGTAACTCTTTTTTTAAAATAAATACAGGCGAGTTAAAAATTATTTGTAAATAAAATGTTTCAAACATTGATTGGTGAGATGATGCTATGAAAAATTTAGTATTTTTAAGTATGTTTTCTTTGCCTTTAATGATTATTTTGGTTGATAAGAATAAACGCAAACAAAAAGAAGCCCAATAACCCATAATTTTACCTCCAAATAGTACGATTTTTTGAGGTAAAAAAAAAGAAGGAATAAAAATTATAGAAATCAGCATAATTCCTAAAAAAAAGAAAAGAGAAAATAAAAAATTTCTTATCATTTGTTTCAAAAGCTAAACTAAATCTGAAAGCCTTTGTCTTTTTTTAATAACATTAATCTTAGATCCTTTAATTAATATTTCAATTGGTTTTGGTCTTTCATTATAATTTGAACTTAATGACATTCCATATGCACCAACATCACACATTATTATAAGATCTTTTTCTTTTAACTTCTGAAATTTTTTTAAAGTTGTAAATTTATCAGTACTTTCACAAATTGGACCAACAAACTCATAAGTTTTTTTTGAAATTTGGTTTGTTTTTAATACTGGAAGTGTACGATGATTAGAACCATATAATGCTGGTCTCATTAAGTCATTCATTGCAGCATCCAATATAATAAAATCCTTTTTTTCATTTTCTTTTATGTAAATTATTTTTGAAATTAGAACGCCTATATTTCCTACTATGGACCTACCTGGTTCAAATATAATTTTTGATTTATGGTTTTTTAAAAATTTTTTTATAACAATAGTATATTTTTTATAATCTAACTTTTTATTATTTTTATCATAAGATATTCCCATACCTCCGCCAAGATCAATAAATTCAAATTTATAATTTGTTTTCTTTATAGTTTTTTCTACTACTTTCAGCATTTTTTGATATGGTTTATAATCTACAATTTGACTTCCAATGTGAACACTTAAACATTTAAGATTAATATTTTTAGAATTTTTAGAATATTTAACTAGTTCAAGAAAAGTTTTTTCACTAACACCAAATTTATTTTCTTTCTTCCCTGTTGATATTTGGGTTAATGTTTTAGCATCCGTATTAGGATTTAACCTAATACCAATATTAATAATTTTTTTTTTAGATTTTGCAATCTTCTCTATTTCAATTATTTCACTCTTAGACTCAGCATTAATTAATAATATTTTTTTACTAATAGCATAATTAATTTCATTTGAAGTTTTCCCAACTCCTGAAAAAACAATTTTTTTAGGGCTAATTCCTGCTTTTAGCGCTTTCATAAGTTCACCCATAGATACCACATCTGCTCCCAAACCTAGTTTTCCAACCTCCCTAATTATGCTTACGTTGTTATTAGCCTTGATTGCAAAACATATTAAAGGCGAAAATGATCTAAAATTTTTTTTAAAATTATTTATATTTTCTTTTAAAAGTTTATACGAGTAACAATAAATTGGTGTACCAAATTTATTTGCTAAATTTTGAGCTTTAACTTTCTCTATTGAAAAACTTTTATTAATATATTTCATTAAATCTTAGTTATAATGATATTTTTTTTTTTTGACTTGTATTCTGGGTCTGCTTTTTTTCCACAAGAAAATAAAAGAGAACAAAATATAGAAATTAATATTATTTTTTTAATCATTTAAAGTTTTTTTTATATTTTATTATCATTTTTTTAATATTATCAAAAGATGTTCCGCCAAAAGATTTTTTCGAGTTTACTGAGTTTTTTAAGTCAAAAACCTTTAGTACGTCTTTTGTTAGTTTTGGCTCTATCTTATTCAGCTCATCAATACTTAATTGATCTAATCTTTTCTTCTTTTTTTCAGCATAATTAACAACAGAAGCTGTTACCTCATAAGCTTTTCTAAAAGACATAGTATGATTTTTAACTAGATAGTCAGCTAGATCTGTTGCTGTGATGTATCCTGAATTTGCAAGTTCTAACATTTTTTGTTTATTAGGAGTAAAATTTTTTAACACTTCATTAAGAATAGTAATACAATTCTTCAAAGTTTCATTCGATTTAAATACTATTTCCTTATCATCTTGAAGATCTTTGAAATATGATATTGGAAGACCTTTTAATATAGTTAGCATTGAAAATAAATTTCCATAGGTTGAGCCAACTTTCCCTCTTACAAACTCTAATAAATCTGGATTTTTTTTTTGAGGCATTATAGATGATCCGGTAACAACTTTATCACTAAGGTTTATAAGATTAAATCCGTCTGAATTCCAAATTATAAGCTCTTCTGCTATTCTTGAAATATGCATAGAACAAACAGATACACTATATAAAAAGTCTAAAACAAAATCTCTATCAGCGACAGTATCTATTGAATTATTTGTAGGTTTTTTAAAACCTAATTTTTTTGTTGTAAAATTTCTATCAATATTAAAGGATGTGCCAGTCAGCGCAGCAACACCGAGAGGATTTTCAGATAAACTTTCTAAGTTGTTAGAAAACCTTTGTTTATCTCTATTAAACATTTCAACATATGCCATTAAATAGTGAGCAAAAGAAATGGCCTGTGCGTTTTTTAAATGTGTAAATCCTGGCATAATTGTTTCAATATTTTTTTCCGAAACTTTAAGAATTGTTTTTATAATATCGTCTAAATCTTTATTAATCTCTTTAGTGGCTGATCTAATCCACATTTTAAAGTCTGTAATAACCTGATCATTTCTAGATCTTGCAGTATGCACATATCCTGCTTCCTCTCCGATTATTTGAAATAATCTTTTTTCTATATTCATATGTATATCTTCATATTTTTTATTGTACTCAAACTTATTTTTTAAAATTTCCTTTTCAATTTTATTTAGGCCATAAATAATTTTATTTTTTATTTTAAAGGATATAATTTTTTGTTTAAACAGCATTTCAACATGAACAATTGATCCTACAATATCTTCTTTATAAAGTTTTTTATCTATATTTATTGAACTGCCAATTTTTTTAAACAATGTAGATGCATTTTTTTTAATTCTAGTGTTCCATATTGCTTGGTTGTTTTTATTTTTTGTCATGGTATTCAATTATACTCATTTAATATGAAATTTTTAATAATATTTATTTACTTAATAACTAGTAGCTTTAGTTACGCAATTGAAAAGCCAGATATTAAAAATATAGTTATAAATAAAAATCTAAAAACCTATAACGAGGTAATTTTTAAAGATTTAAAGAAAAAAGATATTAACATATCCAATTATAAAGGAAAATTATTAATACTAAATTTTTGGGCAACATGGTGTGCACCTTGCAGAGAAGAGATGCCTTCACTAGATCTTTTACAATCTGACAGTAGATTTAACAATTTAAAGATTTTTCCAATAAATATTGGACAAGAGGATTTAAACAAATCAAAAATTTTTTTTAAAGAATTAAATATCAAGAATTTAGATATTTATTTTGATCCAGGAGTTAATTTAACAAAAATATTTTCATTAAGAGGGATTCCAACAACAATTTTAATTAATAAAGAAGGTAAAGAGTTTGCCCGTATCTTAGGCTCTATTAATTTTAATGATAAAAAATTTACTAACTGGTTAAGTTTGTATAATTAATTTTAAAAAAAATAAAAAACTATAATAACTTAAATATGACATTTTGCCTTACAACAATTACTATAAAACCAGAAAAAAATATTCCAATTAAAAATGCAATTATTTTACTGCATGGTTATGGTGGTGATGGTAAAAACATAAGTACGTTAGTATTAAATTGGAAAAGATTTTTACCCAACACTATTTTTTTATGTCCAGATGGTCATGAGATCTGTCCAATAAATCCTGAAGGATTCCAATGGTTTGATTTAACTAAAAATGATAATCAATATATTTTAGAACAATCAAAAAAAGCAGAACAAAAACTTCATCAGTATATAAATGAAGTAAAAACTAAATATAATTTCAGAAATTCACAAATTTGTTTATCAGGATTTAGTCAAGGTTGTATGATGTCAATAAATTTAGGTTTAACAAGTGATGAAAATTATAATTGTATAGTTGGTTTTTCGGGAAAAATAATAAATCAAGAAGATCTTGTAAAAAGAAAAACTTCTTCAACAAAAATGCTTTTATTACATGGAGAGCTAGATGATATTGTTTCACCTACATTTTTATTAGAAGCAAAAGATTTTTTAATTAGAAATAATATTGAAATAAAAACTAGTATGATAATAAATTGCGCACACCATATTCCTGTCGAAGCATCAAGTATAGCTTTAGATTATATAAAAAATAATTTTGAAATTTAATAAAAAAATATTCTCTATTCGTTGATTAAACAATTTATTTCAGTTAAAGTTATTTCTGATGATGAATTTTACTGAACAGAATCTGCCTTTAGAAAAATGTCCTGCATTAGTTTTAAATGCAGATTATAGACCTTTAAGTTATTATCCATTATCTCTATGGAGTTGGCAAGATGCAGTAAAATCTGTATTTTTAGATAGAGTAACAATAGTTAGCAGTTATGATCGAGTAATAAGAAGTCCTTCATTTAATATGAGTTTACCAAGTGTTATAGCTTTAAAAAATTTTATTAGTCCTCAATCTAATCCGAATTTTACTAGGTTTAATGTGTTCTTAAGAGATAAATTTTCCTGTCAATATTGTGGAAGTGGTGAGGAATTAACCTTCGATCATTTACTACCTAGATCAAAAGGTGGACAAACCAACTGGAGTAATGTTGTGACAGCGTGCTCTGGCTGTAATGTACAAAAAGGAGGAAGGCTACTTAAACACTCAGGCATGAAACTTAACCAAGAACCTTTTCAACCTTCTATTGAAGACCTTCATAGAAATGGTAAAAATTTTCCACCAAATTTTCTCCATAAAAGCTGGATGGATTATTTATATTGGGATGTTGAACTAGAGGCTTAGTTATATTTTTTCAGATATACTGATTGCAATTTTGGAACCAGTTTTAATAATTTTATCTAAAATAGAATACATTCCTTTTTTTGTAGCCCCTTCTTCATAGGCAATGTCTTTGTGATGTAACTCATCTTGTCTAAATTTTATAATTTTTTCTTTTAACTTTTTTTCATCTGATCCTAGTTGTTGAATTTGATCTAAATAATGTTCGTCAATAACTTCCTCAACTGACGCAGTACAAAGCATCGAAGCTTTTCTCCCCAATATAGTTGAGCTAAATCCAAGGCCAACACCAAGTAAATCCCATAGTGGCAATAATTTTGTCGGAGCAATGTTTCTTTTTTTAATTTCTTTTTCAAAGTAATCGCAGTGCTCTTTTTCGTGAATTTTCATTTGTTCAATTATTTTTTTTAAATTTTCATCTTTTATAAAAGTGTTTAATGCTAATAATTGTCCTTCATATATTTTTACTGCTCCACGCTCACCTGCATGATCCACTCTGATAAATTTCTCAACTTTACTCTTATTAGTTTTTTTCATAATTTAAAAAAAGTTTTATCGTTATAATACTTAAGATTAAAGAAATAATAATATTAATAGAAGCAAGAGATAACCCAAAGATTTTAAAGGCAACATCTTGGCAACTTTTAGTTTTAGTCTTTAATTGCTCTAAAATTGCCTCTTTGGTTAAAATATCATCTTTGATGGTCAAATCACATACTAATGATTCTTTAATAAGCCCTTGTTCAATTCCAAAATGATACAGAGATATTAGTGATGCCGAGAAAAAAATTATACTAAGAATAACTAAGGAAATTCTTTCAAATTTTTTGGAAAATAAACATAATGATATAATTATTATTGATAATATATAAGGCATTCTTTCAATCAAACATAAGTTGCAAGGTTGATATCCTAATATGTATTGAATGAAGTAAGCCGCAATAATTGCAAAAATACTAAATAATAATACTAGATGAAGGGGTTTGAAGGTTTTAACTGAGAACATATTATTTAATAACAAAATATACTAGGCCAAAAATAGTTACTATTAAAATACCTAAAATAGTAAACCACTTTGCAGATTCAGTTTCCATAAATTTATTAAAAGTATCTCCAAACTTAAAGGATAGATAGGAAACAATAAAAAACCTCAGTCCTCTCGAAACAAGGCAAATAAAAAAAAAGATAAGTAAGTTAAAACCAATCATACCACTAGTTATTGTAAAAACCTTGAATGGTAGGGGTGTAAAACCAGCAAGAAACAATGTAGCTATCCAAATATAGCGACCATCACCATTAGATAATTTATATTTTAATTTATCAACTTCATCTTCATAACCGTAAAATCCTACAACATTCGTTGCAATATCTGAAAAAGATAGACCTATAAAATAACCCAAAAAACCTCCTAATGTAGAAAACATAGTGGCTATTATAAAAATTTTTAAGTAATCGTTTTTATTTGCAATTACCATTGGCACAATCATGACATCAGGAGGTATGGGAAAAAAAGAACTTTCCA
>MDTF01014754.1_pt1 | contig 10785 bp, 10 predicted proteins | sample 811191 | NCBI WGS metagenome assembly MDTF01 (sample SAMN05326649, study PRJNA326480) | marine metagenome | isolation source: seawater | place: Southern Ocean | collected 2011
AATTGAAGCTTGATCATGATATCGTGATGTTTTCGTAAATTCAATCCAATCATTTGGAACATTTTTATTTTTAGTCCATAAACAACCTCCGTTATAATATCCGACTTCATCAGTATTTGATTTTTTGATATAATGTGGAGAGACCCCTAACTCTTTTGATTTGTCAATAACATTTATAGGATTTAAAAAAATGATGTCACTATCTAAAAACATTGTATCTGTTTCATTTTCAAGAGCATATTTAATTACATTTGCTTTTTGCATTTGGAACTCATCCCATATACCTTCGTTTACCATAATATTTCTATTTTTATTGCTATATTTATCTAATGTTACATTCAAAAACAATTGTAATCTCAGTTGTGGTTTAATTATATCTAAACTGTTTTTGGTTTCAGTGTCAATTAATCCATATACCTTACTATTTTTATGATGTATTGACAACGATAATAACATACCTATTAATTCGTGACTACAGTTATATGTTGAAATAAAACAAAAACTACTCGGTACGTAATCAGACATTATAATCTTTCAAATGTAATATTTAAATCTTTATTTTCTAGAATTTTATAATTATTTTCTTGTAATCTGTTAACTAATTTTTCTGTTAATTTATTTGGATCTTTTCTTTTTAGTAATAAATCAAATTCTATACATAAATATTTTGGATATATTTTGTCATCTAACATCTGATTCAACACATCTATTTCAGAACCTTCTATATCTAATTTTAACAAATCTATTTTAGTATGATTTAAATCGTTCATAATATTTTTAATTGAATCTACTTCAACTTCATCATAATCATTGCCAAACATATTATCGACAAGAGATTGTGAAACATATTGGGAGTTTGTTTGTTTATAAAATTTTAAAACTGATTTTTCTCTATACAATCCTTTATTAATATACATAAATTTATCGAAATCAGGATTTAAATTTTGTATATTATTTAAATAATCAGGTTGAATATCTCCTGAAAATGTAAATTTTTTTGCAGCGTAATAAGTTTTAACTTCTTCAAAATGTTTTAATGCTCTATTTGTTGGATCTATTAAAATAATATTACATTTATATTTATTGTTTATTTTCAAATCAAATGATATATCTTCACCTACACCACCAGAATATATTATACTGTTTTCATCTAACTTGCAATTCATAGGTATGCTCCAACCACCATAATTAGTTCCTAATGTTTCCATTAAATATATTAATAATTAGTTTTTAATATATTTTAAGGTCTAAACTAACAACGTTTTTATAAACTTTATTTGCGACATCAACTACATCATATTGATTGACACCAACAACGCTGCCACAACAAAATAAACACATCCAAATATATTCCATGTGTCACGTTTTTACCAAAAAAAAACAAAAAAACACAGACCCAATCCTTCATTTTGAAAAACAGAAAAAAAACACTAAATTTCCATTTTTGAAAAATAGGTTTCAAACCTCTGTAAAAAGTGACAAAAAAAGTGACATTACCTACATTATGTAGGGAAAACCCGCAAAATTTTGAAGCAACCTATGTAGGGACCTTATGTAGTGCCGAAAAAAGGGCACTATGCCACCCAAAAAACAACCTAAAAATATTTTCTGTGTTTAGGGTATATGACTGACGCGGCTGACACAGAAAGTAGCAAAAAGGAGCACGGGATTTTTACTTGCGAATTGTGTGACTATAATACATCACGAAGGAGTAACTATAACAAGCATCTTTTAACACTGAAACATAAACGACTTACAAATGCTGACAAAAAGGAGCAAAAAGTAGCAGATTTTCATTGTGAGTGTGGAAAATCCTACACGCATCGCCAAAGTTTGCACAAGCACAAGATAAAATGTGCCTACATACCTGAAGAGGGCGTGTGTAATAAAATAATCGCAAAACCCGATTCTCTAGAGGAGCTTTCGAAGACCGACCTTCTCAACATGGTCCATGAGCAAAACAAGATCATTCGGGACATTATTCCTAAAATAGGGAATACGACAAACAATATTAACAATGTTCGCAACAACAATTTCAACATTCAGGTGTTTCTGGACGAGAATTGTAAAGACGCGATGACGCTCAAGAATTTTGCCACCGAGTTCCAGATGACCATCGAAGACATTTTGAAGTACAAGCAGGGGAAGCAATGCGGCGTTTCGAATCTCCTCATACAGAACCTCAAACCCATTCCGGTGATCCAGCGACCGATTCACTGCACGGATGTGAAGAAACGGACATGGATGATCAAAGATGATGATGGGTGGAAGAGAGATAACGGAAAGAAGGTGATAAAAGTCACCGAGTATGAAGTGAGCAAGCGGTTCCATGAATTGTGGGAAACCGCCTACCCAGAGTGGCAGGATAGCGAGCGTCTTACCGATACATATTTGGAAATCGTGCGGTGCATTACATGCGAGTCGTCCGAAAAGGAAATAGAGAAAATACTCAAGAACATCGGTCCTGAGTATAAACTGAGTGCGGCAGATGTGAAGAGGGCGTTGGTGGAGTCAGATTAATTCGGGGATGCGTTCGGCGTGCGCGTATTCCACATTTGCCAACTCCAACGCTGCCGTTCCGGTCACAGGATAAGGACGTGTGAGAAATATGCATCCCAATTCCGTCTTGGGGGTAACACGTTGGAGCAAGAGCTCTTCGTGGAGTTCGCGCCATGTATCATTCTTCAATAGAATAATCGCGTCAAGCACAATCTTTGAGATTAATTCTTTTGGCAATCCCGAAAACATGATGTTTCTTTCTTTTATTGTATTTGATATTAAGTATTGCGATTTGCTACTTAATATCCAATTTATCCTCTAAAAATGGTTTCGTTATGATATATTTTTTACAGCTCTAGACTGACGACATTCCTATCGCTCTTCTGTCTGCGTTTGGAACGCGAGGGTTGCTTGGCGTCGGAGATTTCCTTCAAGTCTTGGATGCTGATGGTGCTGCTGTCTTTTTTCTCGTTGGACGCACCGATGTCGATAGTCTTGGTCTTCAATCCTGAAAGAAGGTCCGATATGTCCGACGGACCCTTCATCTCCGGACGCTGCGAGTTCGTGCTTCGAGTGGGCGGTTCCGGACCCACGCTACCGAAGTTCTCGCTTATGTTGATACCATCGTTATCGCGCGCCGCAGACATGTCGGGGCGATTGTTCGGTGTCTCAGACCGGTTGCTGCGAAGCGCCTGGGTCGGCATCGGCGTAGGCGGCGGACCAGGCGCCACGTTGGGTTGCGTGTCATCGTTCCCCATTACTCCGTTCATAAATCCGCCAAATCCTGGGTTCGTATCGCTCATGCTATTCACGGCTGCCTGGGTGAACTGCTGCATGAGTTCGGGATTCTGTCGCATAATGTCGTCCATCCCAGGCATTGCCGACTTGAACATGGTATTTGTCATGTGGACCATGATGGCCGAACCGCCCAACTGGAAAAGGAGTTTGAGTTCGGGTGCCATGGTGGCCTTCGACTTGTATTTTTCGTGCAACTCTCCGAAAATTTCGTCGTAATCGTCCATATTCTCGTTGAGCTGCTCCGCCCAACCATCCAGTTTCACGTCGAAGGGGTCGAACCGGTTGTTCAGGAACTCTAAACCGGTGACCGCCGCCATCAGCATGCGCCCTTGAAACTTGCAGCTCGCGGAGGACTCCTTCTCCGAAACGATGAGCTCGTATTCGCCCTGCATTTCCTCGAGGGACGATTCCATCGTGTATCGTTTTGATAGTTTTACCCCCTTCTTTTCAAGCGCCTCCAGTTTGCGGAGTGCCTTGAATTTCTCTCTCACTAACTCCTCGTGGGTGAGCTTTGGTTTGGCGGGAACCTGCACGTCTGGGTCTACCGGAATGTTGTTGAACTTACCGAATCCATCCCACGTCTTGTTGGATGCGTCGTCTTTGCTTTGCGTTGCGGTTGCCTTACCGATTGGCGTGCTTATGCCAGGCATGCTTACATCAGGCATTTTGTCGTGACTCTTCTCAAATACATCAAACTTCACTTTGTTCACATCTAAAGGTGTAGTTGTAGATGACTTCTTCATCGAGATCTCCTCTGTAAGATTGTTCAACTCGCTTTCGAGTTCCGAAATATCTCCTAAATCAATGTCCGCCCTTTTTTTACTGCTGTCCGACTTGACTTTGTCGTTCATAAGAAACTCCATGCCCCCTCCGAAATTGACGGAAGGTTTTTCGCTTGGAGTCACTTCTATCTCTTTGGGGGGCGTATCATCCTTATTGAGGATCAACGCTGGTCCATCGCCAACCGCACCAATATCAATGACTTGTGCTTGCATTATGATACAACTAGAACATATAATTTTAAGTATTACACTAACGCATATCTAATGTAATCTACCCTTGAGAACATATACTTCTAAAAGTATCGTTTGAAACTCGATAAAATGCTCATAAAAATATGCCGAATAAAATGCTCACAAAAATATGCTCGGATCAAATGCTCATAAAAATATGCTCTGTTTGAATGCTGATACAAATGACAATAATCACTTTTGATTAATATACCATAACCCTTGTAAGAAACTATCTGCTAGGTCGTCCTTTTTAGAATGGCGACTAAAGTGTTCCACCCATTTGTTTAGTTCAGGGGTTTCGTGAATGATATTTTGGGTTGTTGTGATTCCCAGTGCTTTTCTCTCTTTGTATGTGGTTTTGCCTTGGACAAATGCTTTTAGTTTGTTAGCCGCAGAGACAAAGTGAACATCTTCTATGTGCCGCATGATAAAAAACTGGGCAATCATACCTTGTATAGTCTTCATGCGGTTGGCAATAGGACTGATTTGATTCTCGATTATGACCGTATCAATGGAGAGAAATAGAGATGTATCAAAGGCGTTTCGTATTGCGATGCCTATATCAACAAGGGACATTTCGGATGCGGATGTCTTCGGTATTACGTCTAATGTGGACGTTTGCATGTAAGAAAGGATGCTCTGTTGAATATCCGGCTTCTTGGCGTTTTTCGGAATGTCGATCCCATACTCTTCTGCGATATTTTTCAAATCAGACACCTTTGTGCGGGATTGTGTCGCTTTCAGTAATTTATCGGACGGAATCGTAAAGGCGGTTTTTTTGGCACACGATTTACAGCACTTGATATTTCCCTTTTGATACTTCGCAAGGCGATTACACGCTCCTTTGGAGGTTTGCTGTGTACACACCGGTGGAGCGCCGCAAAGATTAAACACATCCCACGATACGATTTTGTATGCGCCTTCGCTCACTTCGAAAACACAATATGCCAAGTTCTTGATACCCACATCAATACTCAGTAATCGTTTCATTTGTTAGTCATTATACATAGTTTTTATATTATGTATAATGTTCGTATATATGTTTGATATATGCTTGATATATGCTTGATATATGCTTGATATATGCTTGTATGTATGATAAAATAATGCTCACATAAACTTTGTATTACCGCGTTTGGCGTTGCGAAAGAAGCTGCGCTTGTGTTATTACTGGCGTGACCTGTCTGCTCTGTAGTTGCTGACGCGTCAAGTATACGTTCTTCAGATCGCTCGTCTGGTAGCCGTAAGGTTTCGACGTATTATCCTGTTTCGAACCATATAAGTATGGAGCGCTCGAAATTTTCATTCCGCTTCCGAACTGAGACGTAGTGGAGGAGCAGTGGTCGCACGCCTCCAACTGGTTACCCTTGATTATTTTGTCTGCGTTGGCAATAAGATACTTACGGTATTGAAAATTGTTGATGATGCCCTCCTTCTCACGAATCGACTCGCTAATGGCGGCACCCGGCTGCCAAGACGCATAATTACGTCCATCCGACATGATAGGTGGAAAATCAAAATGTGTATTATTTGAAGCGGAATAGCACGTCCCCCAGCTCATTTTATTATATACTAACATATTAAAATATTAACACGCTGGTCATTGCGTGGCTCATTGCGTGGGTCATTATTTGTTGAACAATGCAACCAAGTCCTTCTTTTTCATCTTGCTTATATCATCTTCACTGCCTAAATTGGTCTCGATTGCCATTTTCCGCAATTCATCGACTTTCAGTTTGTGATAGCTAATATTGGTATCTTCGGCAAGATTAACAGAAGATTCTAAATGCTTGGTGAAAAGTTGGTGGACGTCTAAACTACCGCTCACAACTTCAGGAAGCACATCGACGTTCTGGAGAGAAATGTCTTTCGACTCCTCTGCGTCTTTCGGTGTCTCTGCTGACACATCAGCGTGTGTATCCGACACATCAGCGTGTGTTTGATCTTCATCATCGGAATCATCATCGGAATCAGAATCAATGTCACTATCACTTTGAACCTTTAAAGAGTCTATGTCGTCTTTGTTCAAGAGGGAAATAGTTTTGATTGTTTCGCCAATGCTGACTGCTTCACCAAGTTTGATCGCATCATCATTTTTGTTCGCATCACCAACTTCAATCACATCAACACCGCTTACTATTTCCGTGATGATCGACTCTTTGGATTGGCTATTCAAATCGATTATTTTCACCTCTTCGGAAACGCCAACTTGCGGCGCTTCATTTTCACCATCACTTTCCGCGTCACTATCGCTATCGCTATCACTCTCGCTTTCCGAATCATCTGACACATCAATCCGCTGACGAGGTGCGTTCATAAAGGTTTCGGCAGATTGCTTCGCTTCAAGAGTGGCGTCGTGGCTCGCCGGACCGGAAATATCGGAAGGAATTGATAGCGATGGTCCGGCAATTTCATTGCGAATGTTTTTGACGAAATCTGCGAGCACGGTATTTTGTCGTGCAACCGTCTTTTCCAGCGTGACGATTTTACTGTTCAAATAATACACAATGATTGCTCCCACAATGAGGGTAAGTGTTATAGAAATAATCAGACTATTTCCTTGTATGTCCATGAAGTTCATTATTAACTCACGAGGACATTTTATATGGTAACTGAACGAATCGCCTATATATTGATATTAAATTACAATATCAGATTACAATATCAGATTACAATATCAGATTACAATATCAGATTACAATATCAGATATTACATTCTTTGTCTCTCTCACTATTTCTTCCGGATACTCTAAATCTTTGAGAACCTTCACTCCGCCTTTAACATCGGAGATACCCTTTGTTAGTTTGTAGGTGTAATTGAAATCTTCGCCGCGTTTCTCCACTCGCATATGGCAGTTCAAGAATCGTCTTTGTCGTTTCAACCGGTGGCAAAGTCCTAAAAAGTGGGTGGTCAGCATGAACGATACGTTAGGGTATTTGTTCAAGTAGGTAAGATATGCTGCCGCGCTTCCGATTGCTTCGTAAGGGTTCGTTCCCGAATACAGTTCGTCGAATACACAAAAGTGGCGTGCTCTTGCGTCGGAATTCTTGATTGCCTCAAGGATGTCTCTGCATCGGCGCGCCTCCGCCTGAAAGAGACTGTCGCGACCCGATGTATCTGGTATGTTGATGTAGCAGTGGATGTGGTCGAATGGGGCGACCGTTGCCTTCTTGTAACATCCGTGCCCGATTTGTTGCGACAATACCACGTTCAGCATGGTGGCCTTCAGTAGCGTCGTTTTTCCGGCCGCATTTGGACCCGTGATCAAATGATGCCGACCTATATCGTAAGTATTTTTCACCGGCGATGTTTCCGTCACAGGGTAAAACGCCCCGTGAAATTTCGTTTTGGTCTTGCTAAACTTGCACTTGCCGAGCACACCATCTTCGATTGCTCGCTGTATTCCGCCTAAATTGTCCACATAACCACAAAAAGCAAATGAATATTCTAGTGCTGCCTTAACTCCTCGGTTGTTATATACCCTGTAGAAGCACTTCATTACGTGCCCGATTTGGCGTAGTTTGGAGGCGCTGAATGAATTCTGGGTAATATGGTCGAGTTCCAGTTTTGTTGTGGAGAGAATATGCCGATGTAATTTCATATTGGCAACGAATTCCTCATAAGTTTTCAAATCATTTGTTTGTGCTTCGTATGAGTCCATGTATCCTATTGTATTCGAAATATGGTTTCGGACAATGAAGAGTTGTTCGTGGATATGCTTCATGTTTCTGGTGAATGAAATACACGACCTTACGTTCTGGTAAATCTGTAACACGTAAAATATCATGGATACAATGATGTAGACACGCTTGTCCCAAGTGGCGGATGAAATCGAAAACAACTGTCCGATTTGGTGTCGCTGAAACACCACCTTCAAAATCTCGCAATATTTGCCGAATGTGATATGGCCGGATTTCATCCGAATGATGAAAAAAGGCAGTATCAAGAAAAAAATGGGTAAGCATAGCGAGAGCACGGGCGTTGTCATATTGTACATGCTCATCCACTGAAGAAACACGCCATTGTTGTTGAGTGGGCGAAGCAAATCCCAATCCACATACTGGTATTTTGCGTGAAACCCCAAGTCTTCTTCCTTTTGCGAAGTTCCCTTTTGCGAAGTTCCCTTTTGCGAAGTTTCCTTCTCTCCGCTCATGGTGTTGACGTTCGCCCACACGCCATTGATCGCGGCAACGTCTTCGTTTATGTTTGGGATTGGTCTTGCTAGCAATGTTTGCGTATCATTGAGATAACCAACGTCTGGTGTATAGTTGGTTGCCCACAAACAAACCGTTTTCTCTCCAAAGCTTGTCGTAGGACGCAATATTTCTTTACAAGATGCCACCAACTCTAAATCATTGACAACCTCCTTGCTCAAAACTTTAGAATTCTCATTGCCAGTAATCGGCAGTTCGAATGTTGCCATTATTACACATAACAGAATAATAATGGCTGATAAATACGATTAGTTAATTGTTAATAAATACGATTAGTTAATTGTTAATAAATACGATTACCAAAGTTGGTAAACCCTTCTAACTGTTTCAGTCAGTTCTATTGGCGCCGGCGTCGGGCGATACAATGTGGGCAGGAAGTTCCTTAATTTCAGTGTGATAGTGTTGCTCAATTTGCTTCATATGGTGGATATCGCGTTTAGTGACAAAATTAATACCCATACCCTTTCTGCCCCACCGACCGCTTCTTCCAATGCGATGTAAATAGGTGTTTACACACTTCGGAATGTCAAAATTGATTACGGTGCTCACTTGCTGGACGTCAATGCCTCGCGCGGTAACGTTCGAAGAAATCAATACGCGCATTTTACCGCTCGTAAACTCGTTGAAATTTTCCTGTCGCTCTCCCTTCTCCATATTGCTGTGGATGCGACACACAGGAAAGTTGTCGGTTGTCATTGCCTCATAGAGGTCTTGCACTCTTCGCACGCTGTTGCAGTATATGATGCTCTGACTTAGCGAAAGCACGCCATACAAGTCTTTTAACGCCTCATATTTGTGCTCATCGGTTTCCAGCGCGACATAATATTGTTCGATTCCTTCCAACGTGAGCTGCTCTGCCTTGACCAGAATTTTTACTGGTTCGCGCATGAACTTATCAGTCAACGTGGCGATTTCGGGTGGCATCGTCGCACTGAATAACGCGACTTGTATCTCGGTGGGAAGAAACTGGAAAATATTGTATATTTGCTCATTGAACCCGTGCGAAAGCATCTCGTCAGCCTCGTCAAGAATGATGAGTTTCAGTTGTTTCGTATTGAGCCGCTTTCGTCGCATCATATCATGGATTCTTCCGGGACACCCAATTACCACGTGCGGCGGATTCTTCATCAACATTTCGCTATCGGCGTCGGTGGACGTGCCCCCTACGAGCAATTGGGACACTAGATTTGGCATCATAGAACCGATTGCGTCGAAAACGCGTTTGATTTGGAAAGACAGTTCGCGGGTTGGTGCCATAATGAGTGCCTGCGTCGCGCCTTCGTCTGTGTTGATTCGCTGCAGTGTGCCTATGGTGAAACACCCGGTTTTTCCCGTACCCGATTGGGCTTGTGCTATCATATCCTTTCCGTCGAATAAAGGCAGTATGGCCTTCTTTTGAATAGGACTGGGGGTCTCGAACCCGTGGGCATAAATTCCGCGCAACAAGAGCTGTTTGACCTCGGGCAACTCCTCCCAATTTTCTACACTCCGAATCTCGTAAGCCTTGTTTGCATCGGACTCCTCTATGTGCTGAGACACGGGTCCAGGTTCAGGTCCAGGTCCAGTTCCAGGTCCAGTTCCAGGTCCAGGTTTCAACGATTCATTCGCAATGTCTTGTTCGGTAGCATAGTGAGTCATACGAATATACTTCGTATAGTTTTAAGTAAATTATAGAATATATTTTAAATATATTTTAAATATATTTTAAATAGATATAAATATCATTACATATATACACTCAGTTATGGTTGTTCGTGTTCAACGATATGACCTTGATACAATCAACCGTCTGATGTATGAAGGATTCGACTATGAACTTGATGCGGACGTAATAGATACCGTCCAAATGTTATCAGACCAAGTAGGTGCTCCCGAATACGTTCGCACACCACAGTTTCCTAAAAATAATCGGCACTACGAACCTACATCGAATGCGTCAAAAGGGGGTGGTCGTCGTAACCGATATCTCAACGGTGGTGGTGGTGGCAATGGCAATGGCAATGGTGGCGAAACGTCTGATGCTAACTGGAATAGTTTGAGACAGTTTCAATCCACAAAAATTGTGAAGAGGGAGGGTGTTGATGGCACGATTGATACCATACGAAAACATTTGAATAAAATATCTGAAAAAAACTACTCGAACCAGCGAGACAACATTTTCCAAGAGTTACGGCAAATTGTCGAGAAAAGTATCGGCGAAGGTGCGGAGGACAAGCAAGAATCTGCGGAGGACAAGCAAGAATCTGCGGAGGACAAGCAA
>MDTF01004108.1_pt1 | contig 10781 bp, 11 predicted proteins | sample 811191 | NCBI WGS metagenome assembly MDTF01 (sample SAMN05326649, study PRJNA326480) | marine metagenome | isolation source: seawater | place: Southern Ocean | collected 2011
AGCAAACATAATTGTCCATTTTAATAAAACTATTCTTCCATTTAAATTGATAAATTGTTTTTTCCACTCAGGTGGAATGTGGTTTTCATAGACGTGTTCGTCATGAAGTTGTCTAATAAGCTTACTTAATGAATGAAATCTATTACTATAGATATTCATTAACAAGGGTATTGCTGGAAACATTAGTGCTGTTACTGTGTAATCTATATTCATACGAATCACATTGATTATGAAACTAGCCTTTGCTATTTACAAGTTAATTATTATGGAACAATTAAATCTATTTGTTGAATTAACAAGGTTAAAAAAACCAATTGGGTTTATGCTTTTATTTTGGCCATGTGCTTGGGGGTTAACACTTGGATACGATTTTGCAAATGGTCTTAATGATTATTCTTTTTATCTTTTTTTGTTTTTTTTAGGATCAGTATTAATGAGATCTGCAGGATGTATTGTAAATGATATTTTAGATATAGATTTTGACAAAAAAGTTTCAAGAACAAGGAATAGACCCCTGGCATCTAAAAAAATGTCAGTCAAACTTGCGGTAGCCTATGTAGCTTTATTATGTCTTTTAGCTTTATTAGTTTTACTAAATTTTAATAATTTTACTATTATTTTAGCTTTGGGATCTATGCCTTTGGCATTTAGCTACCCATTGATGAAAAGGTACACGTATTGGCCACAGCTTTTTTTGGGAATAACTTTTAATTATGGCTTAATTCTTGGCTGGACTTCAATTAATAATCAAATAGAAATTGTTATTATAGTTTTTTATTTAGGAGCCATATTTTGGACACTAGGATACGACACAATATATGGATTTCAGGATATAAAAGATGATGAAATAATTGGTGTAAAATCAACTTCAATAAAATTTAAAAAAGACCCTAACTTATTCTTAATATTATGTTACTTAATTTTTACAATAACACTAATAATTGTTGGTATCTTTATGGAGTTTAAATATCTATTTTTTATTTTTTTGTTAGTGCCAGTATTTTATATGTTTTTTTTTCAAATAAAAAATTTTAATATGAGAGATCCTATTAATTGTTTAGCAATATTTAAAAAAAATAATTTTTTAGGGCTAATAATTTTTATTAATATTCTAATAGGAAAAGTATTTTAATGATTAGCAATACCTCTATTATAATTAGACTATATAAAGACTATACATCAAAACATTTTAAGAAAATAATTATAGCAATGATTTTTTCTATTTTTGTTGCCATTAGCACATCTGGTATTGCCTATTCATTGGATCCAGCAATTGATAAAATCTTTATAGAGAAAGATAGAACTTTAAAATACTTGATACCTGCCCTAATCATCCTAGTTTTTACTGTAAAGGGAGTGTCCCTATATATAGCAAAGGTAATAATGATTCGTATTTCTCAAGAACTTAAAGCTGGGGTACAAAAAGATATGATTAAATCTTTAATTGCTTCTGATACAAAATTTATTGACAGCGCACATACTGGAAAATTTATTTCAAATCTTACAATGGATGTGTCTCTTTTAGTTAACTTAATTAGCACCGCTCTTCTGAATATATTTAAAGATTCTTTAAGTTTAATTGGTTTACTTTCCGTAATGTTTTACCAGAATTGGAAGTTATCAATGATAGCGATAATAATGATACCACTCGCAACTTTTATGGCCAAATCATTAGGAAAAAGAATGAACAAAGCATCAGTCCAAGCAATGGATAAATCAAGTTTATTTACCACTCGATTAGTCGAAATTTTTAAAAATCACAAACTAATAAAAATTTTTCAAAGAGAGGATCATGAAAATATAAGGTCCTCTAAAGATATTGATGAGTTAAAAAATAAAATTATTAAAATGATAGTTATTTTTAATCGAAATGCACCAGTTATGGAAACCTTAACTGGAATAATGATAGCAACACTTCTTTTTTATTCTGGAATTTTAATTGAGAATGGAGAGTTAGAAGTTAATAATTTTTTTTCTTTTTTGGCAGCAATGATGCTTGCTTATCAGCCAGTAAGATCTCTTGCTGGACTTAATATTGCAGTCAACCAAGGAGTTACAGCTGCCAGAAGAATTTTACCAGTCGTAGATCTTGTTAATGAAGTTAAGGATGATAAAAATTTTCCAAACATGAATATTAAGGATGGGAACATTCTTTTTAAAAATGTTGATTTTAAATATGGAAGTGATGAAAAAAGGGTCCTGAAATCTGCCAATTTAGATATAAAAGGTGGAAAAATGACAGCTTTAGTGGGCTTGAGTGGAGCTGGGAAATCAACAATATTAAATTTAATACCAAGATTCTATGATCCTAGTTTAGGAAATATTTATATTGATAATCAGTCAATACACGAAGTAAATATTCACTCTTTGAGAAAAAATATTTCGCTAGTTAGCCAAGAAACAACTTTGTTTGATGATACTGTTAGGAACAATATTGCTTACGCAAAAATTGATGCATCTAATGATGAAATTATGTTAGCAGCAAAAAATTCTCATGCTGACGAATTTATAAAAAAACTGCCCAAAGGATATGAAACATTGATTGGAGAAAATGGTGTTAGGCTTTCTGGTGGCGAAAAGCAAAGATTATCAATTGCTAGAGCTATGCTTAAAAAAAGCTCTATTATACTTTTAGATGAAGCAACCTCCTCTTTAGATTCGGACACGGAAGAAAAAATACAAAATGCTATAACATTATTAACAAAAAATAAGACAACTGTTGTTATAGCTCATCGACTTTCAACAATTCTTAATGCCAATATGATCTATGTTGTCAAAGAAGGTGAAATTGTAACAAGTGGTACACACAAAAATCTTCTCTTAAATTCTGAAACGTATAAAAACTTTTATGAAAAACAATTAAAGAAAAGTTAATGATTTTAGTTTATAGATTGTTAATTAACTTAATCTTAATTTTTTCGCCATTAATAATTATAATTCGACTAATTAAAAAAAAAGAGCATTTAAAAAGATTTAAAGAAAAATTTACAGTCTTTTCTAAAAAAAGAAAAAGAGGAAGCTTGATTTGGTTCCATGGAGCTAGTGTTGGTGAGTTAATGAGTGTTATTCCTCTTATTGAAAAATTAGAAAAAAATAAAGATATAAAACAAATCCTAGTAACTACTTCAACTTTAAGTTCGGCAAAAATATTTGCTAGATATAAATTTAAAAAAACAATTCACCAATTCTTCCCTATAGACACAAATTATTTAAGCAAAAAATTTTTATCTTATTGGAAACCAAATTTAGTTATCTTTATAGACTCGGAAATTTGGCCAAATATGCTGATAAATTTAAAAAAAAGATCTATTTCCCATATCTTGTTAAATGCTAGAGTAAGCAAAAAATCATTTCTAAGATGGAAAATTTTGGGTCCATTTTCTAAAAATTTATTTAGAAGTTTTGATTATACCTATCCACAAAATAATGAAACTAAGAAGTATTTAGAGTATTTTGGTGCAATAAAAATAAAAAAACTTGGTAACTTAAAATTTTCTGAAAGTATTTTCGATTCATCTACACCAATTAACTTAAATTTAAAAAATTTTTTAAAAAAAAAAAAACATTGGTGTGCTGCGAGCACGCACGAGGGGGAAGAGCTTATTGTAGCAAAAGTACATCTAAATCTTCAAAAGAGATTTAGTAATTTGCTGACAATCATAATACCAAGAAATATTCAAAGAACTCAAAGAATAATTAATATCTGCACACAATTAGGTTTAAGTGTACACAGACATAGTACAAATAAAAAAATACCAAAAAATACCAAAGTTTATATTGTGGATACTTACGGTGAAACAAAAGCTTTTTTTAAAATCTGCAAAATTATCTTTCTGGGAAAATCTTTAACAATTCAAGGGGGGCAGAATCCAATAGAACCTGCAAGATACAACTGCAGCATAGTTCATGGTCCTAAAGTATCAAATTTTCAGGAAATCTACAATCTTCTAGGGGTAAAAAAAATTTCATTTAAGGTAAGAGGTCAAAATCAACTTATAAAAAAAATTAATGAATTGTTTAAAAAAGATATAAGATCAAATTACATTGGTAGCAAAATTAATGTTATGGGAGATAAGATTCTTAATAAAACATTGATCGAAATAAAAAAATTTGTTTAATAATGATAATAAATAAACCCAAATTTTGGGATTTCAAAAAACCAAATTATTTATCATATTTACTACTTCCATTCACCTTGCCTATAATAATAAATAACTTTTTTCTAAATTTTAAAAAAAAAAAAATTAAGGATATAAAAACTATTTGCTTTGGTAATATTTATGTAGGTGGCACAGCTAAAACACCACTAGCAATTAAATTAAATCAAATTTTACAAGAATTAGATTTTAAGACAGCAATTATTAAAAAATTATATAATAATCAAGTTGATGAACAAAAACTAATTACTAACAAGTCAATTTTGTACTGTAAAAAAAAAAGATGTGCAGCACTTGATGACGCTGTTAAAGACAATATTGATATTGCAATATTTGATGATGGATTGCAGGATAATATTTTAAACTACGATCTTAGCTTTGTTTGTTTTAATAATGTAAATTGGATTGGTAACGGATGTTTAATACCTTCAGGACCACTTAGAGAGAAACTTACAAGTATTTTGAAATATGATGCAATATTTCTGAATGGAAATGAAGAAAATAACTCAGATATTAAAGATTCGATATACAAAATTAGTAAAAATATTAAAATTTTTGATTCATATTATAAACCAATTAATCTTCACAAATTTAATACAGATGACAATTATCTAATATTTTCTGGAATTGGTAATCCAGATAGTTTTAAAAAGACTTTATTAAAAAATAAATTCAAAATAGTAAAAGAAGTAAATTTTCCTGATCATTATCAATATACAAAAAAAGATATTGAGAAAATAAAACTGCAAGCCACAAATATGAATGCGAAGATTATAACTACAGAAAAAGACTTTGTAAAAATTTCTCAAAATGATTCTAATAAAATTAATTTTTTAGAAATTGATTTAGTTATAAAAAATCAAAATGAATTAATTTCTTATATTAAAACCAAAATATGAATTCTATAAAATATTTTTTTCAGTTTATTATAATTATGCTTCTCTTTGTGATATTTAAAATTCTAAGATATGAAATTGCCTCAAATGTTTCAAGCAAACTCTTTAAAATTTTTGGCCCCTTTTTTAGATCTAAGAAATTAATAAAACAAAATATTCTTAAGGCATTTCCAAATATTAGTGATAAAGATTTAAAGATAATATCTAATAATATGTGGGGCAATTATGGGCGAATATTATCAGAGTATGTTTTTCTAAAAGATTTTAGCCTATCTGAGTCTCATAATAATTTAGAAATTATTGGTCAAAACTTCTTGCAAGAAATTAAAAATGAAGGAAAGCCCGTTATATTTATTTCAGGTCATTTTAATAACTTTGAACTGATGGCTATGCATATTGAAAAATCTGGAATTAATCTAGCTGCAATTTATAGACCACTAAATAATAAATTTTTAAATTTTATAATGGAAAGAATTAGAAAAAAATATATTTGTAAAAATCAAATCAAAAAAGGTATGACTGGAACTAGACAGCTACTTTCTTATTTTAAAAATAATCATTCTATTGCATTGATGATTGACCAAAGAGTATCTCAAGGTATTAGATCAAATTTTTTTAAACATGAGGCTTATACAACAACTATACCAGCTCAATTTGTAAAAAAATTTAAATGTAAAATTGTGCCTATCTATATAGAAAGAGTTAAAGATGTTAATTTTAAATTAACAGTAAATAAACCAATCAAGTACTCAGATGAAAAATCAATTGAAAATATAACGTTAGAATTAAATCTTCTTATTGAAAAAATGATATTAAAGAATCCAGACCAATGGATATGGTCTCACAATAGATGGAAGTAAATCTATTTTTTATTTAACATTTCTCTTTTTATAAAAGCTTCTTTGTATGAGTAGTAGGCCTCTTGTAACTCTGTATTCCAATAATTTAACTCCTCTAATTTAATAGGGTTTCCAGAAATGGCACACAATACATGATCTCCATTTTCTATAACTTGAAAATTATTTGCTAAATATTTTATTTTGGCTAATTTTTTATTCATTTTTAGTTTATATATCTATATATGAATGTTGGAATAATAGGAAGTGGAGGTCGTGAACATGCCATATGCCATACTTTAAAAAAGTCTCATAAAATTAAACAAATCTACTGCTTTCCCGGAAATGCAGGTACAACAAAAATAGCAACTAATATTAAAGTTAATCTGGAAGACTTTAATGAACTTAAAGTGAGTATTCTTTTAAATAAAATTGATCTAGTAGTAGTTGGACCAGAGCAGCCACTAGTTAATGGGATTGTAGATTTTTTAGAAAAAAATAAGATTAAGGTATTTGGCCCAAATCAAATAGCTGCACAGCTTGAGGGTTCTAAAATTTTTACGAAAAATCTTTGCAAAAAATATAAGATCCCGACTGCTAAATTTGGTATTTTTACAAATAAAAAAAGTGCAATTAACTTTATAAAAAATTCTGCTTATCCTTTAGTTATAAAAGCAGATGGTTTAGCATCTGGCAAGGGAGTTTATATATGTGAAAAAAAAGATGATGCTCAAGAAGCAATACATGAAATATTTGAAGGAAAATTTGGTGATGCAAAGAATTTGCTTGTTGAGGAGTTTCTTGATGGTGAAGAAATGAGTTATTTTATCATAAGTGATGGCAAAACAATAAAAAATTTTGACACTGCACAGGATCACAAAAGAGTGCTCGAAGGTGATCATGGAAAAAATACTGGTGGTATGGGGGCCTACTCTCCTTCTAGATTGATTAACAATAAATTAGAAAAAAAAATATTAGATAAAATAATAAATCCTACAATTAAAGCACTTAAAGACCTTGGGACAACTTATAAAGGTTTTTTATATGCCGGTCTCATGATCGTTGATAGCGAGCCATATTTGATTGAATATAATGTAAGAATGGGAGATCCAGAATGTCAAACTATTTTACCAAAGCTTAATTGTGACTTATTGGATATACTCATCTCTTGTTGTGATGGAACACTGAACAAGACAGAAATTAATTGGCATAATAAAAAAAGTTTGTGTGTAGTCTTATGCTCAAATGGATACCCTGATCAATTTAAAAAAAATATACCTATAAATAACCTTCATAAAATCAAGCTTGATAATAGAGAGTTTTGTTACCATGCAGGTACTAAAATAATTAAAGGGGAAGTTTGTTCAGTGGGTGGCAGAGTTCTAAACTTTGTTTGTTTGTCAGACAGCTTTAAAAAAAGTAGAACTAAAATTTTTAAGACTATAAATCTGTTAAATTGGGATAATGGCTTTTTTCGCAAAGATATTGGCTATAAAGTAATTGATGAATGAGAATAATATCTGGTAATTTAAAGGGTAAAAAAATTCTTGAGCCCAAAGATAAATCCACAAGACCGCTTAAAGATTTAACTAAAGAATCGATATTCAATATAATCTTACATTCAAATAAATTTGACGTAAAAATTAAAACTTCAAATGTCCTAGATTTATTTTCAGGTGTTGGATCATTTGGCTTAGAATGTCTTTCTAGGGATTCTGCATTTGTTACATTTATTGAAAATTACAGAGAAGTATTACCTATTTTGAGAAAAAATATATCAAATCTTAGTTTCGTAGATAAATCAAAAATAATTGAAAAAGATATATTTAATCAGTTAGATTTTAATTTTTTAAATGATAAGTTTGATATAATTTTTATGGACCCTCCTTTTAAAGAGAAGTTTTTGTCTGAACTATTGAAAAAAATATTAGAATCAAAAATACTAAGCAAAAAAGGTATTATTATTATTCATAGGCATAAAAATGATAATGACAAATTTAGCGAATTATTTAATATTATAGAAGAAAAAACATACGGTATTTCAAAAATTATTTTTGGTAAGTTTTATTAGATTAAAATTTTCTTTGTTTCTTTTTTAATTAGTTCAACAGATGGCTGGTCATAAGGATTAACATTTAACGCCCTACCCAGTAATATTGTTTCTAGAATAAAAAAACAAAATAATTCTCCAAGTGATTTTTCATTTTTATGAATAATTTCAAAGCTTCTAAAGGGTATTTTTTTTTTTAAAAAAATATTTTCAGTGGCTATCTTTTGAGAAAACCTTATTTTTTCTAAAGTTTTATTCTTTAAATAGTTATGTGATTTAAGAATTTTATTTTTATTTAATCTTAAAGAATTTTTTTCTTTTACATAAAAAAAAGTAAAAAAATTATTTTTAGGCCCATCTAAATAAAGCTGCATAAGACTATGATTATCTTTTGGCATTGATGAAATGATTGGTAAAATTCCTTTGCCTTTTTTGCCTAGACTTTCTGCAATTAATTGCTGGTACCAATTAAATAAATTATTCGATGCACTATCATAGTTTAATATTATTGAGTTATATCTCTTATTTCTTAATAAGAATATTGTGCTATTAACATTTGAAACTAATAAATTAATAAATTTTTTATTTTTAATTAAATTATTTAATTGTTTAAAATTAGTTTCATTCAGACCCATTAATTCTGCAGGTAACATGCCAACTTCTGATAGCACAGAGTATCTTCCACCTATAAAATTATTATGGTCTACTATTTCTGCTTTAATTTGCATCGCTAATGATCTTAAATAACTATTCCTAGATTCTGTTATAAAAATGCTCTTTTCTTTTTTTCCTATTAAAATATTTGAATTAGCTATTGTTTCTAGTGTATTGCCAGATTTTGAGATAATTATATTTATACTTTTCTTGCTAATTTTTACACTCGACTCTAAGTTATCATAAAAGATAATTTTTTTTTTAATTTTATACTTTAAAAAATCATAAATTGCTCGTGTTCCCAATATAGAGCCACCCATACCAATGATCTTTAATATTTTTTCTTTTTTATATTTTTTTATTAAACTTTTATTGTATTGATATTTATAACCTGGTGTAAGAGATTTTAATGTCTCATTATTTTCATTTAAGATAATTTTTAGTTCTTTTTTAATTTTTTTATTATTAAATTTAAAATTAAAATTTTTAAAATGAATATTTTTAGATAACATTAATCTTTATCTAATATATTTGAAATTGATTTTTCTAATGAATTTCCTTTTTTAATAATTATTTTTTTTTTATTTTTAGACTTAGTTAAAATACTAGAAAAATCTATATTTTCATTTTGAACCTTAACATCCATAATTTCTCTCTGTGGTACAGGCATTTCATCAAAATTGGGTGGTAAAATTAATGAATCTTTTTTTTTAATTAAAAATTCATCTGTGTTATCTTTTTTTGCTCCAGTTAGGGTTTCTTTTACAGAGTTACACCCTGATATAAAAAGAACAGATAATATAATGATAATATATTTATTTAATTTCATTGGTTTTTTTATAAAAAAATAATTCATCTAAAATAAGGCATATCACACCTATTGTAATAAATATATCTGCTACATTGAAAATAAACCAATGGTGCCCTTTAATGTGCAAATCTATAAAGTCAGGTACTGCAGAATAATAAATCCTATCAAAAAGATTTCCAAGAGCGCCTCCTAATATTAAAATTAATGAATATTTCTTTAGTTTGTCTGATTTTGTGATCATATAAATAAGCACAATGCTTATTATAAAGATAACAAAGCTTATTAAATGATAAATAATGTTTTGCTCAAATGAAAATAGTCCAAATGCCACTCCTTTGTTCCAGATAAGATAAAAATTTAAGTATGATGTTATATAAATATCTACTTTATTTTCTAATTCAGCAATTTCTAGAATGTAGATCTTAAAAATTCTATCAATAAAAAAAATACTAAGAATAATAATACTGTTTAACAATACTTTATTTAATTTAGCTCTAAGCATACAAATTTATTTAAATTGGATGTCTCTCACATCCATCTTTATTAATTTTCCAACACACCATACACTTTTCGCCCTCAGCCTTAGTTGTTAAAACTTCTATTTTATCAGATGTATTTTTTTCAATTTTAGCACCAGAAGTAATACATAATTCAGAAAAATCAGTACCTTCTGTAATCTTGAAAAGTCTTTCATTTAAATAAATTTTTAAATTAGCCTCCAAACTAGAGCCAATTTCTTTATTTGTTCTTTTGGCCTCAATGCTAATGTTGCAAATATCCCTGATCTTTTTCAAATCTACCCATTTTTCATTTAATTTTTTATTTTCAAATAACTTAGGGAACTCCATAAATCTCTCTAAATGAATACTCTTTTTATCACTATTGATTAGTGTGTAAATTTCTTCTGTTGTAAATGAAAGTATTGGTGCAAACCACTTGATTAAGGATTCCAAAATAATATTTAATACAACAATACTACTTTTTCTTTTCTTAGAATCTTTTACGTCACAATATAAAGCATCTTTTCTAATATCAAAATAAAATGCTGATAAATCCACTGTACAAAAATTTAAGAGTTCTTTGTAAAGATTGTGAAAATCATATGATTTAAAATAGTTTTTAAAATTTTTATTTAAATCATAAAGTTTATGCAGCATATATTGCTCTAATTCTGGTAATTGATTTAAGTCTAATTTTTCAATATCAATTTTTTTAAAATCATCATTTAGGTTACCAAGCAAATACCTAAATGTATTTCTAATTTTTCTATATGAATCTGCATGTTGTTCTAGGATAGAATAATCAATTCTTAAGTCTTCTGCATAATTTGATGATGCAACCCATATTCTTAAAATATCGGCACCATATTTTTTTAAA
>MDTF01001023.1_pt1 | contig 10780 bp, 11 predicted proteins | sample 811191 | NCBI WGS metagenome assembly MDTF01 (sample SAMN05326649, study PRJNA326480) | marine metagenome | isolation source: seawater | place: Southern Ocean | collected 2011
TGAGAGATTTATTAAATTTTAAATAATGGGTGAGAAAGAAAAAGCAAAAAAAATATTAAAAATTTTAAATAAAATTTATCCTACAACTCCTATTCCCCTAAATCATACAAGTAAGTTTACTCTTTTAATGTCCGTTCTTTTATCTGCACAATGTACAGACCTGAATGTTAATAATGTCACGAAGGATATATACCCAAAATATAATAAGCCTGAACACTTCGTAAAATTAGGAAGAAAAAAAATTGAAAAGTTAATAAATAAAATAGGTATTTTTAGGGTTAAGGCTAAAAGCATTTACTTAATGTCAAAACAGCTACTTGAAAAACACAATGGTAGGGTACCAAAAACTTTCGAAGACCTCGAAAAACTGCCTGGTGTAGGGCATAAAACAGCCAGTGTAGTAATGTCTCAAGGTTTTGGTATCCCAGCGTTTGCTGTGGACACTCACATTCATAGACTGGCTCAAAGGTGGGGGTTAACAAATGGTAAGAATGTTATCCAAACTGAAAAAGATTTAAAAAGAATTTTTCCTAAAAAAACTTGGAGCAAACTTCATTTACAAATAATTTATTATGGAAGAGAGTTTTGTAAAGCTAGAGAGTGTTATGGTTTAACTTGTAAAATTTGTACTACTTGTTATCCTAAACGGAAAAGTCCAATTAAAAATAGAAAACCATAATATGAAGATTTTAGGAATCGGGAATGCTATAGTTGATGTTATCTGTAAAGTTGAAGATAACTATTTAACAAAAAATGGATTAACTAAAAGCACTATGAAACTAGTTGATAGAATTGAGTTTGAAAAATTATTATCCACTCTGAAAATAAAAGAAACAGTTTCAGGTGGGTCTGTTGCAAATTCTATTGTTGGTTTATCTCAATTAGGAAATGAAGTTGGATTTATTGGAAAAGTAAATAATGATAACCTCGGTCAAAAATATGAAGAAGGTTTAAAAAGAGAAAATGTTAATTATTTATATTCTAAAAAGAAAGAGCTTTTACCAACAGGTACCTGTTTAATATTAATTACACCCGATTCTGAAAGAACTATGTGTACATTTCTTGGAACTGCAGGAAAAATTAATGAAAACGATGTTGATATAAACTCTGTTAAAAGTAGTGAAATAATTTTTTTAGAAGGTTATTTATGGGATGAAGGAGAACCTAAATCAGCTTTTGATAAAGCAATTAAAAACTCCAACAAAGTAGCAATGTCATTATCAGATTTGTTTTGTGTGGAAAGGCATAAACCACATTTTTTAAATCTAATTAAGAATAAATTAGATATTACATTTGCTAATGAACAGGAGATCACTTCATTAATAGATGCAAAGAGTTTTGAGGAAGTTATTTCTTTTAGCAAAACACTTGAAAAAACAGTTGTTATCACCCGTGGAGAAAAAGGAAGCATTGCTATAGATAAGGAAGATGTAATTGAGTGTGATAGCAAAAAAAATCTTAAAATTGTTGATTTAACAGGTGCCGGAGATTTATTTGCTTCAGGGTATCTACATGGGTATTTAAATAATTTAACAATTAATGAAAGCCTTAAAAAGGGCACAGAGATGTCTTCTAAAATAATTCAAAAAATTGGTGCTAGACTTAACTAATTAGTTTAAATTAATTTATGCAAAACAATAACCATCATCGTGACTTAAAATGAAGTTGTCATCTCCAAACGCTTCACTGATTTTTTTTCTCAATCTATAGATATGAGTTTCTACTGTATGGGTTTCTAAATCAGGTGAATATCCCCAGATATTTTTTTGTAAATCTATTACTGAATGTTTATTTTTTTTTTTGTTAATATACAAAATTATTTCAATCTCTTTTTCTGTTAGTTTTAAGTTAATTCCATTTTTTGATAACAACTTTTCATTAAAATTTAGGTCGTAATCTTTTATTTTTATTTTAGACTGATGGTTGAATTTTAATTTAATTAAGTTGATATTAATTGTTTCGACAAGCTTATCTATGGAGATAGGTAGGTCATTAAAGACCAATAAATTCTTTTTACCTAAATTGGTATTTTCTGAAAATGTAATTATTAAAGAATTATGCATATCATTATTTTTTACTTTTAAAAAATCAGATTCATTTTTGTGGTTAATGATATTGAACGACAAATTATCTTTAATCTCATCCAAGATTACATATAGTGAATTGAAAGCAACAATATTAACATTTTGTTTAATCATTTAATAAGGAACTTATGATAATTCATGTTAAAAATAAAGACACTCTGATAATAGATGATTTTCACATAAAATGCTGTGTGGGTAAGAATGGTTTAAGTTTAAACAAAAAAGAAGGTGATTTAACGACACCGCGTGGATTGTTTAAGTTAGAACGGTTATATTATCGTAAAGATAGAGTTGGTAGTCAAAAATGCAAAATCAAAAAAAAAATTATAACAAAGAATTTAGCCTGGTGTGATAATCCGACACATCCAAAGTATAATAAAGAAATTTATAGTTATAACAAAAATAATAAAGAAAATTTTTATAGAAAAGATAATAAATACAATTATTTAATTACAATAAATCATAATCATAAAAGAATTCCATACAAGGGAAGTGCTATTTTTATTCATTTAACTGATAACTACAAACCCACAGCTGGCTGTATTGCTCTTAAAAAAAAGGATTTTGAAATTTTATTAAAGTTAATAAATCAAAAATCTAAAATTAAAATAGGTTAAGTTCTATTTCCAAAAATTTTAGAGCCAATTCTTAAAAATGTTGCACCAGATTCTGCGGCTTCCAAATAATCGTTGGACATTCCCATACTCAACTCTTTAACATTTATCTTTTTAGCTAAATTTTGCATTTTTAAAAAGTAGTCGTTAGAATTACTTATCTTGGGTGGCAGACACATTAGCCCAATTATATTTAATTTTAAATCATCCACACACTTTATGTAAAAACTCTCTAAGTTATCAGGGTTTATACCGGATTTTTGAATTTCATTATCAAAGTTAATTTGAATAAAAATTTTAAGTTTTTTATCAATTTTGGATTGTTCACTTGAAATTTTTTGAGCTAGTTTTAAATTATCTAAAGAATGAATATAATCGAAAAGTTGAACAGCAAGTTTGACTTTGTTTGTCTGTAATTTACCTATCATATGAAGTTTAATATGTAAGAAATCTTTTTTGATATCCTGCCATTTTTCAAGTGTTTCTTGAACTTTATTTTCTCCAAAATGTTCGTGGCCAGAATTTATTAGTGGATATAAGTGTTCAATTGGGAACGTTTTACTTACTGCAATAATATTGATTTGTTTTAAATTTTTAATTTTAATTTTTAATGTATCTTGTATGGATATAAAGTTATTAACAGTATTTATCATATGATTTATTTAAAAGTCTACCATTTTATAGAGGATTTTAAAAAAGGTGAAATAGCTAAATTAGATAACAAAATAAACATAATATACAGAAATTATAAAAAACCTATTGATGAAAAAATTATAAACAAAATAAAAAATGAGTGTAGAAAATCAGGTAAAAAAATTTTTCTCTCTAATAATATAGAAATAGCTCAGAAGTTAAATCTTGATGGAGCCTATATACCATCTTTTAATAAAAATTTGAATCTTAAATACAAAACCAAAAATAATTTTCAATTGATAGGATCGGCACACAATTCAAAAGAAATTAAAATAAAAGAAAAACAAGGAATAGATATAATTTTTATATCTCCTATTTTTAGGATTAATAAAAAAATACAATTTTTAGACACAATTAGATTTAATTTATTATCAAGTTTAACAAAAAAAAAAGTTGTTGCATTAGGCGGTATTAATGAGAGAAATATAAAGAAAATTAAATTATTAAATTGTGTTGGATATGCATCAATTACCTATCTTAAAAATAAAAGTAAATTAAATGAGTTTAGAAAATAAATCTCTTAAAGAAAAGATTTCAATATTAGTTAATTATTATCAAATAAAAGATTTTGATAAATTAATTGCAGAAGCAAATAGAACCTTAAAAAAAAACCCTAACATTGATTTTTTATGGAATTTGCTAGGGTTAACTTATCAGCAACTGGGTAATTATATTGATGCTCAAAAAAAATTTTTAAGAGCTCTACAGGTTAATTCCAATAATATGAGTGCTATAAACAATTTAGGGAATAATTATAAATACCAAAACAATTTTGAAGAAGCTGAAAATTATTTAAAAAAAGCTCTAGATAAAAATCCAAAATATATACCTGCTTTAATTAATTTAGGTACTCTCAAATTTGGATTTAATAAATTTGATGAAGCTCTTACTTATTTGAAGAAAGCCGTCGAGGTTGATGATAAACTGCATGCTGTACACTTAAACCTTTCACTTATATACCAAAGTTTGGGGCAATTTGAGAAAGCCATTGTGCATTTAAAAAAGATAAATCAGCTTAAACCAGAATTTACGAAATCTGATAAAATGCTGAGTGTCCTTATAAATTACAAGAGTGAAGATAGCCATTTGTCTTTAATGGAAAATAAATTAAAAAAACTAAGTTTAAAGGATGATGAAAAAATCCAACTATATTTTGCACTCGCCAAAGCTTATGAAGATAAATCGAATTTCTCAAAAGCATTTAATTGTTTAGAATCAGGTAATAAATTAAAAAGAGCTCAATCGGATTATACTATTAATAAAGAAAAAAAAATGTTTAAGGACATTAAAGACTTATTTATTAATCATGAGTTTAATACAATCGACTTTAAACAATCTAATAAAAATATTATATTTATATTAGGGATGCCAAGATCTGGCACCACACTTGTAGAGCAAATTATTTCCTCTCATAACAATGTATTTGGTGCAGGAGAAATTGGCTATCTAAGTAAGCTCATTTATGACAATTTTTTTGATAAAAATAATATTAATTTAGTTAACAATCTTATGAACAATAACAGCACTAATTTAAGGAATCTTGCTGAAAAATATTATTCCTACATTAAAAATTTTGATTTTGAGCAGTCCTATATTACCGATAAGGCTTTATTAAACTTTCAATGGATTGGTTTTATCAGAATTTTATTCCCAAATGCAAAAATTATAAATTGTTTAAGAAACCCTAAGGACAATTGTCTATCTATTTATAAAAACCTTTTTGATCATGAAGGACCATGGTGTTATGACAGGCGTGAATTAACTGAATTTTATAAATTGTATATGGATCTAATGAATTTTTGGAAAGAAAAATACCCAAATTTAATATACGACGTCCAATATGAAAATTTAGTACTAGACTCAGATAAACAAATAAAAGAATTGATAAGCTATTTAAACATACCTTGGGACGAAAGTTGTTTAAAATTTTATCAAAATAAAAATGCAATAAAAACACTTAGTGTAAACCAAGCAAGAAGAAAAATTTATACTTCATCTCTTAGTTTGTATGAAAAATACAAACCATTTTTAAAAGAATCATTTGAATAAAAAAAAACGGCCCCATAATAAAATGAGGCCGTTTTTGTAATTTAGTTCTAAATCGTAATTAGAATGCAAGCATTAAACTAAGTTCAATATGATCTTCGTCGTTACCAGCTGTTCCACCGATGCTAGTACCTTGAGAAGCAAGCAATCTTACTGCTGCTGATCCCATTGTGTACGAAGCGCCAAGTCCAGTAGTGTCTTCCGTAGTATCGACACCAATTGCCTGACTTGTAACCGTTCCTGATGCTGCAGTTAACGAAGTACCGTTAGCATATTCATTCTCCATTTTAGAGAAAGAAACTGCAAGGTTTTCGTTTACAGAGTATGAAACACCAGCAATCATAACTTGATTACCAATTGCTCCAGTTGCTCCACCACTTGCGTCAGACATTTGGAAACCAAGAGTTGCTCCACCTATTGCATACGTTACATATCCAGTTACGAATGAAGCATCTTTTGCGTTAGATGAATCAGTAGTAGCTTCTTCTGTACCATAACCAAAACCAGTATTAAAACCAGCAGCAGGTGAAGTAGTTATTGCGAAGTTATAACCAGAGTCAGTTGTTCCTGGACCAGTTGCTCCACCATCACCAGTTCCACCCTTAATACTATTGTTAGTATGTCCTGGATCGATTTCTAATGATAGGTTGTAACCAGCATATGAGTTTTTGTAACCAATAACGTTAGTTCCACCAGCAGCTCTTAAACCGTTTGAAGTACCAACATTAGTCCACTGCTCTTCGTAAGCATAAGGAGTTTTATCATCGATTGTTCCAACACCAAACTCACCAACACCTTGGTCAAAACCAATTGTTCCCATATCACCCATGTCTAGCATTAGTGAAGATGAAGCAAAAGTTTCGCTTGTGTTTGAGTTCGCTTGTGCGCCGTCACCTAAAACTGCTGTGTAAGTAGCAGTCATTCCGTTCATGTCGCCAGTTCCAGAAAAAGTAATAGCGTTACCCATACCAAATGGGTTACCAGTATGACCTTTATCTTTAGTAACATAAGTTAATTCAGTTTTACCAGTCACTGAAAGCTCAACAGCGTTAGCTGAAATAGCTGCAAGTGATCCAGCTAAAGCTGAAAGACCTATTTTTTTCAAATTATTCATGTTTTTTCCTTTTGTTATTGTTTTCATATATGAATTCTTACAAACTATTCAATTCTATCAATTTGTGTGTGTTTTTTTCATTTTGTTGCTCTTTTTTTACTTTTTGTGACAAATTTATCACTTTCTTCTGTCATTTTTTTCATCTATACCTAATTTATTCATTATTATTACCAAATTTACCCTATTTAATATAATAAAACAAAATGATTAAAGTTATTTCTTTATACCTTAAAACTTTCTTTAAATTTGTAATATTAACTGCTCTATTATTTCAGTTATCGTCTTGTGGCCTTTATAGACCTGTCGATGCTAGAAAAGTTAGCCCAAATGCAGATGAAAGAATTAAACAAAACCAAGCAGAAGGAAAAGGGTTTTCATTTGGTGGCTTAAAAAATAAAGGTGGGGATTTTCAATTTGCCAGTTCTAACGAAATGTGGAGAGCAACTTTGGAGATTTTAGATTTCGTGCCACTTTCAAATGTTGATTACGGTGGTGGTGTAATTGTTACTGACTGGTATCAAAATTCTACCACTGATAAAGATTCAATTAAATTAATGATTCAATTTTTATCTAATGACATTAGAGCTGATGGTATTTTGGTTAAGATCTATACAAAAAATTGTACAACAGACAATAATTGTAAAACTCAATTATTAGAAACCAGTTTAAATGCAGAGATAAAAATTGCCATTCTTAAAAGGGCAGCATTATTAAAAAAACTAGATTTACAGAAGAAAAATTAATCTTGGCTAATTTAAGTTTAACGAATAATGGAAAGATATAATTTTAAATTAACTGAAGACAAGTGGCAAAAATACTGGGCGCAAAATAATTCTTTTAAAAGTACGATTGATAAGAATAAAAAAAAATTTTATTGTTTAGAAATGTTTCCCTACCCATCTGGGAAAATTCATATGGGGCATGTTAGAAATTATACTATTGGTGATGTTTTGGCACGCTATAAATCCTTACAAGGATTCAATGTTTTACATCCTATGGGTTGGGATTCCTTTGGAATGCCAGCAGAGAATGCTGCTCGTTTAAATGGCTTGGATCCAAAAACATGGACAGAAAAAAATATTTCCACCATGAGAAATCAGCTTAAAAAATTAGGACTTTCTATTGATTGGGATAGAGAAATCTCCACTTGCTCTTCTGATTATTATATTCATCAGCAAAAATTTTTTTTAGAACTCTATGATAAAGGATTAGTTTATAGAAAAGAAAATTATGTAAATTGGGATCCTGTTGATGAGACAGTTTTGGCAAACGAACAAGTAATTGATGGAAAAGGATGGAGATCAGGAGCTCCAGTGGAAAGAAAAAAATTAAGCCAATGGTTTTTTAATATTTCTAAGTTTTCAGAAGAGCTTCTTGATGGACTTGATAAACTTGGTGAATGGCCCAATAAAGTCAAAGTGATGCAAAAAAATTGGATTGGAAAGTCTTTTGGATGTAATGTTGAATTTGATATTGAGGGTAATCCTAATATTAAAAACATAAAATGTTTTACCACAAGGCCTGACACATTATTTGGTTTCTCTTTTTTAGCTGTATCAATAGATCACCCAATATCAAAGTTTTATGAAGACAACACAGATTTTATACATTTTAAAAAACTATGTTCAAAAACTGGAACAACTGAGGAATCTATAGCTCAAGCAGAAAAAATTGGTTTTCAAACTAATTTAACAGCAACAAACCCACTTGATAAATCCCAGAAAGTTCCAGTTTTTTTTGCAAATTTTGTTTTAATGGACTACGGTTTCGGAGCTGTTTTCGGATGCCCAGCACATGATCAAAGAGATTTGGATTTTGCTTTAAAATATAAACTTAAGGTTATCACAGTAGTTAGTCCAATTAATGAGGATCATAAATTTAAAATTACCAATAAAGCTTACACTGGTTCTGGAAAACTTATTAACTCTAAATTTCTAGATGGTTTAAAAGTCCCCGATCAATCAATCTTAGAAGCTATTAAGATTTTAGAAGAAAGAAAATTAGGTAAAAAAAATATTAATTTTAGATTAAAAGATTGGGGTGTTTCCAGACAGAGGTATTGGGGGTGCCCGATCCCAATTGCTTATAATAAAAAAAAAGAGATTGTGAAAGTACCTCTGGAAAATTTACCTATAAAGTTGCCTGAAAATATTGATTTGAACGTCAATGGCAACCCTTTAGATCAACAAACTGAGTGGAAAAAAATTTTAATTAATGGTGAAGAGTGTGTGATGGAAACTGATACTTTGGATACTTTCGTCGACTCTTCTTGGTATTTTTTAAGATTTTGTTCTCCAAAAAATAAGGCAGCAGGTTTTGATTTAGAAGAAATAAACTACTGGATGCCCGTGGATCAATATATTGGAGGTGTTGAGCATGCTATACTTCATCTTTTGTATTCTAGATTTTTCATTAAAGCACTAAACTACAAAAATGATGGTTTAACCTTTAAGGAACCTTTTAAAGGACTATTTACACAGGGTATGGTTTGTCACGAAACATACAAAAATAAAAATAATGAATGGTTGAGCCCAGATGAAGTAATTTCCGAAGATGGAAAAGAATTTTTTAAGAAAGAAAATAAATCTGAAAAAATTACAGTTGGTCCATCTGAGTCTATGTCTAAATCAAAAAAAAATACTATCGATCCTGAAAAAATGATAAATAACTATGGTGCTGATGCCGTTAGACTTTTCATTTTATCAGACAGCCCACCTGAAAAGGATGTACTATGGTCTGAACAAGGAATGGTGTCTTCTTATAAATTTATACAGAAATTTTGGGAATTGCACAAAAATATTTTAAAAAAAGAACAAGAGCATAGTGAAAAAGAGAAGGCAGAATTACTTAATGAAAAATATGACGAATTCACAAATCAAATAATTAATAAAATTAACATAAATTTAGATAGATTCAGTTATAACGTAATAATTGCAAACCTACACGAGATTTATAATTTTCTGAGTAAAGAGATGCAAAATAAAATATTTTATAATAATTTCCTAGAAAACTATCAGAAAATATTAAAAATAATGCTACCAATTACTCCTCACCTAGCTAATGAATGTTTGAGTGAAATAAATTTTCAGGAAACTTATGTTTGGCCAGAAGTAAATACTAAATATTTAAAAACTAAAATACACAATATAATTATTCAAATAAATGGCAAAAAAAGAAGCTTAATATCTACAGAAAAAACATTTGAAGAAAAGGATTTGTTAGATGAAATTAAGCAAAAAGAAGATTTAAAAAAATTTTTATTTAATAAAACTATTATAAAAAGTATCTTTATAAAAAACAAACTAATAAACTTAATTATAAAATGATAATAAAAAAATTTATATTTTTTATGATTTTTGTATCACTAAGCAACTGTGGTTATGAATCGGTATTTTCTAAAAGAAATACTAACAATATTTCTATTCAAAAAATAGAAATGGTTGGAGATAAAAGTATTAGCAGAAAAATAATTTCACTCAGTAGTTTAAAAGAAAATAAAAAGAATATTTCAGGATATACTTTATTATTAGATAGTAAGAAAATAATAGATGTAACAGCAAAAGATAAGAGCGGAAATGCTTCAATTTATAGAACTACCATTATAACAAAACTAGTATTAAGTGATGGAGATAAAATTATAAAAGAAAAATTATTTGATTTAAATTTCTCCTATAATGACATGACAAATAAGTTTGATTTATCTCAATATCAGGAAAATATTGAAAAGAATTTGATAGACAAAATTGCACAAGAAATTCTAATTTATCTAAATTCATAATTTATGATTATCAAGTCCTTTGAAATTGCAAAGATAGACTTAAAATCTCAACGATTTTTTTTATTATATGGAGCAAATGAGGGTCACAAAAATGAAGCCATAGAAAACAATTTTAAGAAAAAATATTTGGAAAAAACTCATTATTATGACGAAAGCGAAATCCTAAGCAATCAAGATAATTTTTTTAATGAAATTTTATCTAAATCTTTTTTTGAAAATGAAAAATTAATTATAGTAAATAGAGCTAGTGATAAAATTAAAGAGGTGCTTGAGGAGATTATAGAAAAAAATATTGAAGATGTAGTAATAGTTTTAAATGCGGGTATTTTAGAAAAAAAATCTAAATTAAGATCTTTATTTGAAAAGAATAAAATCACAGTATGCATACCTTTTTATGAAGATAACAGTCAAACATTATCAACAATAGTAAATGTTTTTTTTAGAAGTAAAA
>MDTF01010848.1_pt1 | contig 10780 bp, 11 predicted proteins | sample 811191 | NCBI WGS metagenome assembly MDTF01 (sample SAMN05326649, study PRJNA326480) | marine metagenome | isolation source: seawater | place: Southern Ocean | collected 2011
CCCTTTGCTGGTTTTCAAGACCAGTGCTTTCAACCGCTCAGCCACCTCTCCTTAAGTAATTAGCAACTTAATACTATCAATAGTGACAAATAACAATATCGATTTTTATTCATTCTAGTCTTGTCTTTTTTTTTATGTTACTAAAAAAAATGCTAAAAAAACTAATAAGTATTTATATCCTACTAACACTATATTTTTTACAAAGCAGTGTTTTTGCAAGTAATCCTGAGTTTGATACGTGGGTAAAAAAATTTAAAATCCAAGCTGTTAAATCTGGAGTATCAAAAAAAGTTGTGGATGATGTAATGTCCAGCGCCGTATTCTTACCTAAAGTAATCGGGTATGACAGATATCAACCTGAGTTTTATGAAGATACTCACACTTATATTAAAAAAAGAACAAATAGAAATAAAGTTAAAAAGGGATTAGCTTTATATAAAAATGAAAAATCAACAATAAATAAAATAGAAAAAGAATTTTTAATCGAAAAGGAATTATTGCTAGCTCTTATGGGAATAGAAACTAATTTTGGTAAGTATTTAGGTAAAATGGATATTGTGTCTTCATTGGCCACTTTAAGCTACGATAAAAGAAGAAGTGAATTTTTTACAAAAGAATTAATAATTTTATTGAAACTTGTAGATCAAAAAATTATAGATAAGAAAATATTATTTGGTTCATGGGCAGGAGCTTTTGGAAATTTTCAATTTATGCCAAGAACAATCCGAAATTATGCAATTGATTATAATAAAAACACTACAATTGAATTAAAGAAAACAGAAGACTCATTCGCTTCCGCAGCAAACTATCTTAACAAAATTGGATGGAAAAAAAACATACCTTGTTTTACAAAAATTGAATTAACAAATGACATACCTGGTAAGTATTTGAATTCATCAGCTCAAAAAATTCACAATAAAAAAAGTGTTAAATTTTTTAAAAAATATATAAAAAACTCTAAAGAATTAAATGTAAATGAAAATTTATTAGCAGCGATTATTACACCTGATATTGATATAATTCCTGGAGCAAATACTTATAAGCCTGCTTATTTAATTTATAGCAATTATGAAAAAATATTAAACTGGAATAGATCGTTGCGCTTTGCTCTTGCTGTATGTACTTTAAAAAATAATTTCAAAAATGAAATTTAATTTTTTTATAATACTATTAATTACTTCCTGTTCAGGTCATCACATTAGTGACAAAAAGTCTGTTTATTCAGCAAAAGGTTTTGCCCTCATATCCAACCTTTCTATGGAAGATAATAATAGTAGTAATTTTTATGCCTTTCATGAAAAATTTAATGTAGGTACGAAGATAAGAATTAACAATCCTGAAAATAAAAAATTTCTTGAACTAAAAATAAAAAAAAAAATTGCGTATGATAAATTCTACAAGATTATGATTAACGAAAATGTAGCTAAAGAATTAGATTTAAATTTAAATTTTCCCTATGTTGAAGTTACCGAAATTAAACGTAACAAATCTTTCGTTGCAAAAAAAGCTGTCACCAATATTGAGGAAAAAATTATAGCTAATAAAGCACCCATAGAGCAAATCAACATAAATAATATTTCAAAAAAAACTAACATAAAAAAGCCTAGAAAAAAAAATTTTTCAATACTTGTTGCGGAATTTTATAGTATGGAGTCAGCTGTTCTTCTGAAAAAAAAGCTGGCCACAATCTTAAACAACTCTAATTATCAGTTAGTATACGTCAAAAAAAATAGTGAAAAATCATATGAGTTATTAATGGGTCCATATAATACTATTAATAAATTAAAAAATGATTACATTACATTAACTGATTCAAATTTTGAAGATCTAGACATACAAATTAATGAATAATTATTTTAAATATTTTCTTATTACTTTTTTACTTTTCTGTAACGCCGTACAAGGAAAACCGGATATTAAAGCGAGAACTGCAATTCTTATAGATTACCAATCAAATGAAGTTCTTTATGAGCTGCAACCGGATCACAGCATACATCCAGCTTCTATGACAAAGATTATGACAGCAATTGTAGCATTTGACCTTCTGTCTAAAGATAGGATTCTATTAGACGACATGGTCACAATTTCTGAGAAAGCATGGAGAATGTCACAAGCTGGATATTCGTCAATGTTCATAATGGTTAATGATGAAATATCAGTTGAAAATTTACTTAGAGGTATAATTATTGCTTCTGGCAATGATGCTTGCGTTGCCCTCGCAGAGGGTATTGCCGGTACAGAAGAAAATTTTGTATCTTTAATGAACGATAAAGCTGAAGAAATTGGAATGACCTCAACAAATTTTGCAAATTCGTCAGGCATAAACAATCCTGACAATTATTCTACCGTAAGAGATATTGCTCTAATGTCCAAATATCTTATAAAAAATTACCCTGACTATTATGAATATTTTAAAGAAAAAAAATTTACATGGGACCGTACCGGTGGGAATCCAATTTCTCAAAATAATAGAAATGCATTACTTTTTAAAAATATAGGCGTTGATGGAATTAAAACTGGACACCTAGTTGTAGAAGAATATTCTCTAGCCAGTTCTATAAAAAAAGATACGCGTAGGCTTATAGCAGTAGGAAGTGGTTTTAAAAGTATTTCATCAAGAACAAGAGAATCAAGAAAATTATTAACCTGGGGTCTAACTAATACTGCGACATTCGAAATATCTAAAAAAAATACACCTGTTTTTGAAATCAAAACATGGATAGGTCAAAAAAAAAAAATAAAAGTTTACACCAAAGATGATGTTTATATCACTATAGATAAAAAAAAATTAAGAGGGTTTGAAGTTTTTTTAGAATACAAGGGTCCTATAAAAGCACCAATTGAATTAGATGAAGAAATTGGTTCTATTAAAATTTACGACAAAAAAGAAATAGTTGAAAGCATTCCAGTATATGCTGCAGAAAAAGTTAAAAAAATTAATTTTTTATTAAGCCTCCTGACTTCTTTTAACTATATGATTTGGGGAGATGCGTAAAAAAAAATTTTTCTTTATCGTATTTGAGGGTGTTGAAGGAACCGGTAAAAGTTATCAAATTAATAAACTTTACAAAAAACTTAAAAGTAAAAAATTCAGTGTCTTAAAAACAAGAGAGCCTGGGGGGTCTTTTACAGCTGAAAAAATTAGAGACTTAATTTTTTCAAAAAATTCAAATAATTTTGACAAATTAACTGATTTCTTTTTGATGTGTGCTTCAAGAAATGAGCATATTAAGAAATTAATTTTACCCGCAAAAAAAGAAGAAAAAATAATTATCTGCGACCGATTTATAGATTCGACATATGCCTACCAAGTAATTGGAAATAAAATAGATGAAAACTTTAACGCTATTAATCAAAAATATATTTTAAAAAATTTAAAACCAAACCTTACTATAGTTTTGAAATCGAATTTTTCTTCAATCGTCTCAAGAGTTAGGAAAAGAAAAAAAAATAATAAATTTGACAAATTAAAAATTAATTTTTATAAAAAAGCTCAAGATGCTTACCTTAAATTAGCAAAGAAAAACAAAAATTATTACATATTTGATTCATCAGATAATACTGACGTACTTGAAAAAAAAATACATAAACTAATAATTAATAAACTAAAATAATGATGTATTCAAAATATCAAAATATTTTTCACTCGACAAAACTAATTTCGTTGGAAAATGAACTCGATGAAATGATTAAACTTTATGAGAAGAATTCTTTTCCAAAGAGTTTTCTTTTAAGCGGTAAGAAGGGCATAGGCAAGTTTACACTTGTTTTTCATTTTCTTAATTATGTTTACTCGAAAGAAGAAAACACTAAATACGACTTTAAAGAAAATTTAATAAATACGAAATCAAATTTTTATAATTCTATTTTGAATCAAACTTGTTTAGATGTAATTTTTCTTCAGGCCGAAGAAGGAAAAAACATAAAAATTGATGACGTGAGAGATTTAAAGGAAATTATTTCAAGATCATCATTGACTAATAACCCTAGATTTATAATTATTGATGAAGTCGAATTTCTTAACATCAATTCAGCTAATGCTTTATTAAAAACTCTTGAAGAACCAAGTCAAAATAATTTTTTTATTCTTATAAACAATCAGCAGGCAAATCTTCTTGAAACTATTTCATCTCGTTGTTTAAAAAGTAATATTTTTTTGAATTTTGATCAACGAAAAAAAATAACAGATCATCTTATTACAACCAATGAAGTTAAACTTGTTATTAATGATAGCCCTGAATTAAGTCCAGGATTATTATTAACATACAATGATTTAGCCACTAAACTTAAAATAGATTTAAAAGATCCTATTAATTTGAAATTATTTAAACTTTTGCATGCTTTCAAAAAAGATAAAAACAAACATTCGATAAGTATGGCTATTTTTTTAATTGATCAGTTTTTTTACTATCTTGTTAAAGAACGCATGAACAAAATTGAATTTTTGTTAAATATAAAAATAGATATAATTAAAAAAATTAATGATTTTATTTTTTACAATATTAATATTAATTCAGTTTTAAACTCAATAGAGTTAGAATTAAAGCATGCCAAATAAAAATTTTTATATAACCACACCAATTTATTACCCTTCGGGTAACCCTCATATGGGGCATGCTTACTCAAGTATTATTGCCGACGTTTTTGCCAGATTTAAAAGGCTTGAAGGGAAAAATGTGTACTTTCTAACTGGTACTGACGAACATGGTTTAAAAATACAAAGAGAAGCCGAAAAGCAAAAAAAAGAAACAAAAATTTTTTGTGATGAAATTTCAGCTAAATTTAAAAATTTAGCAAAAGAATTAAATCTGTCTAATAATGATTTTATCAGAACAACTGAACCAAGGCATCATGATTCAGTTAAAGCCATATGGAAAAGACTTGTTGAGTCAGGCGATATATATCTGTCGAAATATTCGGGTTGGTATTCTATTTCTGATGAGGCGTATTATACAGAAGATGAAATTTCAACTAAAAACGGAAAAAAAATTGCTATCTCTTCAGGTTCTAATGTTGATTGGTTTGAGGAGGAGTCTTATTTTTTTAAATTATCTAAATGGCAAAATAAGCTTTTGGAACACTATGAAAAAAATCCTGATTTTATTTCTCCAAAAACTAGGAACAATGAAATCACTCAATTTGTAAAAAGTGGTCTAAATGATTTATCTGTTAGCAGAACTTCTTTTAAATGGGGTGTTCAGGTCCCGGATGATAATAATCATATTGTTTATGTTTGGCTAGACGCACTAACAAACTATATTAGTGCTTTAAATTTTCCTGACACCAACAACAAGCTATACAAAGATTTTTGGCCAGCAAATATTCATGTTATAGGTAAAGATATCCTTAGATTTCACTCTGTTTATTGGCCAGCTTTTTTAATGGCTGCTAATTTACCATTGCCCTTGAAAATATATGGTCATGGTTGGATTCTTTCGGATGAAAAAAAAATGTCTAAATCAATTGGAAATATTTTAGACCCCTTAGCAATAATTAACAAATATGGAATTGATCAATTGCGATATTATTTAACAAAAGAAGTTTCATTAGGAAATGATGGAAATGTATCATTACAAAATCTTGAAAACTGTATAAATAATGATCTTGCAAACAACTTTGGTAATCTCTGCCAAAGAGTTTTTAGTTTTTTAGAAAAAAATTGTTCAGGTAAGCTACCTAAAATAAATAAATTGGAACGTGAAGATTCAGCATTATTAGATAGTTTAATTAATCAAGTTGAGGTACTAAAACAAGATATGGACAAGCAAGACTTAAACAATTATATAAAAAAAGTTGTAGAGTTTTCATTTACTGCTAACAAATATTTTAATGATTTAGAACCGTGGGCTTTAAAAAAAACAAACATAGACCGCATGAACTCAATTCTACATACAATTGTTACACAGATTAAAAATATAAGTATTTTATTGAGCCCAATTATTCCCATTAGTAGTAATAAAATCTTAGATATAATGAACATAAAAGAAGAAGATAGATTATTACAAGGAATAATAAAAAAAAATATTTTTGATTATGATTTAGAATTTAAAAGAACTTCTATCCTTTTTAAAAAAATAGAAAATGATAATTGATTCACACTGCCATCTAGAACACGAACCAATGCTTTCTAATTTAAGTAATGTTGTCAAACGTGCCTTAGATAATAATGTCAAATATTTACTTAGCATATGTACTACCGATGAAAGTTATGAAAAAATTTTAAAGATTATTAAAAAATTTGAAAATGTTTATGGTACATATGGGATTCACCCGCATGAAACAAAAAATTTTAAAAGTTTAATTGAAAAAGAAATAATAAAAAAAATAAACTTAAGTGATAAAATTATTGGAATAGGGGAGACAGGATTAGATTTTTACTACGAACATTCTGACCCTACCATTCAAAAAAAAATCTTTTTAGAACACATAAGAGCTGCACAAAAACTGGATCTACCTCTAATTGTTCATACTAGGTCAGCTGAAAAGGAAACCTATGATATAATTAAAAGTGAAAAAAAAAATAAGGATTTTAAAGTTTTAATTCATTGTTTTACCGGCAGCAAAGAATTTGCACACAAGCTAGTAGATCTTAATTGTTATATATCTGCTAGTGGTGTTGTTACCTTTAAGAAATCAAAAGATTTAGCAGAAACTTTCTTGTCCTTACCAAATGATCGAATTTTAGTTGAAACAGATTCTCCTTATCTTTCACCTGAACCCTTAAGAGGTAAATCTAATGAACCATCCCACATTACACATACTGTTAATTTTTTAGCAAATTTAAAAAAAATTGACCCTGAAGGTTTTGCAAATATCACAACTTCTAACTTCTTCAAACTTTTCGGTAAGCTTAAATGAAAAATAAATTTACAATACTGGGTTGTGGAAGTTCATTAGGATCACCATGGATTACAAACTATTGGGGAAATTGTGATAAAAAAAACAAAAAAAACTTACGTACTAGATGTTGCGCTCATTTTACTTATAAAAATATATCTACATTAATTGACACATCACCGGACATAAAAATTCAGTTTAAAAAAAATAACATAAAAAATGTAGACGCAGTAATTTTTACACATGAACACGCCGATCAAGCATCTGGCATATTTGAACTCAGGCCCTTTTATTGGAAAAATAAAAAAAAAATTGATATATATGGTAGTAAAAAAACAATAAGAGAATTAAAAAAAAAATATGATTTTTGTTTTACCCCTAGACATGGATACATGCCAATTCTAAACGATCATGTTATTAATAAATCTTTTACTATTAAAAAAAATCACAAGAAAATTACAATTAATTCTTTCGAAGTACAGCACGGTTTAATTAAAGCTACAGCTTATATTATTAACAAAGTTGCATACTTAAGTGACTGTAGCCTCATACCCAATCAATCAAAAAAATTTTTATATAATTTAAATTATCTTATTATTGATTGTTTGCGTATTAAACCTCACCCGGGACATTTTAATTTAGATGCAGCTTTGTTGTTAGCGAAAGAATTTAAACCTAAAAAAACAATTCTAACAAATCTACACGTTGATTTTGATTATAATAAATTAAAAAAAAAGTTACCACTAACGATCGTACCAGCGTATGACGGCATGAGCTTTAATTTTTAATTTCTTTTTCTATTGCTGATATGAACTTTTTAGAAGAAGGTTTTGTTACAGAGGAAAATGTTTCTACAACTTTACCATTTCTTCCTACAATAATTTTATGAAAATTCCATTTTGGAACAGCTGCAGAACCATGATTTTCTTTAGCCCATACAAAAAAAGGATGCGCATCTTCACCAATTACATTTAGTTTTTCAGTAATAGGAAAATCAATACCGAAGGTTGTTTCACAAAAGTTTTTGATTTCTTTATTCGTACCAGGCTCTTGTCTAAAATTATTAGAAGGGACACCTATTACTATTAGCCCTTTATCTTTATAGTTACTCCATAAGGCCTGCATGCCCTTATATTGATTGGTAAAACCACACCTGCTAGCTACATTAACAACAAGTATAACTTTGTCCTTGTAATCAGCTAAATTAATATTTTTACCTTCAACATTATTAAATGTGAAGTCCTTGGCAAGCTGATTGTATTGAGCGCTACCTTTGCTAAAGAAACTTAACATAATTAAAACTAAAGTTAATATTTTATTCATATGACCTTATCAACAACTTTTAATAAAGCATTAAAAGGTAAAAGAATACAACTAAATCTTTCTTTATATTTTTGTTGAAACAGTTGCCTGAACGGTTTGTATTTTTTTTTTAGAACAATTTTTGTGTGTTTATTAAACATGTTAATTTGATTTACATCAGTTTTTAAGTTTTCAATGTTTGATTTTTTAACAATATTTGAGAGAAGGCTAGCAGATGCTTGACAGAATATACACGATTCAGTCTCGTAAAACATTCTTTCTATTTTTCTATTTGATACTTCGATTCCTACAGTAATTGTATCGCCACAAGTTTTATTTTTAGACGTTGCTACAAGATTAGAATTCTCATTGATTCCACAATTACTTGTGTCAGATGCAATCTTAATTATTTCTTGGCTAATCATTTTTTAATTGAAAATGTTAACAAAAAATACCCTACCAGTGTTGACAGAAGTGAACCACTCAAGACTCCGATTTTTACTCCATCTAAATACATGGGAGAATTAGCAAATGCTAAATTTCCAACAAAAAGACTCATTGTGAAACCTATCCCAGTAAGGACGGAAACCGCATATAATGACAACCAATTAGAATTGTTTGGTTTTTGAGCAAGATTTATTTTTACAGATATATATGCGAATAAAAATACACCTATTTGTTTTCCAAAAAATAAACCACATAATATTCCAAGAGGCACTGGATTAAGTAACGAACTTAAATTAATCCCCGACAACGAAACACCTGCATTGGCGAAGGCAAAAAGAGGCATTATTCCAAAAGCAACATAAGGAGCAATTGAGTGTTCTAATTTTAATAATAAAGATTTATTTTTATTTTTTTTATCGTGTGGTATTAAAAGTGCAAGTAATACACCAGCGATCGTAGCATGAATTCCTGACTGATGTGTAAACTCCCAAAGTAAAATACCAACAAGAAAATAGGGTATAAAACTTCTCACGTTAAATTTGTTTAAAGCAACTAGCACTAATACAGCAGTGAGCATAAGCAATAAATAATAAACCTCAACATTTCCAGAGTAGAAAAAAGCTATTATAACTATTGCTCCCAAGTCATCGATAATAGCTAAAGCCGTTAAAAAAATTTTTAAAGAAATCGGAACTCTTTTTCCCAACAAAGACAAGACTCCCAGCGAAAATGCAATATCTGTTGCAGAAGGAATCGCCCATCCATTTAAAGTTTCAGGTGAGTTAATGTTAATTATTATGTAGATCGCAGCAGGAACCGCCATGCCTCCAACCGCACCAATAATAGGTAGCAGGGCCTGTTTAGGGTTAGATAATTCACCTTGCACTATCTCTCTTTTAATTTCTAACGACACAAGAAAGAAAAAAACTGTCATTAAAACGTCATTAATCCAATGTATGACACTTAATTTTAAATAAAAGTTACCTATTCCTAAGCTTATATACTTTTGTAATGTGTTAAAATAAATTGTTTCAAAATTACTATTGCTTATTATTAAAGCTATAATCGCTGCAAAAAGTAAAATTAGGCCAGACGCTGCCTCAAGTTTGAAAAAGGCAACAAATGGTTTAGTTATTTTTTGAATCATTTTTATTTACTATATTATCAAAATAATCAACATAAGCACTAGTCATTTTTGCCACCGAAAATTTTTCCAAAATATCTTTTTTTGCTATTTTAGCTTTATTTTTCCAAGATTTATTATTAATTACAAAATCTTTAAGTGCATCGACAATGTCAACAATATGACCCGGTCTTATAAGCCTTCCGTTTTTTAGATTTACAAATTCTGGAATTGCACCAACATTTGTTGCTATAATAGGGACTTCGTACAACATAGCCTCAGCTACAGATAGACCGAAACCCTCAAAGTTAGTAGTTAAAGACAATAACAGATCTAGCTCTATAAAAATTTGAGATCTACTTACATTCAAAAAACCTGTAAAAATAAAATATTTATTTAATTTTAGTTCGTTAATTCTTTTTTTTAAAGCATTTATTTCATTTTTTGAATCAACACCAATAAAATAAAAAATAAACTTATTTTTTATTTTATTATCAAGTTGATAGAATGATTCAACTAAATCCATATGTCCTTTCGTACGTTCAATTCTTGAAAGGAGACCAACATTATAAATATTTTTTTTTTGAAAAAATATGTTTTTTAAATCTAATTTGTTATTAAAATACTTATCTCTTTTGACGCCATGATGTATCACTTTTTGATTTTCTATTTTATGATTAAAGGGTGTAAATTTATTAATATTTTTTTTTACAGCTCGTGACCCAAAAATAAGGCCTGATAAAATGTTTCTAATTAAAATATTAACGATCTTTATTGTTAAAAACCAAATTTTAGGTGATCCATAACAATGATGTATTGCCATAAATATATTTTGAGTTTTTAGAAGTTTTGTAGCTATTATTGCTGCCATATCAGACCTAAAACCTCCGTAACCACCACATGTTGCAAAAAAAATATCAAATTTATAATTTTTCATTATAAAGAAAAATTGAATAATAGAAGCTAAAAACAAAAAAGGTTTAAAAATAAAAAAAATAGATTTAATAAAAAAATTTTTAGAGTCTGAAGAATTCAAAGAAGTAAATAAAACAAATTTAACATTTTTATTAA
>MDTF01018197.1_pt1 | contig 10778 bp, 10 predicted proteins | sample 811191 | NCBI WGS metagenome assembly MDTF01 (sample SAMN05326649, study PRJNA326480) | marine metagenome | isolation source: seawater | place: Southern Ocean | collected 2011
AATACATTATTAGATTGGGTGGTTAGAGATCGTGACAAGTCACTATTATATACAGCAGCTCTTAGCCTTCGGATTAATCCATAATCTTTGAGCTAGGATTTATATCCCAATATAATTTTGATGCAATGGCTCTGCGTATTTAGGACTAATATTCTGTAACCCACTCTCCACAACTTCCCCAAGCAACCTTAGCTTAACAGTGCGTAATTCTCCTAGAGCTACTCATGGTAGTTCTTCAGCTCATCTCCCCCCATAGTCATTTGCATACCATTATTCTTCTTCAGGGTGACCATTCAGCCTGTAGTTAGTACACTCTTTACCCATGAGTCATAGAATCCAAATAGGCATGCTTAAGGTTGATCTGCTTTTAACAGACTTTGTCAGCGAGAAGCTTTTGCCGCATCTTTCGCTATCTGAGGCAGATTTTTGGTCCGGCTTTGAATCAATAATGGATCAGTTTACGAAGCGTAATACAGCGCTATTGGCAGTGCGAGATAAGATGCAGGCGCAAATTGACGAATGGCATACAAGCCATCCCGATGCACCCTTCGACTCGATCGCCTATGTGAAATTTCTCCGCGAAATAGGCTATTTGGTAGAAGAAGGTGATGATTTCTCTATCAGCACGGAGAATGTCGATCCCGAAATCGCGACCATCGCAGGTCCGCAACTGGTGGTGCCCGTCAAGAACGCGCGCTTCGCCTTAAACGCGACGAACGCACGCTGGGGAAGCCTATTTGACGCCATCTATGGTTCTGATGTGATCCAAGAAGTTGATGGTTGTGAGCGTGCCCAGGGTTATAACCCAATCCGAGGAAAGAAGGTAATAGCTTTCGCGAAGGGCTTTCTCGATCGGGCTTGCCCACTCATAAATGCGAACCATGATCAGGCGTTGGCGTATCGAGTTATTAGCGGCGAGCTTTTAGTAGAAATGGAACAGGGTATAACGACTCTGGCTGATTCAGGTAAATTACGCGGCTATAGCGGCGAAGCTGGCGCTCCAAGTTCATTATTAATTGTGAATAACGGTCTGCATATTGAGATTCTTATTGACCGCGACTCTGAAATTGGCGGCATCGATTCTGCTGGCGTCAAAGATATCAATCTAGAGGCGGCGCTCACTACGATTCAGGATTGTGAAGATTCCGTTGCCGCAGTAGATGCCGAAGACAAAGTCGAGGTCTACCAGAATTGGTTGGGATTAATGTGTGGGGGTCTAACGGAATCGTTCGTAAAGCAAGGCTCAAATTTGACCCGGACCCTCAACCCAGACCGCCATTTTCAGGGGGTTTCAGAGGAAACGATTACTTTGCCCGGCAGGAGTTTACTGCTAATAAGAAACGTCGGTCACCTTATGCGTAATAGCGCCATTCTCGATAAGAATGGCGAAGAAATTTATGAAGGCATCTTAGATACAGTTATCACCAGTGCAATTGGGTCAATAGATCTTAAACAGAACAATAAACTGCGAAATTCGCGAACTGGCAGCATCTACATCGTCAAACCCAAAATGCACGGCCCAGCGGAGGTTCAATTTACCTGCGATATGTTTACGGCTGTAGAGGAATTTCTTGGCCTAAATGTAAATACTCTGAAGATCGGCATCATGGACGAGGAGCGACGTACCAGCGTTAATCTCAAGGAATGTATCCGCGCTGCTAAGAGCCGCGTTGCATTTATTAATACTGGATTCCTAGACCGTACTGGTGATGAGATACACACAAGTATGCAAGCTGGCGTGATGGTTCCAAAGGCTGAGATGAAATCTACAGCTTGGATTTCTGCCTACGAGGATAGAAATATAGATATAGGTCTCGCCTGTGGAATGCAAGGCCGGGCACAGATTGGGAAAGGCATGTGGGCAATGCCTGATCTTATGGCGAGGATGTTGGATGAGAAAATAGCTCACCCGATATCAGGCGCAAACACTGCGTGGGTGCCATCGCCGACCGCGGCAGTGCTGCACGCTATGCATTATCATTATGTGAATGTCTTCGATCGTCAGCGCGAAATTGCGCAGCGCCCTGTAGCAAAACTAAATGATATTCTCACCTTGCCTATTTTAAAAGACCCCGGAGCAATGAGTGCGGAGTTTGTTCAATTAGAATTAGACAACAATTGTCAGAGTATTCTCGGCTATGTCGTGCGCTGGATAAATCAAGGCATAGGCTGTTCCAAAGTTCTCGATATTCATAACATTGAATTAATGGAAGATAGAGCTACGCTGCGTATATCGAGTCAACATATCGCAAACTGGTTGCATCATAATATCTGTAGTTCGGGCCAGATTCGGGAAACTCTAGAACGAATGTCACAGATCGTTGATCGGCAGAACATGGATGATCCGCTCTACCGCGCGATGGCTCCCAACTTTGATAACTCGATTGCTTTTCAAGCAGCCTGTGATCTAATTTTCGATGGTGTAAAACAACCTAACGGTTATACGGAACCTAGACTGCATGAAAGGCGCCGAGAATTTAAGATAATGTAAAATCCTGGACAAGAGGCTGATGCGATGAAAGGAATCGGACCATGATCGCGGTGGCGGAAGGTTAGGACATATTTTTTATCCTTATTCGTGTGAAGAGATTAGATCATTTAAGTATTCTCACGATGCATATCCCCTCAATTTATAAGGCAAAACCTGGTTCAAGAGACGATAAAATTCACTTGGAAACCCTGGGCAACAAGAGTAGCTTATATAGGTCGCCTCCCAAAAAATCGAATAAGAATGAGGAGAAATAATGAAGCGTAAGATCATACCTACACTTACTTTTGCAGTGGTTAGCCTACTGTTGGGCCCAGTACTGTGGGCACAGGAGGCCGAACTTTCACTTACGGAATATGGTCATCCCAATCTGCAAGGCACGTATACCTTCCGAACACTCACACCTCTTAACCGTCCGACTGAACTTTCCGACAAAGCGACTCTGACAGCGGAGGAAGCTGAGGAATGGGCGGCTTTCGAGAATCGGCGTCAGAATCGCGATCTCATCATCGACTCTATAGGAGGGGCGGGTTATCCGCCGGGCGTCATCTCTTATAACGAATTTTGGTATGAGCGCGGTGTTGAGACGATTGCAGACCGTCGCACCTCCCTTATCTATGATCCGCCCAACGGTCGTCTTCCAAAGGTGAACGCGGCAGGACAAGAGCGCCAAGCAACGGTTGCGGAGAATAGAAGGTTGAGTCTTGGCCCAGAGTCGCGCACCTTAGCTGATCGTTGTCTAATGAGTAATGGCGCAGGGCCACCCATGGTGCCGGGTGCCTATAATAATAATATGCAGCTGGTGCAGACCGAAGATCACATTATGATCCTAAATGAGATGATTCATCGGGCGCGCATCATACGCTTAGATAGTGAGCATCATACGCGGCAGGTTAAATGGGATGGTGATTCGGTAGCTCACTGGGAAGGCGATACGCTCGTTGTCCACACCCAGGATTTTTATTACAACCAGACTGCCCGAGGCGCATCCTCAAGCATGCGCGTGACTGAGAGGTTCAGACGTGTTGATGAGGATACACTCGACTATGATTTTACTGTCTCAGACTCTGAGACATGGGATGTATCTTGGTCAGCTAAGGTGCCGATGCGCAGGACCGATATGCCGATTTATGAGTATGCCTGCCATGAGGGAAATCACGGACTCGCGGGAATACTCGCAGGTTGGCGTCGGTATGAAGCAGAGGGCATGAATGGAGATGGAACGCCAAGAGAACCCGATCCGCCGCCCGAATAAGCTCCAACTCTTTTTTTCAGCTCCGCATACTAGGTCAGTTCAGGGCTGACTGGTAATATTCAATGTGAATGGCTCGAAAAAGGCCTAAAGCCCTCATTTGTAACAGTTTGTGCTTTTTTCGAAGTTTATTGAATTTCTATGGCGTTATTTGTCATGATAGGGTCGAAAGCAATAATTAAAAAGACAACCAAAACAACAAATGACAACAAAGTTTATAAGAGAGGCTCTACCATTATGTTTAAACTGAACCGGCTAGCTCTATTCGCGCTAGCACTCGTCGTATCTAGTCCCGCACTTTCTCAACAAAACAATGCCCGCGGGCCTATTGGAGAGAGCCCTTATAACATTGTCTCCCTATGGGCTGATCCTTTTGCTGAAGCGGGTTATGCCTTCGGCGGCAATTCGGGTGTCTTTGCCGAGTCGGCTGATCGCATCATCATTGCCCAACGTGGTGAAACCGTTCTTCCTTATCCATTACCGGATGATTTTCTGGGATTTGGTGGTCATGTAGGTCTTAATGTATTAAGAGACACGGAGCGTCGTACTTGGAATAACTGTCTATTCGTAGTTAATGGAGATGGTGAGCTTATCGAAGCTTGGGATCATTTAGATTATCTGTGTGAAGGATCGGCAGGCCCTGGCCCTCACCGAATTCGAATCAATCCTTACGATTCAGAGAAGCGAATTTGGTTAGTAAATGAAACATTTCATCAAATTTACGTGATTGCAAACGACGGAAGCGAAGTTTTAGCGACCTATGGCGAGAAGAACGTTTCAGGGTCCGACAGCACTCATTTTGGCCGGCCACAAGATGTCGCTTTCATGGAAGATGGTCGTATCTTAATCGCAGATGGACTGGATAATAATCGTATCATGATCATGGATAGTGATATGAACTATCTTGGCGAGTTTGGCAGCGAGGGAGAAGGCCCGGGTCAGACCAAGACGATTCATTCGGTGGCAGTTGGGCCAGACGGACGTATATTTGTTCTCGATCGTACTGGGAGCCGAGTCAATCTTTGGCAAGCTACAGATGACTCGGTAGGGTTTGAATTCGTGAGATCGATCGGTGATCTTACGTTAGCCTTGGACATCATCGTGAATGAAGATGACTTCTGGATTACAGACTTAGGTCCGCTTCGCTTTGTAAATTTTGATTTCGAAGGTAACTTAAAATACACATGGCTAGTCCCGCTTGGATTGCCTGATGGTTATTTAGAAGTGCATTCTTTTAGTGTAGACCCTGCTGGCAATTTGTATGGCGGTGACAATCAATATGGTCGCACACAAAAGTTTGTACCAAAACCCGGAGCCGACCCTGACTTGTTAATTAGTCCTGCATGGAATGCACTTTGATAAAATAATCATCGTGATTTTCAGAATCAAAAAAGCCGAACAAGGGAACTTGGTCGGCTTTTTTGATCGACAACTACTAAGCAAAAAAAGCTTCGCTAGTTGTTTTCTATTTCAAGAGGTGCGTAATAATTACCGCCGGCACCCTCAACTTGGTCACGACGTGCTCGCCATTCTGGACCAGCTGAACCACCCTCTTCATAAAGCAGGTCCTGCCGCAGATAATTCCAACTTGTTGGATCTAATTCTTGTGCCATAGTCCAATATTTTTCTGCTTTTTCATCGTTGTCATTGGTGAAGTAATACCCGCCGAGACGGAATGCAGGCTGTGCACGCTCTGCTTCAGGAGTGCGTTGAACGATGCTTTCCCGGACCTTATTTCTATCCCAGGCATATTCGCTGTCGGCTCCCTTCGCCACCCAATCACGAACTATGGGTACGTAGTCATTGGTACCCCACGCGCCATTCATATGCTCTTTCGCATAGGTGCCCTCATTGATGCGCATGATCTTACCTTCCTCATCAATCCATACGCCTGAAGGGACATTGACTAAATTATATAGCGAACTTATTTGATGATTCACATCGATAATCGCCGTGTAGCTAACATTAGCATCATCAAAGATGTATCCAGCAGCTTCTTCGCCACCAGCATCTTGTGCGACGGAAATAATTTCAAAATTTTCAGACTTGAGTTCTTCGTAAATGGACTGCCACACGGGCACGTCTAAACGACATCCTCACCACGAGGCCCAAGTAAGGAGTAATACCTTTTTGCCTCGAAAATCTGAAAGACGAACTAGCTCGCCGTCACGGCCCATTAATTCAAAATCAGGGGCTTCACCCCCGCGCAGGAATGATTGGCGCGTTACAGGCATGGTCCCAAAACTCCAGATGCCGTCATCATAATCCGTTACATAGGCTTGCTGCAGTTTGTCCGCTAGCTCGGTGACGTTAAACCATGATTGACCACGACGGGTAATAAACATGGCGCTGTCTCGATCTTGCAGAACCGGAACACACAATTCATCCAGACAGGCCCCTTCGGGCTTAAGAACAAAATCGTTTACTCGGGTCAGATCTTCGGGTTTGACCCAAAGATCGGTGGCGTCTGGCAGCGTTTGCTCCAACTCCACGACTCGCTCATTGTAGAGTACCGTAGTACTCTGAGCGTTGAGCACGCCGCTTGTAAGCATGACGACGGTGAGGCCGGCTATGCTTCTTAGCTTCTTCATAGTGTTCTCCTTGGTCAGGACAGATTGAGCCCCTGAACGACTTATTTGGCTACCAATTAGTCGGTAGCGATTCCAATATAACATTTGGCTTAGACGGAGGGTATCGCAATCTGTGGCGGGCAGAAGAATTAGGCGATTGAATATGCGAGAGATTCTGTCACTATTTACGGGTCTGTTAGATCGTGGGTCAGTACCTGTGCTGGTTGATCTGCTTCAATTCGAGTTGTTTGACTAATTTGCCTAACAAGGAAAATAAGATGCAAAAACAAATGAAGCCAATAGTGTTAGCTAGTCTTGCGTTTGTTCTACTAATTAACTCTCTGGGGGCAGTAGCGCAGGGTGTGGAGATGCGATTGAACAAAGCGATATCGTTGTTGGAAAACGATAAGCCAGCTTTCGGACTCTTGTCTTTCGACTATTCACTCAATAATGCGCGATCCCTCGCTAGGTCAGATTTGGATTTCATCATCATCGATATGGAGCATGCCCCTTTTGATGTTGAGCGGATTCGCGAGTTCTTACTTGGCATGACCGATAAGCGTGCAATCCTTGAGAAGGGTAGCTTGCAGCCGAATGTAGTGCCATTCGTCCGTATCCCGGCAAGCGGCGGCGAGGATGTATTATCACAAGTGAAGCAGGCATTGGATGTGGGCTCGTTTGGTGTGATGTTCCCCGCCATAAACAATAGAGCCGAAGCAGAGATGGCGATTCGAGCGAGCAGGTATCCACAGCTAAATGGCGCAGATGATTATGAGCCAGCAGGGTTACGTGGACGAAATCCGTCGAATGCAGTCTGGTATTGGGGGACAACGGACTACATTGCGAAGGCAGATTTATGGCCCTTAGATCTGAGCGGTGAGTTGCTTGCCATCATTCAGATCGAAACGGTGGAGGGAGTTGAAAACATCGAGGAAATTATTTCCGTGCCGGGCACCGGCGTAATCTTTATCGGACCATCTGACCTAAGCACGGCGATGGGTTATACAAGTGCTGCAGCACCAGAGGTCGAGGCTGCAATTCAGACTGTCCTTAGCAGCTGCTTAGCCCATGATGTACCTTGTGCTATAACGACAAACTCACGCACCGTCGAGGCGCGGCTAGCCGAAGGATTTAGATTTGTTACTGTCGGACTAGATGGTGGTTTATCAACGGGCACCCAGGACGCTCTTAATCGAGGGCGCAATGCGAGTGACCGTTAGTGTATTGGTATCTTGGCAGCTACATTATCGCAAGGAGATTGCTATAGGAAACAATGGTAAAAATTCTTTTAATAGTGTCTGATTTTTGCCGCCGGCTTGGAAAAGTCCGTCTCGGAGAACCGCATGCATCTATATATCTATGCTTAGTTCAGCTTTCTCCAGCTGAGGGTGGCCGTCGTTCTGCCTGAGCTGTTTTTCAGCGAAAGTTTTAACAGGCCATCGCTGAATTCGAAATGACGTACATTGTCGCCGCCTACCCACTCAGGGACCAGGGGCGAGCCCTCAACATGGTGAATCACGAGACTATTCTCTAGATCGAATGATACCTTGCCCCAATAGGCGAACCCACCAGTGGTCCGTTCTTCAGAAGCTTGATTTCTCGCGGGGAGGTCTCGGGGCATTCCGAGGCCTCCCATATTGCCGAGCGCATCGTAGCTCAAGCGGCCCACATAGTTCATGTCTATCGGATCGCCATCTTCAGGGAATTGGAAATAACTAACTAATTCGAAATCGCCCTGAAACTTTTGTTCTGTTTCTTGCAACGTATCCGTCGCCTGAGATTGTGTTGGTAACATTATAAGTAAGGCCATCGAGGTTAAAAATTTAAACATTGCTACAGCTCCTTATTGAGTTGACTTGGCTATAACAACTTTTTCAAGTCAGGCTTGGTTACTTTTCCCATCGCATTTCGGGGCAGTGCGTCAATTATTTGTATAGCCTTTGGAATTTTGTAGGAAGACATCTTGCCATCACACCAAGATTTTAAGTCACTGTACGCCATCGATGTGTCGGGTTTGAGGCCTATGAAAGCCATAACGGACTCACCCCAGGTTTCATCTTCAACACCGATAACGGCACATTCGGCTATGTCGTCATGTGTTAGCAGCGTGCCCTCAATCTCCAGCGCTGATAGCTTATAGCCCCCGGACTTTATAATATCGATCGAAGAGCGACCCATGATGCGATAGTAGCCATTGTCGAGCACAGCTACATCGCCGGTACAGAACCAATCATCGTGAAAGCTTTCTTTGGTAGCCTTTTCATTCGCCCAATACTCGAGGAAAACGTTGTCGCCCTTGACGCGAATTTCGCCGGGTGTATTTTCCTCAGTGACAGGATTATTGTCTTCATCGAATAGCTGCGCTTGCACGCCGGGAAGAGGTTGGCCAACATGTCCAGCTCGGCGTTCGCCGTCGTACGGATTAGAAATACCCATACCGATCTCTGTCATGCCATAACGCTCTAATAAGACCTGTCCGGTTAGTTCTTTCCATTGATTAAATAGCTTAACTGGACACGCTGCGGAGCCGGATATATTTAAGCGCATTGGTCTGAAGCCGTCGCAGATTTTTTTTACCTCACGCTCATCGATAGTATCAAAATACTGCATGAGTTTTACATATATAGTAGGCACCGCCATGAACACATTATAAGTACCTGCAACTATTTCCGCTGTAATCTTTGGGATATCGAACTTGGCAAAAAGATGCACTGTTGCGCCAGCCCATAAGCCGCAGCTGAGAATATTTATGATGCCATGAATATGATGCACGGGCAGAAATAGGGGGATGGAATCCTGGTCAGTCCAGCTCCATGCTTTGATGAGAGTAGTTATTTGTGCGCAAATTGTCTTGTGCGTGCTTACTACACCCTTGGGCTTGTTCGTCGTACCACTCGTGAACAATATCATCGCTCGACGTTCTGGAATAATCACTGGAAGCTGAGCTACTTCTTCTGCCATAACATCAGCAACTGAGAGTAGTTCGATATTCATCTGGGCGCAGAGTTCGGTCAGAGATTCTTGGTACTTCCCGTTTGCGATCATGCGAGTAACGCTCGCGCAACTCAAGTAATGCTCTAATTCAGCAACGGCAGATGCGACATTTAATGGAATAGCTATTCCGCCAGCTCGCCAAATTCCATGCATGGTCGCTACGTAGTCGACGCTGGCAGGAATAAAGAAAGCGATACGTTCTTCGTTTAAATCATCGCTGCCATTCAAGAGCCCTGTTGCGAACTTATCGATGCGCTGATTGACATCGGAATAGCTATAAGAATCATTCCCCTCGGTTAGGGCTATTTTATTATTGGAATTATTTAAGTGTGGAAAAATTTGTTCTAACATTCGTTCTCTTTCCTTTTATTTTAGACAGCCATAACCGATGCAATGATTATTTTTTATGTAATTAAAAACTATAAGATTGCATTTACAATGAAAAATAAAATAGATGGACCTAACAAACATCCTACGCCTGTATAAAACGTAGCAGTCATCGCGCCGTAAGGTACAAGTTTGGGGTCTGTCGCGGCAAGCCCTGCAGCCACCCCTGAAGTAGTGCCCATAAGTCCGCCGAATACCATAGCAGATTGCGGATTGTTCAAGCCAATTGTCTTGGCAACCAAGGGCGTTCCGATCATTACTAGAATGGATTTGATGAGGCCTGCTGCAACGCTCAGGGCAATAATATCTGAGTCGGCGCCCAAGGCTGAGCCAGTGACAGGGCCAACAATATAAGTTACCGCGCCGGCCCCTATAGTGGTGACCGCAACAGGGTCAGTGTAACCATACAGAACCGCGACGACGGCACCGACAATAAAGGAAACGATGACGCCGGCGAAGATTGAAATAATTCCGGCCAGTCCGGCCTTCTTTAATTCACTGAGTTTGACACCGAAGGCTGTAGCGACGATAGCGAAGTCACGCATCATGCCCCCACCCATTAAGCCGATGCCGCCTAGCAGGGTGATATCGGCGACGCCAGTGCTGCCTCCCGTTGCCTTGCCGCCAAAATAGGCGGCCAATAAACCAAGCGCAATAGCGATGGCCGAACCATGTATTCGACCCTTGGTTAACTTATCCGCTAGGAAATAGGATATCCAGATAGTTAAGCCCACAACAGCGAAGGCAACCACGAGAGAGTTACGAACAAATACAGTTTCTAGTATTTCCATTATTGGCTCTCCTCGCTAGATGTGCCGGAGTTCCCAATCTTACTGATGACGGGAACTAGCGCAAAGCTGACAATTACAGCAGCGGCCCCCGCGACAACGGCCAGCATGCCGCCCTCAAATGCCGCTACGACATTCTGTCTAGCCGCCATGGCGACAACTATAGGGATATACATGGCAGACCAGAACTGAATGCCAGTCCCTGATGCCCCATCAACCAGTGCTTTAAATTTATCAGAATTGCTGGCGAGCACCAGAAACAGCATGGCTATGCCTACGCCACCCACGTTGGCCTGAAC
>MDTF01009690.1_pt1 | contig 10772 bp, 2 predicted proteins | sample 811191 | NCBI WGS metagenome assembly MDTF01 (sample SAMN05326649, study PRJNA326480) | marine metagenome | isolation source: seawater | place: Southern Ocean | collected 2011
TACAAATAATTATATTGTAGAAGCAAATCTTGGTTTCGATGCATTTTCTGCAACTGAATGTGAAGTGATTGTACCGCATGAATTTTTAAGATGTAACACCAGTGACGGAGCTGGTTCTGCTTTGCAATGGACGGTGGTAGTCGATGGACAATCCAGTGTGCAACCTACAACAGATTACGCACCTCCAACAATCACTCATTTATATACACATATTACTCCTACTTTGAAATCAGTACCTTTGTCAACCGAAGGAGGTGAAAAGATCTATATATTCGGTGAAAATTTGGGACCCATTGGAAAAGACTATATTGGAAAAGTTACGTATGGATCAACTGGGAGAAATTACATTGCTGAGAATTGTACAGTTACTGAACATAGTACACGGATAGAATGTACTACCGTGCCCGGAATCGGTGATCAACTACATTTCGTTGTTTCTGTACTTGGACAATCATCTAGTGTTTCCGATGTCTACTTGTCGTATGGGAGACCAGATATTACTACATTAACAGAAGCATCGACGCAATTAGTCATCGAAGGATCGACGAGAGGTGGAATTAGATTAAGATTAGACGGTAACAATTTTGCTATCAGAGATTCAACAGTAATAAAGTTTGTTCAGTGGTTCGATGGTGATCGCATACGTAGTGTACAAATATTGCAACAACCTGGGATAGATTATTATTTGATTGATAATCTTGGATTTACAGCGGAAGCATGGGTGAAATTTGATCAACCCGAAGGATACGGTACTTTGAACGATGTATCGATTCGTTTAGAAAGTGTGATGACAGGAGAAAGAATAAACAGTAAACCCATTAATTTTACTTATTCAAATCCCGTCATTACAAGAGCTTACCCAGAAGAACCTTTTGATTGTAAAACTATTATACAATCGATATTGTTTGATGCATGGGACGATACAGGTAGTGAAAGTTTTACTCCGGTGACTGTTGTATTAAATACACCCAAAGCATTGATTAATGGTGCCAAAGTGCAAATTACAGAATGGGAAGGTACATTTGCGGATACTGCAGGTTTGACACGCACAACTGAATTTCTTAGTGATACATTTGCTGCCTATGATATTGTATATGGAGTTAGTGATAATACATTAGCTACATCTTTCAAAATTAAATACAAAAGAAAAGTAGTAACAGGTCTGACAATTGTCAAACTGGGTGTAGTGCAAGTAAGAAGAAATGGATTGCGAATTAAATTAGAAGGAAGAAATTTGTGTCGTCCTAATGCTCATCCAGCTTCCAGTCCAAAATGTGGACACGTTTTAATAGCTTCTGGTGGAACATCAAATATAGTGATACCACCTTTTGTTGAAAACAACGTCAGGGAAATATGTTCACATACACATGACGCAATTGAGCTACTAAGTTATTCTACGAGTGGTCACATCCGTCTTGAAGTATGGGACGAAGCAACATTGCCAAGTACAACCTTTAGCACAACGCAAGGAACGTATATCTCATCAAATACAGTTCATTTTGATCAAAAGACGCCACAAGTTGATACTTTCTTTCGTCAAAAATTAACACAACTGAGATATAAAGCAAAAGAGTTCAGTAAATCTGTTAATCAAGGTGCCGTTATTAATCTGGGTCCAATATCATCGAAATGTATCGCGCCAGGTGTCAGTATTGAAATTGAAAATGCGGTCAATCCTTCGTTGAATGGAATTCATCGGATTGGATCTTTACTCAACGATGCTTCTGATTTAATCTTTGCGCTTCCTGTATCTACTTCGACCTCCATTTCATCTATCAGTGTTGCAGTAGGAACACAACCCGAAGATTCAATGGTAGTAGTTTGCCCAGCATTTCAAACACATGGTGTAGATGTATTAACTTTGTCAGGCACGTATTGGCCTAAAAATGCTGATTTTTTAGAAGTAATTATTGGTGATCAAATTCCAATTTTCAAAAAGAATTCAGGTACCATGGTACAACAGAACAGAAGACAACTTGCAACAACAGAAACCACTGGTAACTCAACGTTAGATGCATTGCGACAACAAATAATAAAACAATACAAAGATGACTTGTCTCAAGGGAAGACTGGAACAAAATGTGCTTTAACACCAGAATGTATACTTGATTCCAGTTTTGGTGTAGATAAATCATGTTTGAAACTAGAAATTAATCCAACAGATGGCACTGAAATCTTTACATTGAGTTGTATAGTACCACCCGGTGCCGGTGGCAATCATCCAATCGTAATCAATCGTTTAACAAATGCATGTGATTTAACAAATACAAATAAGAGATGCAGTGATCTAATACCACCAATCACAACCTCTTTGACTTCTCTTCAACCCTTAGAAAACAATGCGCTTGTTACCTATTCAACGGCTGTCATTCTTGGCATCTATGCTTCCGTTGGGGGTACAGATTGTGACGTAGCTGGTGGATCTTTGATTTTAACCAAAGATGAAAGCGCAACAATACCACCTCCTTCTGCTTTATTGGGTAGTGTTGCTGAATTTCATTTGTCCAGTCCAACAACAGGAAGAATTGTATGTGTTCGTGGTCGAAATTTAGGAAGTCTCTTATCAGATGTAGTACTTGGAGTAGGTAGATGGACTACTGATTTTCCATCTTATCAGATACCAATTTCTCATCAAATGCATCCAATCTCTGGTGAAGATTACGATCAAGTCGTTTTACATTTACCACCGGGTGATGGTGCTGGTCTTCAAAATGCAATTGAATTGAAGGTAGGCGGTACTATTTGGCCACGACCCAGCGATTCATGGTGGTTATTAAATCTCGATTACAAATTGCCAAATATTCTTTCAGTAGTACCAGTTGTTGGTTCAGCAATAGGATTTGAAATTACGTTATTTGGCCAAAATTTTGGTCCGCAAGAAAATCCAACTTTGCCTATTGTACGAATTGGTAGCAGTACTAAAGTTTATCCTTGTATTGTACCAAGTCAAACAGACCGGGATCATACACGTGTGACATGTGCTCTTAGCAATGGTGTAGGCAAAGATTTAGATATCACCATTGACGTCAATGGACAATTACATACGTTGCAACAAGCTATTTCTTATCATCCACCGCAAGTTCTTTCTGTGAGTCCTGATTTAGTTCGCACAGAAGGTGGTGACAATGTGACTGTGACAGGTACTAATTTTGGTATTGAACCAGCACCAATTCGTCTAGCTGTCGATGACGAGTCGCATCCAGATGTAGTCGATTTGGTGATTCCATTGAATCACATATTATCATGGAAAAATGAAGAAATTATATTTTCAACACCAGAAGGTTACGGCAAAATATTTGGACTTATTGTTACAGCTGGAGGTCAAGACAGCAATCAAGATATAACGATCGGTTATTTAGCACCGACTATTAGTAACATTACTTTAGCTGGGAATCGAATTGAATGCACTGCTATGATACGTAACGACCAATGTGGTGCCCCTACATCAGGTGGATTTTTAGTAGAAATAATAGGAGATGATTTCAGTTCTTATGCTGCATTGAGTCTTGTATCTAAACAGTTGTTTGAAATTGATTTGAATGGGTTAATGATGGGTTGGTGTGGAGATGGACAAAGATCTGCCTGTGTCATACCAGAATCACATTTACATACATCTATGTTAATGTACATGCCAGCTGGAATTGGTTCAAATCTACCTTTGCGAATCCGTATTGCGAATCAAATTGGTGGAAGTGGCCAAGGACATGATACTTCTTTTTCATATGATCGACCGTGGATTAATGCTATTACACCAAGAGAAGGTAACGCTGGATCCATTGGAAACGCGGAAGGCAATCGTATCAAAATTGAAGGCATTAATTTTGGTGAACCAAAAATTAGAACAACAAGTGTTGATACAGGAGCAGCAAGTGAAACAACAAAAGAGGGTACAAACGATGCAAACGATGCCGCCGTCAATTCTGATTCTTATTTGAAAGTCTTTGTTGGTGGAAAGGAATGTTTAAACGCTGTTAAATTAAAAGAAAGTGGTCAACCCACTCATATTGAATGTAGAACACAGCGAGATCGTGTTGGCTACAAAGACATTGTTTTAATGACGGCGCAACAAAATATTACATACTCTGCCAATGAATGGGAATGTAACAGTACAACGAGTCAATGCGGTGGGCAATACAAAGGTGGTAAACAATTATTTATGATGCAATGTGAAGATTCAACGTATGGTTTGTTTGGTGAGTGGTGTGTTGATTGTCCATATGTCACCGATATAGTTTCGTCCGATGACAATGCTCCTAAGGAATCTGATACCCAAATTGGATCCATATCAAGTGGGTGTGGCGACGGTACCATTGGTGCAGATATATGTGTGAAACCAGTATTAAGAAGTGGTAAATTGGATTACATTGCTAAATGTCCAACGGGGAGTGCAAAATATGAACTGGAACCGGGTCAACAAACAGAAAGTTATGATGAGAAAAGAATATATGAAAGTGGAATGTGTAATACACCTGATGGAAATCATTTATCTTCTGAAATACAATTGGCTTGTGCACCTTTTCCAAACGAAGGATTTTTCAAATTTTACACCAACAGCAGTGATTCATCTGACAAACAAATTGCTACTTCTAGATGTCATTCGCTTCGTCAACCTCCTGGTGGTATCTTGAGACAAGCCTGTTCCTACGTAGTAAGCTGTGAACCAAGATCGGCTTGCTACAGTAACAACATCTGTGCATTAGATGACGAAGACGGAGACTTAATCTGGAATAAAAACAATGATTATAACCAAGGTGATTTTATTATGATGCCAAACGATCCCAGTACGATGTATGTCTGTCGCAGCAGCAACGGATGTAGAAAAGGATTAGATCCAGCCGAAGAAAGAACGATTAAGATGAAACAAGACAGTATTGCCGTTACTCAAAAGGATGATAAAGCAGCATCAATAGCATCAACAAGATCAACTAGAAACACTACTCAAAAAGATACGTCAAATTCCAATACTGATATTAATACGGATGCAGACAATAACCAAATTCTATCTACTTTAACTGTTTGGCTTGAAGTTACTCAATCAGGTATCTGGAAATCAAATACAAACGCAAAATATAAAGTAGGTGAACTTGTTTACCATCGATTAAATGCTTCTTTAGGAGATGAGTCTTGTGACGATCCCAATGATCTGTCTTGTCCAAGAGAAATCTCGGAATATTACTCGTACCTCTGTCTACCTTTAGACACTACCAAATGGAAAGAGGGATGTACGAATTCAAACAATGGTCAAACTGTCTCAGTAACACCAGGAATCAATTCAAATCAATGGAGAGAACTAAGACCGAGATATTCGAATTACAAAAGAAGAATAAATCAAGATCCATTGTATGTAGGTAGATGCAGTCAATGTGCGAAAGGATTCTTTCGTTTAGATGGAATCTGTGCTGTTTGTCCAAAAGATCCCGTTTTATTAATGGTAGCAATTGTGTTGGGTTTTATTGGAGTCGGTGTATGTTTTTACATCTTACAAACCAAAGAGATTAATACCGCCATTCTATCAATTGGTGTAGATTACTTTCAAGTCGTAGCATTGTTTAGCAAAGCTAGAATTCGTTGGCCAAAATTATTGTTATCAGTCTTTCGAATATTTTCTTTTTTCAATTTTAATATAGATTTAGCTGCACCGGAATGTCTAGCTGTCTTTGAATACGATGCGAAATGGAGTCTTTTTATGGCGGTACCTCTTGTATTATTCAGTTTTGCATTAGTTGGTGTCTCGGGAAGATATTTGAAGAAATGTTGTTGTCGTTATGTCATGATGAGACGAAATTCAAGAAAGCGTTTGTGTGGACATGCACAAGGTTTAATTGGATTAGTATTTACAATGATGTATTACTTGTATCTTTCGTTGACGAAATATACGTTGGATATTTTCAGTTGCAGTCCTATGAGTCCACCTGAATTTGAACGTGGTGTCATTGTAACTTATTTAGATGCCACTTTTGAACAATGTTATGTACCTGGAGGTATGCATATGCGTTTAGTTGGTTTTGCTGTTCTTGGTTTATTGGTGTATGTTATTGCCTACCCATTGCTTACAGCACTATTGTTGTTTCGATATCGAAAAGAAGCTTTTCTAGATCAATTGTTACGAGCACAAGATTTAGGTAAATCAAGACGTGAAAACAAACAATGGGGTACTAGAAAGTTATTTGGTAAATTGTATTATATGTTTAAACCCAACAAATTCTATTGGATCATAATTATATTAATGAGAAAAGCAATGATAGCATTTACATCTTTAATGTTTAAAAAAAATCCAGCTTTTCAATTGGCCATGGCACTATTCATTATGTTTACGGCCTATGCCATTCAAGTCTTGCATCGACCTTACATGAGTATGGTGGAGCGACCTGAAGTTATTCGTTTAGCAGCAGAAAGAGGTGAATTACCAGCACAAAATCCAGCGGTACTACGTGCCAAAAAAATAATGTTATTGCGATCGAAAAGATCATCTTTGGACAATATAAGTTTAGGCCGCCGCAAAACAAACACAAAGGCTGCGGCGGTTTATTTTTTCAACTACAATACAGTAGAAAGTACATTGTTGGGATGTGGTGTCTTAATTAATTTAGCTGGTGTCATGTTTTCATCCAATCGATTTCAAGAATCGTATTACGAAGGTCAAAGAGATTTCATAACATATTGTGCTATTGTAGTCATTGCTTTTAGTGTTCTGTACTACATAGCAGTAGTAGTGGCTGAAATTACAGCGGGATCGCAGTTCATGGTTACGATGCGAACTTATTTCTGTTGCTGTTTGTGTCCAGATAAAGGTAAAATTAGAGAAAAGAATTTAGCAATGAGAAGATCTAGAGGTGAAGAAGTAAACGACGGATACGAAGACGAAGACGAACATCCTATTTGTTTATCTTCGAATCCATTAATGATGGCAAGAAGTGGTAATGCAGCAGCACAGAAAAAAGCTGAAGCCGATTCAGCAGCAGCAACGGAACAATTGAAAAAAATGCAACAACAATTGTATCACATGAAAAAAAACCAGCGTGGTACATCTGCATTAGCTAAAAAAAAGAGTTTTAGAAATAAGAAAGGAAAGAAAACAAAAACCAAAAAATCAATGGGTTCGAATAAGGTTAGTTCAATAATTGAAAATGATTTGGATCAACAAATTGAAATGTCAATGATTGAAACAAATCTACCGATGGCTGGCAGTGCTAATAAATCAAAGAAAAATAGACGATTGAGTTCAAGAGAATTAATGCAACAAGAAAGTTTTTCATATATTTTGGACGGTGAAAGTAGCAGTGACACAAAAAATAAAGCAAGAAGAATGTCTTCTAGAGAATTAATGTCACAAGGACAAGAGAGTCAAGAGATACAAAACAGAGAGAAAACAAAAATATTGGAAGTGACAGCTACACCTTCTAGTGAATTAGAATTGGTGCCGTCAACAACAACAGATGCTAGAAAGAAGAAAACTGGTAGAAAATCATTCAAAAGAAGAACTACAAGTACAGATGGGCGTTCCTATTATGAAGATACTGACAATCCAGGAGTAACACAATGGACCGTTCCGGCCGATGCGGAAGTATTTGATGCAGCAGTATTGGTTCCATCTTTGAGTACATCCACAGCTTCTAAAAGATCAAGTTATCGTGTATTGGCTGATGGTTGGGGTAGAAAGTACTACCAAGACATGGAAAACCCAGGAGTAACACAATGGGAACTCCCAACAGATGGTGATATTGTAGAAGATCAAACGGAAGAATCACAAGCTGCAGCGTTAAAATCACAGAATGCAGAGTTAAAAAAAAAAGAAAGTAGAGTCAATCGAGTTAGAAGATTGAGTGCAGCTAAAATGAAAAAGGAAACTAATTTGTAAATTGTAAATTACTTGTAAAGAAATAGTGAAATAGAAAAATACACTTGTGTGTATACACTTGTGTATGCTAACTACAACAAAAATTAAAAAATAATATTATTATCATTCTGGTAAAAAAAAATTTCAGAGGTAACCAAAATCGGCTGAAAAAAAAAATTTCTCAAAAATTCAAGTTAAAACAGCTATAAAAACAGGAATTATTATTACAGTACAACTATTGTATCTATTCTTCACCTAATGTCTGCGTCCAAAAATCAGTCAGGGACACATGTGTAATATATGATACCACCTCTAAATCATTATCTTCCTCCTCATCTTCTTCCATTATTATATCTTCATCTTCAATCCATGTTATTCTACTTGCTGCTACTTTATATTGAATTGAATTTTCATTAAATTTCCATTTTCTAGTCGCTTCGTCAACTAGCTCTAAATCTTGACATATAACATACATTGCTCCAGCTCTTATGAATTCCAAACACCGTAAACCACCCGTTACTTTAGTTCTAATACCACCCAATCCAGCTTTCAATACACCACCGGAACAGATTTTAGTTATCCCATACGATCTTTTATTCATATCAGCGTTTGTTGTACTACAATGAACTACTTCTACCTCCACCATTGTTGGTACTTTCCAAAACAAAACCGTATATATCTGCTTGTTCTTCAATTACTCGCTCCGTCGGCTTACCCGCTCCGTGTCCTTCATTTACAGATATTCTGGCCAAGATTGGATTCGTTTGATTTTCATCACCACCAATGACGTATTGCAATTCAGCTAATAATTTCAAAGTATGTAATGGTACTACACGATCATCGTGATCTCCTGTTGTTAACAACATGGATGGAAATTGGACATTGTTGGTTGAAGGAATTCGCACGTTGTGTAATGGACTTATTTTAATTAATTTTTCAAAATCCTTTTCATTTTCATCGGCATTCCCAAAATCACTGCACCAAGCATGTCCAATAGTATATCGTTGAAATTTTAACATGTCCATTACACCAACTTGTGCAACACCTGCACTATACAAATCTGGACGTTGATTGCAACAAGCTGCTACTAACAAACCACCGTTCGAACCCCCTTGTATACATAATTGTTCTTTGGATGTATATCCATTGTTGACTAACCATTCACCACATGCATGAAAGTCATCAAACACATTTTGTTTATTACCTTTCGGTACAGTTCCTGCATTGTGCCAATCATCTCCATATTCACCCCCACCCCGTAAATTAGACATCACGTACGTAGCTCCTTGCTCTAAGAAAGATAAACGAAACGTTGAAAAAGAAGGTGTTAAAGATATGTTGAAACCCCCGTACCCATAAAGGAGGCACGTATTGGATTGAATCGTAGCTGTTTTTTGTCGTACTATAAACATTGGTACTTTTGTACCATCTTTAGAAGTAGCAAATTTTTGTTCCACAATGTAATCATTGGGATCAAATCCTTTCAATTCAGTTTGTCTATACAAAGAAACCGTGGCATCACTTTTATTTTCAATGTCACAGTTGTAAATTGTACCTGGCGACAAAAAATTATATACTTTAAAATATATTTCTTTGTCAGTAGGTCGTCCAGTTATACCTAATACAGTACCAATAGTAGGAAAATTAATTTGTTTAATAAAACCACCATTCATTAAATGTACCATAGACAATTCATGTTTGCAATCTACCAAATGACGCAATACAATGACATCGTTGGCTACGACTTGTGCAGTTTCCAATACATTTTCTGATTCAGTCACGACATCAATTAAATTTGTTTCGTTAAATGCATCCGCAACAGCCTTTTCATCCGTAAGATCCGTAGGTAATGTCACTTTCACAATTTTATTTTTAGGTGCATTCAAATTAGTGACAAACCAAAATTCATTACGAATGTTGTATAAATATTCCCATTTGGCGCTTAAATGATCGACTGCTTTGACGACTGTTTTGCCATTGTCATTGTTATTGTTATCGTTTTCATTTTTTCCATTCAATGCATGAATATACAATCGATTGACCGGATCACAACTATCGTTGGTAGTAATTAATAAATAATTACCATCATGTGTACAAGAAGCACCAAACATCCAATCGGGTTGTTCTGGTGTTTTGTATATCAATACATCTTGCTCCGATGTAGTACCTATGGTATGATACATAATTTTTTGATTTTTAGCTGCATCGGTTTCAGTACCTGCAGAAGTAGAAGCCTCTTTATCCCCCAACATAGGATAACAACAATAATAGAAACCAGTACATTCATGATTAAAAGCAATCTCACTAAATTTACACCATTCAATTTTATCCGTTGACAAATCTTCACCTGTCACAATATCTTTGACAAAAATAGTAAACCAATCCGAACCTCCGTAAGAGACACCGTAAGCTAAATATTTTCCATCGTTGGAGATTTGATAGGTACGCAACGCAGCGGTACCATCTTCACGCAATTTATTGGGATCTAATAAAGTTTTGATGTTGCTGCCATCGATGTCACATTGCATTAAACGATATTGATTTTCTAAACCATTGTTTTCAAAGTAAAACAAAGAAGCAGCTCGTCGAAACGGTGTGCCAAATTTTGGATAATTGTACAACGCTTTCATTCTGCTACGTAACTTTGGTATTACCGTCGACGAATCAAAATATTTCTTGGAATTAATGTTTTGTTGCGTTACGAATTCAGCTGTTTCAGCAGAATCTGGATCTTCCAACCATTTGTATTGATTTGGTATGGTTTGAGTGTGAAAAATGTCGCTGTCTTGAGTTCGTCTTGCTGTTGGATATCTTGCTCTTGCTTTCCATGGTTTGACGTAAGGCGCCGACGTGGAAGCACGACGTATCATAGCAGCTGCGATGGTGATGGTAGCGGCTGCGGTGGCAAATTGATTTACTTTGGAAGTCATTTAAA
>MDTF01015111.1_pt1 | contig 10765 bp, 10 predicted proteins | sample 811191 | NCBI WGS metagenome assembly MDTF01 (sample SAMN05326649, study PRJNA326480) | marine metagenome | isolation source: seawater | place: Southern Ocean | collected 2011
ATCTAATGATTTGAATATTAATACGAGCAAGAAAATAAGCAAATTAGATGAAAATTCAGCAGCTTTTATTTTACAGGGTGCTTTAGATTATTTAAGAAGAGAAATTACTTGATCTCATAGCACAAAAGGCCTATAGAGTTGATTTTAATGGCAGTACAAAAAAATACTTCAGCTATTAGAAGCCAACCCAAACATCTTCTAGGTATTCAAAATTTATCCATTCAAGAAGCCAAGAAAATTCTTGAAGAGGCAAAATCCTTTATAAGTCTAAACAGAAGTGCTTCAAAAAAATTAGATGTTCTAAGAGGTAAAACTCAAATAAATTTATTCTTTGAACCATCAACAAGAACGCAAAGTTCGTTTGATTTAGCAGGTAAAAGATTGGGTGCGGATGTTATGACAATGAACGTTGGTAACTCTGCCCTTAAAAAAGGAGAAACATTAATTGATACAGCAATGACCTTGAACGCAATGCACCCAGATATTATTGTTATAAGACATCAAGATTCTGGGGCTCCTAATCTTCTTTCGCAAAAAGTCAATTGTGCAGTTATTAATGCAGGTGACGGTAGAAGAGAGCACCCTACTCAAGCATTATTGGATGCTTTAACAATTATTAATAGAAAAAAAAAAATTGAAGGTTTAAAAATTGCAATCTGTGGTGATATTCTTCATTCTCGTGTTGCAAGATCTAATATTTATTTAATGAACATGTTAGGAGCAGAAGTTAATGTGATTGCTCCAAAAACTTTAATGCCAAGATCTATTGAAAGACTTGGTGTTAAAAGTTTTACTGATATGAAAAAAGGATTAGATGGTTGTGATATTGTAATGATGCTGAGACTTCAAAACGAACGTATGCAAGGTTCTTTTTTACCATCTAAAAGAGAATATTACGAATTCTACGGACTTACTCCAGAAAAATTAAATTTTGCCAGTAAAAATGCTTTAATAATGCATCCTGGTCCAATGAATAGGGGTGTAGAAATAGATACTAAACTTGCTGATGATATAAATGTAAGTCTAGTTAAAGAACAAGTTGAATTAGGTGTAGCAGTAAGAATGGCTTGTTTAAAATTGTATTGTAGATAAAAAAATGAAAGAAAAAATATTAATTAATGCAAGAATTATAGACCCATCACAAAAAATAGACGAAAAAGGTTCTGTAATTATTGATGAAAATGGGAAAATTAAACACATTGGTAAAAATGTAAAAAAATCTGACTCATCATCATCTGCTGAAGTTTTTGATTTAAAAAATAATATTTTAATTCCTGGAATTGTTGACATGAAAGCTTTTGTTGGTGAGCCGGGGTATGAATATAAAGAAAACTTTAGAACATTGAGCCAAGCTGCATTAGCTGGTGGTGTAACATCAATTGTTACAATGCCAAACACTAAACCAATTATTGACAATGTTTCAATGGTAGATTTTATAATAAGAAGAGGTAGAGATAAGGCTTTAATAAATTTATATCCTTGTGCGACACTAACTAGAGAATTAGAGGGAAAGCAAATGACAGAGTTTGGTTTGCTTTCTGCTAAAGGTATAATTGGATTTACAGATGTTATAAAAACAGTTCAAAATACCGAAACAATGGCTCGAATAATGAACTATGCTTCAGATATAGGTGTTTTAATAATGCAACACGTGGAAGATTACGAGCTTTCAAAAAATGGATGTATCAATGATGGAGAGGTATCAACTAGACTGGGTTTGGAAGGAATATCTTATATTGCAGAAAAGATAATTATTCAGAGAGACCTATCTTTATTAAATGAATTTCCTTGCAGATACCACATTAACCAAATTTCCTCTAAAGAATCTCTAGAGGTAATTAAAGAAAATAAAAAAAATGGAACCAAATTTACTGTTGGAGTTTCTATTAATAATCTTTCTCTAAATGAAAATGACATTGGTGATTTTAAAACCTTTTTAAAATTGTCTCCCCCTTTAAGACTTGAAGACGATCGGTTGGCTCTAGTCCAAGGAATCAAATTAGGCCTAATTGATGTGATTGTATCCGATCATACACCAGAAGATGAAGAAGGTAAGAGATTGCCTTTTGCTCAAGCGGCAACAGGTGCCATTGGAATTGAAACTCTGTTACCATTAGCCTTAGAAATGTATCATAACGAGTCTCTGCCATTACAAAAAATAATTGAAACTTTAACAATCAACCCTGCCAAAATATTAAAAATAAATAAAGGGTCTCTAAAAAAAGGTTCAGATGCAGATATATGTATATTTGATTTAGATACTCCCTGGGTTGTAAAGGGAGATATTTTAAAATCTAAATCAAAAAATACAGCATTAGAAGACAGAAAGCTTCAAGGAAAAATTCTAATGACTTTTTTAAATGGTAATCTAGTATTTAAGTCACCGTGAATATAGAAGTTTTATATATATCCATTTATTCTTATTTTTTAGGATCAATACCATTTGGTTTAATACTAACAAAAATTTTTCTCAATAAAGATCTTAGAGAAATTGGGTCTGGAAATATTGGGGCTACAAATGTTCTCAGGACAGGGAAAAAATCTTTAGGTACTTTAACTTTATTATTTGATGGATTAAAAGGATACATCTCAGTACTTATAACTTTAAATTATTTGCCAGAGTATATTTACTTTTCAGCTCTACTTTGTTTTTTAGGGCATATATTTCCTGTTTGGCTAAGATTTAAAGGTGGCAAAGGAGTTGCCGTCTATGTTGGAATACTTTTTTCTTTTTCGATTGATTTAAGTATACTTTTTATTGTTAGTTGGTTGGTAATTTTATTTTTTTCTAAATATTCATCATTATCTTCATTGGTCTCAACTTTATTAATTTATATATATTCAATAATTTTTAAAAGTTTTAATGAGAGTATATTTTTTTTTATAATTTTTATTATTATAATTTATACACATAGAGAAAACATTGTTCGGCTTAAAAATAAAAATGAAAACAAAATCAAGAACTAACAAGCTTTTAATCTAATTTAATTAGTTCTAATTGACAAACCTGCTTAGATTTGAGAATAAATGCTAAAATGAATCTAGTTATAGTAGAAAGTCCTGCAAAAGCTAAAACAATAAATAAATATCTAGGAAAGAATTATTTAGTGTTAGCAAGTTATGGTCACATAAGAGACCTACCTTCAAAAAATGGATCTGTTGATCCTGATAATAAATTTAAAATGTTGTGGGAGGTAGATTCTTTTTCAAAAAAATATTTGAAAGAAATAACTGACGCTGCTGAAGATTCTGATAAGATTATATTGGCTACTGACCCAGACCGAGAGGGAGAAGCAATAGCTTGGCATGTGAAAGAATATCTTATCTCTAAAAAAATTTTGAAAGATAAAATTTTAGAACGAGTAGTTTTTAACGAAATTACTAAAAATGCGATTTTAAAAGCAATAGAAAATCCTAGACAAATTGAAATACCTTTAGTTGAAGCATATTTAGCAAGAAGAGCTTTGGACTATTTAGTTGGCTTTAATATTTCGCCCATTCTATGGACTAAACTGCCGGGTTCGAAATCCGCAGGTAGAGTCCAATCAGTTGCCTTAAAATTAATTACTGAGAGAGAGCATGAAATAGAAATGTTTAATGCTGAGGAATATTGGTCTCTTACTTCAGACTTTACTAATATAGAAAATAAAAATATTTTTTCTAAAATAAGTCTTTTTAATGGAAAAAAAATTGAACGATTTACATTTAAAAATAGAAGTGAAATTGAAAAAGCTATAAATGTAATTAACACATCAAAATTTAAGATAAAAGATATTAGCTCTAAAGTTCATAAAAGAAATCCTTTAGCCCCCTTCACTACTTCTACTCTTCAGCAAACAGCCGCGGGTAAGTTTGGATTTGGCGCTTCAAGAACAATGCAAATCGCTCAAAGACTTTACCAAGGTGTTGATATTAAAGGCGAAACTACTGGACTTATTACTTACATGCGAACTGATGGAACGCAAATTTCAAATGAAGCAGTTGTAGATATTAGAAATTTAATTGAGAAAGATTTTGGCAAAGAATATCTTCCAATAAATCCAAACACTTATGAAGGTAAAAAAGCTAAAAATGCTCAGGAAGCACACGAAGCTATACGGCCTACCGACATAACTAGAAAGCCGAATGACGTTAAGAAATATGTAAACGCAGATCAGCTCAAACTTTATGATTTAATCTGGAGTAGAGCTTTGTCATCACAAATGAACCCTGCAGAATTTTACAGAAACAGCATAATAATTTCTTCGGAAGATCAAAAAATTAATTTTCGAGCAAATGGATCTGTTTTTAAGTTTGATGGTTTTTTAAAGATTTATGAAGTTCCAGAGTCAGATGAAGATGCTAAAAATATTCTACCGGAATGTAAGGTTGGTGAAGGAGTAAACATTTTAAAATTAGTAGATCAACAACATTTTACGGACCCGCCACCTAGATATTCAGAAGCAAGTTTAGTAAAAAAAATGGAAGAACTTGGAATTGGAAGACCATCAACTTATGCAAGTATTATTTCAGTTTTGTCTACTAGAAATTATGTTGAGCAGATAAACAAAAGATTTCACCCTACTGATAGAGGAAAGTTAATATCAGCATTTTTAGAAAAACTGTTTACAAAATATGTTGATTATAATTTTACAGCTGATTTAGAAAATCAATTAGATGAAATCACAAGTGGTAAAATTGAATGGATAAAAGTATTAGAGGACTTCTGGAAAGACTTTTATTCTAACGTCAATTCTGTCAAAGAAAAAAGAACACGTGAAGTTTTAGATTTATTAAATGACAGTCTTGGTAATTTAATTTTTGATAAAAATGAACACGATATCATAGATCGAAAATGTAAACTTTGTAATGACGGAGAACTAAGTTTAAAAAATAGTTTTCGAGGTGGAGCATTTATTGGTTGTTCCAACTATCCAGAATGTAAATTTACAAGGCCTCTTTCTAAGGCTAAGGCTGCAGCACAATATAATCTTGCAGAGCCTAAACTAATTGGAGAAAATGAAGATGGTAAAGATATTTTTTTAAAGAACGGAAGATTCGGACCTTTCTTACAATATGAAAAAGAAATTAAAATAGAAAAAGAAGGTTCAAAAAAAACAAAGAAGAAAAAGAAAAAAAATAAAATTAATGAAGATAATAATATGAAGAATGTTTCTATACCTAAAGGTATTGAAATAGATAATATAGATTTAACACAAGCAAAATTTCTATGTTCACTACCAAAAGTTCTAGGTCAGAATCCAGAATCTGGACAAGATATAATTTTAAACTCTGGGAGATTTGGGCCATATTTAAAATGTGAAAATAAATCAGCTAGGATAGAAAATGTTGAAGAAATTTTTTCAATAGGTTTGAATAGGGCAATAACACTTATCGCTGACGCAAAACCAGGTAGGATGTCCTCATCAATAATAAAAGACTTAGGTGAGCACCCCGAAGATAAAAAACCAGTTAGGATTATGAAAGGACAATTTGGTCCTTATATAAAATATAAATCCCTCAATGCTACCATACCTGAGGAAAAAGACCCAAGTGAACTTAATATGGAAGAAGCTTTAATTCTTATAGAAAAAAGAAAAGAATATGATAAAACAAAAATAAAAAAAAATAGAAAAAAAAAAAAATGAAAAAAACAATACTAATTACGTTAATATATATCTTCTTCAATTTAAATGTTTATGCAGCAACAGACAAAAATTGCAAAGAGTTGCCAGGTTTTAAAAAGATAGGTAAAGGTTCAACTGAATATATGGATTGTTTGGCTGATAAAGTAAAAAAGAGTGGTAAGTTCAAATTAAATACAAAATCAAAATTAACAGACTGGATAACAGGAAAGAAAGATATTAAAGATTCAATTCCAAATCCAAAAACAGGATTAATAAATCTTGGTAAAGCAATAAAGCCAGACCTAAAGCCTTTAGGAAAATAATGAAGGCAGAAGAGAATTTAAAAAAACTTAATATAGAACTACCAAATGCACCATCACCAGTTGGTGCATATGTAGCTTATAAAAAAATAAACAATCTTGTTTTTATATCTGGACAAATTTCGTATAAATCTAACGGAGAACTTGTTAAAGGAAAATTAGGACTAGATCTAAATATAGAACAAGGTCAAGATGCTGCGCGGGCTTGCGCTGTAAATATACTTTCTCAAATAAAAGTTGCATGTAATGGAGATTTAGACAAAATTAAAAATTGTGTAAAGATTACAGGTTTTGTTAATTCTATAGATAGTTTTGTTGATCAACCTAAGGTAATTAATGGTGCCTCTGAATTGTTGACACAAATACTTGGAGAAAATGGTAAACACGCAAGAGCTGCGGTAAGTGTAAGTTCTCTACCATTGGGTGCGGCTGTTGAAGTAGAAGCAATTTTTGAAATTAATTTATAACTGGCCTACCAATTGAGTAATATTTAATTTTTTTACTACGCATCTCTTCTAGATTGTAAAGATTTCTTAAATCGTAAAGCTTAAATTTTTTGTTTTTTGTTATATTACGAAAATTTAGAGTTTTAAACTCATCCCACTCAGTGTGTAGAATAATAAGATCCGCATTTTTACATGCTTTATTAACATCTGCATAAAAAATGCAGTTTTTTAATTTATTAAACTCTTTTTTTTCACCAGTAGGATCGTAGTAAGAAACAGTAGCTTTTTTTTTAAGTAAACTAGGTATCATAAATAAACTTACAGAATCACGCATATCGTCTGTGTTAGGCTTAAAAGTAACTCCAAGAAAAACAATTTTTTTATTTTTAATGTTTTTCCCAATAATGTCGTAAACTCTATCTAGAAGTAATTTTTTTCTTTTATCGTTAGATTTGATTACAGACCGAACTAAAGAAAGATTTGTTTTTGCTTTATCACCTATTGAAACTAAACCCTTTGTATCTTTGGGGAAACACGAACCTCCATAGGCAGGTCCTGCTCGTAAGAAGCGACTTCCTATCCTCACGTCACTGCCCATGCCTAGGGAAATATCTTCAATATTAATTCCAGTTTTTTCACAGAGATTAGCAATTTCATTAATAAAGGTAATTTTAGTTGCAAGAAATGCGTTAGAAGCATATTTAATTAATTCAGCTCCTCCTCGGTTGGTAGTAAAATACTTAGCACCTTTGTTGATTAAGGGTAGGTATAATTTTTTCATTATCTTAAATGAATGTTTGTCATTAGAACCAATAACTATTCTATCAGGGTATCTGAAGTCTCTTACAGCTTCTCCTTCTCTTAAAAATTCTGGATTTGATATAACTATAAATTTTTTTTTATTCTTTAGAATTTTTTCAATTTGATCTCCTGTACCAACAGGAACAGTTGACTTAGTTACAATAATTTTTTTTTTTTTTGAAAATTTTAATATTTCATTTGCTACTGTAAGCACATAGCTTAGATCAACAGATGAAGATTTTTTTTTGCTTGGTGTTCCAACGCATATAAAAATAATATCGGATTTTTTTATAGCTTCTGATATATTTGAAGTAAAAAGCAATCTTTTTGCTCTGTAATTTTCTTGAATTAATTCACTTAAACCTGGTTCGTATATTGTGGCTTCTCCTGAATTTAATTTTTTAATTATATGTTCATTTTTATCAACACAATAAACAGTGTGGCCAATATCGGCAAAACAAGTACCGCTCACAAGACCTACGTATCCTGTACCAATCATGCATAGTTTCATTATTTTTTTTCCTTTGAAATTTGAATACCAGAATTAACATAACCTTCTAAAGTACCACAGTCTAAATACTTACCTTTAAATATGTTGCCATAAAATTTTTCACCATTTTTAATTAATTTCTTAATAGCATCAGTAATATGTATTTCTCCTCCCTTTCCTGGTTTTAAGTTTTTTAATTTAGACATTATTATTTTTGGTAGAATATACCTACCAATAATGGCATAATTTGACGGTGTATTTTTTAAATTTGGCTTTTCAACAACATCTTTAATAGAAAAAAAATTTTTTTTTTTATTTTGTAGCGAAAGAATACCGTATCTTGATACCTCTCTCTTTTTAACAACTTTAGTTGCTATAATTGAACCTTTTACTTTTTTATGTAGCGCAATCATTTCTTTAGAACAGTTTTTTTTAATAATTAGATCATCGGGGAAAACCATTAAGAAATGAGATTGTTTAATGTACTTCTTACATTTCAAAATTGCATCACCCGTACCTTTGGGGTTATTCTGGTAAACAAATTTAATCATTTTTTGATATTTTTTTAATTTTTTGAATGCATTGCTTATTCTTTTGTCTTTTTTTTTAGCTAAAATAGATTTATAAAATTGATCATTAAAAAAATATTTTTTAATATTTTCTTTTCTTTTTGATATGACAAAAATAAATTCTTTAATACCCGCGTCAATACATTCATCAAGTATATGTTCTAAATTAGATTTTCCATTTATTGGAAGAAGTTCTTTGGGTGTAATACTAGACAAGGGCAATAGTCTTGTGCCGAGACCAGCTAATGGTATGATTGCTTGTTTTAACATATAATTCTTTTACTTTTAAATCATAATTATTACAAATGAAAATATTTAAAAACAAAAAAACTTTAATTAATGAAATATCAAATAGAAAAAATATAGCATTTGTGCCTACCATGGGTTCATTGCACAAAGGTCATCTAAGTTTAATACAAAACGCTAAAAAAAAATCAAAAAATGTACTAGTTTCAATATATATAAATCCAAAACAATTTAATTCAAATTCAGATTTTAAAAAGTATCCAAGAAATATAGATAAAGATATTGCTTTTTTAAAAAAAACAAAAATTAAATACCTATATTTACCAACTGATAAGGATATTTATTCATTTACTCCAAAAAAAATAATATATTTAGATGAATTTTCTAAAAAACTTTGTGGCAGGTTCAGACCTAAACATTTTATAGGAGTGGTAGATGTTATTAATCGATTTATAGAAATTATCAAACCTCACTTACTTTTTTTAGGACAAAAAGATTTTCAGCAACTTGAGCTTATTAAACTTCATTTGAATAAAAATAAAATTTTAACAAAAATAATATCATGTCCAACAATAAGAGAGATTAATGGAATTGCTTTATCTTCAAGAAATTTAAAATTAAATAAAAATCAAATTAAAACTGCAGCTAAAGTTTATAAATATTTAAGAGTTATAAAAAAAAATGTTTTTTCTGTTAATTCAAAAAAACAAAAATTTGAGATGTTAAAAAAGATACTGTCTTTTGGTGTAAAAAAAATAGACTACTTAGAATATATAAATACTAAAACACTTAAGCCTGCAAAAAAAATTAATAAAAGTTTCAATATTTTTATTGCTTATTATGTTGGAAACGTAAGACTGATAGATAATCTATAAAAAAACTAAAGAACCAATTCCTAAAAAAGATAAAAAACCAATTACATCTGTAACGGTAGTTACAAAAACACTAGAGGCTAAAGCTGGATCAATATTCATTTTTTTCAAAGTTACAGGTATTAATATTCCAAATAAACCTGCTACAATCATATTTAAGACCATAGAAGCAGCTATAATAATTGAAAGATCAAATTGTTTAAACCAGAGTAGAACAATGACACCGGTAATAATTGCAAAAATAATTCCATTTAAAACGCCAATAAAAAACTCTTTTGTTATTATTTTATTTATATTACTACTAGAAAGTTCTTTAGTGGCAATAGCTCTTATAGTAACTGCAAGAGTTTGCATTCCTGCATTACCACCCATTGAAGCTACAATTGGCATTAAAAAAGCTAGAGCAACTACTTTTTCAATTTCTGCTCCGAAGATACTTATGACCCAAGAGGCAAGTAAAGCTGTGGCTAAATTTATTAGAAGCCAGTTAAATCTTCTTTTTGTTTTCACAAATACTGTGTCGGTAATTTCCTCATTACCTACCCCAGCAAGTCTTAATACATCTTCTTCGGCTTCTTCCTGTACAACTGTAACAACATCGTCGGCAGTTATCATTCCTACTAATTTATTGTTTTTATTCACAACACCAGCAGACACCAAATTGTAATTTTCAAATGCCTGACCTACTTCTTCTTTGTCCATGTTAACAGAAATAAGAACGGGCATTTCTCTCATAATTAAATTCATTTTTGAGTCTCTTGAAGTTCTAAGAACTCTCGAAGAAGGAACTATACCAATTGGTTTAAAATCATTATCTACAATAAATATCTCTAAGAATTCTTGAGGTAAATCTTTACTTTCTCTTAAATAGTCAATGGTTTGGCCAACAGTCCAATCACTTGGTATAGCTGTAAATTCACGTTGCATAATTCGCGCAGCTGAGTCTTCAGGATAGCTAAGTCCTTCTTCCAAAAGAAATCTATCTTTAGGAGGTAATTTATTCAAAATTAAATTTTTCTTATCTAAATCTAGATTTTCTAAAATCGAAACTGCATCATCTGACTCTAGTCTCTTCACAATATTTGAAATAGAATCTATTGAAAGGAGTTGTAGCACTTCACTTTGTATGGATTCATTTAATTCTATAAATATTTCAGGAGCAATATTAAAAGATTCAATTTCTATTAATTTTACACGTGTTTCAAAGGATAGATTTTCTATTAAATTAGCAACATCTGAAGGATGTAGATCTTTTAGTGTTTGATTGATAAACTGAAGATCTACTAGGTTTATCTTATCACTAAAAATTGTAATAAAGTTTTTATTAAAGTCTAAGTTAACTTTTTTATTGCCTATAGACTTTATTAAACTCATAAAATTTCCTATTACATTATTTGTGAGACTATTAGTTTATC
>MDTF01011255.1_pt1 | contig 10764 bp, 7 predicted proteins | sample 811191 | NCBI WGS metagenome assembly MDTF01 (sample SAMN05326649, study PRJNA326480) | marine metagenome | isolation source: seawater | place: Southern Ocean | collected 2011
TGATTTACCAAAAGATGGAACTTTATTAATAAACTTTATAAATAAATTCTTAAGATCGTTCATAGATTTATAAAAATCCATGTGTTCTCTATCAATATTTGTAACAATTGAATATGTTGGCGGTACATGAATAAAGCTACCATCTGACTCGTCTGCTTCTAATATGCACCAATCACTTTTTCCAAGCTTGGCAGAATTTTTTAATGAATTAAGTACGCCTCCATTAATAATTGTTGGATCTAATTTTGTTTTTGAAAAGATTGCAGTTAACAAAGATGTTGTTGTTGTTTTTCCATGTGATCCCGTAACTACAATATTTTTAGTCAAAGAAACTATGTGGGCTAACATTTCTCCTCTCTTATAAATGGGTAGTTGTTTTCTTCTTGCTTCTATTAATTCTGGATTATTTTTCTTTATTGCAGAGGACATAACTAAAATTGTTGCTTTAGTTATATTTTTTTTTGTATGTTTAATTGAAATGGGTATTTTATTTTTTTTTAATCTTTCTATATTTTTATTATTAAAAATATCACTACCCTGAACATTAAAGCCCATACCTTTCATAATCAATGAAAGGCCACTCATACCTATACCTCCTATGCCAACAAAATGTATTACTTCAGTTTTTGCTAATTCAATTTTCATTTATAGTAGTTATAATTTTTTGATTTATATTATTCCAGGTATTTTGATAGTTAAAATTTTTCATATTTTTTTTTTTATTTAAATATTCTTCTTTGTTTTCAATGATACTAAACAGTTTATCTATTAAGTTTTTGTTATTGATTTCATTTTCAGGTAAAATCCAATTAAAACCAAGTTGTTGATAAAAAAATGCATTTTCAAATTGATGATTATCTTTGGCACTAGGCAATGGTATTACTAAATGAGGCAAATTTAAAAAAACTAATTCAGCCAATGTTGATGCTCCTGCTCTCGTTATACATAGATTTGATTTACTCATAAAATTAGATACGTCATTATTAAAATCAAACAATTCATTTTCAATATTGTTTTTAGAATAAAAGTTTTTTAAATATTTGTAATTTTTAAAATTAGTTTGTTGGAAAATTTTTAATTTATATTTTTTTGAAATTGCTATTGTTAGTTCATTAATTATACTGTCAAACAGTTTTGCCCCCTGACTTCCTCCTATTATTAATAAATTAATATTTTCAATCGTATCCTCAATCTTTTCCATAGAATAAAATTTTTTTCTTAATAACGCAGGGATTAATGAAATTTTATTAAATAAATTATTGGGAAATTTTTTAATCTTATCTGAATAACAAAAAATTTTTGTACAAGAGCTTAGAAAAAGCTTATTTGTTCTCCCCAAAACCATATTAGGTTCAAATAAAAATAACTTTATACTGAGAATTTTTGATGCAACACATAAAGGCAAAGACATATATCCACCAGTTGATATCAATACTTCAATTTTTTTACTTTTTAAAAAAATTACAGATTTAAAAATTAATCCCAATAATAAAAAAAATTGAAATGGTAAAAAAAAAATATTTTTTGATATTTGAGGCACATTAATAATTTTTATATCATATCTATTTTTATCAAAAAATTTTACTCCTCTATCATCAGAGGTCATATAAATATTAAATTTGTCTTTTAAGTGCTCATAGAATATTGTTGCAGGGACCACATGACCACCTGAACCACCTGTGCTAATTGCGATATTCTTCATATTAATTAATTTTTCTCTTAGTTAGATTTAAAATTATACCAGAAAGAATCGACACACCTACAATTGAAGAACCACCATAACTTAGAAATGGTAAGGTCATGCCTGTTGTAGGGAATAATCGTATATTAACACCAATATGAATTAAGGCCTGAGTCATAATAAGAGCAATTGATCCTACAAGAGCTAATTTTATTTTTTCGTTCTCTTCCAAGTATACTTTTTTAAATACGCTATAGATAAAAAATAAAAACACTATTAAAATTAAAATAATTATCACAACACCAAACTCCTCAGAAATTACAGAAATTATAAAATCTGTATGTGTTTCTGAGCCCTTATATTTTAAAGTTCCCTCTCCAATACCTTTTCCAAAAAAACCACCACTAGATATTCCATCAACAGACTTTAAGGCTTGAGCATTGTGTGTCCCAGTTTCTGGGTTAAAAAAAGAAAAAATTCTATTTCTTATGTATTCAAATTTGGAAATATTAAAGATCATATAAAGTATGGCTACCAGTGAAATACCAAAAAACGCAAGAAATACAAAAAGACTTATTCCTGAAATAAAAACTAAAGTTACCCAAGATAAAAAAATTAGCAATGCTTGCCCTATATCAGGTTGTAACATTAATAAGAAAGATGCTGGAACTATCACTATAAAACTAACTAAATATTTATAGTAAATATGAATACTTTTTTCACTGCTCAAAATAACAGCAAGAAAAGTTATAGTAAACGGTTTCACAAGTTCTACTGGTTGAAACCTTGGTAAAAAAAACAAATCAAGCCATCTTCTTGATCCATTGACCTCAGTGCCTAAAATTGAAACTAAAAATAAAAGAAATAAAGAAATAAAAAAAAAATAAATTGATAATTTAAAAAGATTTTTTTCATTTAAAGATGAAAAGAATATCAAAATAATAAGTCCTAACAAAACATAAGCTAAGTGCTTAAAAAAAAAAAATAATTATTAGTTTCAAGCTTATCAGATGCAATTAAAGAAGTTGATGCAAGTGAAAAAAATAATCCCAAACTAAATAAAAGTATTATTAATAAAAAAATTGTTTTATCTATATTTTTCCACCATCCATAATAAAACCTATAAATCAAACTATCGTTTAACATTTTTAAATTTTTTAATGAGATTGTTAAAATATTTTCCTCTATCTTCAAAATTTCTAAAACTATCAAAAGAGGCGCCTGCAGGGCTAAAGAGGAGAGTCTGGTGATTTTTATCTTTTTTAATATCTAAAAAAACTTTTTTAATTAAAGATTTTAAATCTGTAAAAGATTCATTATTCATTATATTTTTTAATTCATTAACAAATAAACTTTTGTTTTTTCCAAAGATATAAGCTTTAAAATTTTTACATTCTTTTTTTGTTAATAAAAATCTATCTCCTTTTTTTGCTAAACCTCCAACAATCCAATAAACACTAGACAGTGATTTTAAAATACTCACTGATGATGAAAAGGTGGTTGCCTTAGAGTCATTTATAATTGTTAGTTTTTTAGATTTAAAAATTATTTGCTGTCTATATTTTAAACCATTAAAATTTTTTAATACTTTAATTAAGTTTTTTTCTTTTATCTTAAGTATTTTTGCAATCTTAAAGACAAAAGATAAATTTTCTCTGTTTCCCTCTGTCATGAAATATGGATTATTTATTTTTCTTAAAGTTTTAAAGTTAATATATTTATCAATTTTAATTATCTTGGGTAAAAAATTTTTTATTTTTAATTTTTTTTTTTATATAAACATTGTTAGAGTTTAAAATTGCATAATCTTTTTTTGTTTGGCTCTTTATTAGTCTAAACTTTGCATCTATATATTTATTTAATGTTCTATGCCTCTCTAAATGGTCAGGGGAAATATTCAATATTGCAGAAATATTTGATTTGAACAACTTGCTATAATCTAGCTGGTAAGAGGAAGCCTCAATTACAAAAATAGTACTTTTCTTTATATTTTTTTCCAATAAAATAGGATTTCCAATATTGCCTACCAATCGTGCATCTATTTTTTGTTGTTTTAAAATTTCATACAAAATTTTAGCAGTGGTAGATTTTCCATTCGTACCAGTAATAGTAATATTTTTATTTTGACTATATGCGCTATAAAAAATATCTAGGTCAGTATAAATCTTATTTAAATTTTTTTTTAAAAATTTACTAAGTTTGCAATTTTCAATATTAATACCTGGGCTGATTATTATATGATCAATTTTTTCATCTATTAGTTTTTTATAACTAAGTATTTTTTTTGTCTCTATATTTCTATTGCTAATTTTTTGATCATCATACAGTAGAAGATTATTTTCTTTTCTTAAAAATTTATAAGTGGATATGCCACTCTTACCTAGCCCATAAATTAAAATCTTTTTTTTTGAAAAGATGTTTTTATTATCTAACATTATCTTAATTTCAATGTAGCTAGTCCTATCATTGCAAGAATTATTGAAATAATCCAAAATCTAATAACTACAGTAGACTCAGCCCAGCCCTTCTTTTCAAAATGATGGTGAATGGGTGCCATTCTAAAAACTCTTTTTCCTGTTAATTTAAAGGATAATACCTGAACAATTACTGATACGGCTTCTAATACAAATAAACCTCCAGTTATTGCTAAAACAATTTCATGTTTTGTAATTACTCCAATGGCTCCAAGTGATCCACCAAGTGCTAATGATCCTGTGTCTCCCATAAATATTTTTGCTGGTGGAGCATTAAACCACAAAAAACCTAGACAAGCTCCAATGATTGATCCACAAAATACAGATACTTCACCCATGCCTTCTATATAAGAAATTTGTAAATATTCTGAAAAAACTACATTTCCAGTTACATAACTAATAAAAGCAAAACATCCCGCAACAAGTATCACTGGAACTGTTGCCAAACCATCAAGTCCATCTGTTAAGTTAACAGCATTAGATGAGCCTACAATTATAAAAACAGAAAATGGGATAAAAAACCAACCCAGATTTATTACAATATCTTTAAAAAAGGGGAAATATAAATTTGTTAATTCTTCATTTTGGGAATAATGACTTATCATAAGTATACCAATTATTGCTATAATGATTTGAGAAATAATTTTAAACTTAAAAGAAATACCAGATGAATTCTTAAATTTAATTTTACGGTAATCATCATATGCTCCAAGTAAACCAAACGATGTAACAATAAAGAGTAAAAACCAAATATAGCTATTAGATAAATCTCCCCAAAAAAGAATTCCTGAAAATAAACCTAAAAGTATCAATACTCCCCCCATAGTAGGTGTGCCTATTTTTTTTATTATATGTTCTGAAGGCCCATCTTCTCTAATTGGGTCTAAAATTTGCCTTGCAGAAAAAAAATTAATAAAAGGTGTTCCTACAACTAAGACCACTACCATTGATGTAAAGATTGCCAAACCAGTTCTGAAAGTAAGATACTTAAAAACATTGAGAAATGAGTACTGATCTATTAATTCTAAAATAAGACTATAAAGCATTAATTTTCCCAGTTTTTATATGGTTGGTTATTTTGTTAAGTCCTGTAGAATTTGAACCTTTAATCATTAGATAATCATTATTATTTATATTGTTTTTTATCAAATTAATTATTTGTGAGTTATTTTTTAAAATAAGACCTTTTTTGTGGTTATTGAGATTTTTATATGTGTCTTTTATATGCTTGCCAATAACATTAACCTTATCAATTGATGTTTGATTGATACTTTTACTAATTGCCTTATGTAGTTTTTTTGAGTGTTTACCTAACTCTAACATATCGCCAAGGATTAAATGTTTTTTAGAATTATTTACTTTCATGCTATCAAAATTTTTTAATGCAGATTCTAACGAAAGTGGATTTGAATTATAACTTTCGTCTATAAGGTTAAAATTTTTTTTAAATATTCTTATTTTTGAAATGTCTCCACGACCATCAGGCGTTTTATGATTATAAAATATATTATTATCTAATTTTTTTATATTTTTAAATATTGATATAATTGAAACTGCAGCTAATAAATTTTTTATGTCGTTTTCAAAATTTGAATTAAAATAGAAGTATTTTTTTGATTTGTTTATATTTATTGAAACTTTATATTTTAGTTTTTTCTTTTTAATAAAATCTAAATTAACATAACAGTTTTTTTTGTTTATACTAAAAGAATAAACTTTAAGTTTTCTTTTTTGAGCTATGTTTTTGTGTAAATTATAAAATTGATCGTCAGCATTTAAAACAATACATCCGCCATCTTTTATATTTTCTATAATCTCAGATTTTGCTAGAGCAATTTGTTTAATATTTTTAAAATTCTTGGCATGTGCATAGGAAACATTTGTAATAACTCCTATTTCAGGTTTAATAATTTTTGATAAATAGTCAATTTCACCTTTTTTATCCATTCCAATTTCAATAACACCAAATTCATCATTTTCTTTTAAGTTAAATAAACTTATTGGAACACCAAATTTATTATTGAATGATTTTTGTGAATAGGTAACTTTGCTAATTTTACTAAGAGTTTTTCCTACTAGGTCTTTTAAGGAAGTCTTTCCACAACTTCCTGTAATAGCAATGATTTTACTTGTAATATTATCTCTTAATAATGAAGAAGATTTAGTTAAAAATTTTAAAGTATCCTTTACCTTGATTTGTTTATGTGTTTTTTTTGGATTATTAACTATCGCTAATGATGCTCCTCTTTTAAAGGCATCTTGTATAAATAAATTACCATTTTTATTTTTTCCTTTAATTGCAAAAAATATATCATCTTTTTTTATCTCTTTTGAATTAATTGAAGCATTATTAATTTTAGTTTTCAAAGAAATATTATTTGATCCACTTATTTCATTTAAAATATTTAATTTAATATTACTGGATAAATATTTATTTTTTATCTTTATACTTTTTAATATTTCTTTTTTATCAGAAAATAATTTTTTATTTTTTCCATAATCTTGAATATTTTCGTGTCCCTTACCTGCTACGATTAAAATATCACCTATATTTAGATTAAGTATTGCTTTTTTAATTGCTTCGGATCTATCAGGAACTTCAAAAAAATTTGCTCTATTAAATTGTTTCTTAATGGATGACCTTATTCTTTTTGGGTTTTCATTTCTTGGATTATCATCCGTAAGATATATTCTATCACAATAATGGTTTGCAATTTTTCCCATCATTGATCTTTTCGATTTATCTCTATTTCCACCACAGCCAAAAACAATTGAAATTTTTTTATCCTTAAATTGTTCTTTTAAACTTTGTAAACATGCTTTTAGGGCATCAGGTGTGTGAGCATAATCTAGCAAAACTTTAGATTTATTCTTTATAGTTCCAACTTTTTCTAGTCTGCCACTTACTGGTTTTATTTTATGAATTATTTTAATTATTTTTTCAAATTTTAGCCCACTTTTTTCTGCTGCAAGCATTGACATCAGAATATTTTTTATTTGTATTCTTCCAATGAGTGATGTTTTAAATGTGTAAATTTTACTTTTATATTTAATTTCAATTAACTGTTTTCCTCTCGAATATCGATGAGAAATTATATTTAAACTACTTTTATAATTTGATATTGTTGTGATATTTAGCTTTCTTTTCAACGCTAAATTCTTAATTTTTTTGTATTCTGGAATATCAATATCAGTAATTACGTTCGAATTTTTTTTAATTAATTTTTCAAATAAATATAACTTTGATTTAAAATAGTCTTTAAAATTTTTGTGATAATCTAAATGATCATGTGATAAATTTGTGAAAATCGCTGTCTTAAAATCTAAACCATCTAACCTATGTTGTTTTAATCCATGACTTGAAGCTTCTAATATTACATTTTCTATTTTTTGTTTTTTAATTTCTTTTAGATGTGAACTTAATTCAATTGGGTTCAGTGTTGTGTTAGAAACTTTTTTTTTATAGCTTACTGTATTAATACCTAAGGTTCCAATCGAGGCTACTTTCTTTTTATTTAATTTCAATATCTGTAAGTAAAAATCTGCAACTGATGATTTACCATTAGTTCCGGTCACTGCGATTAAGTTTTTTGGTTTATTTTTGTTAATACTATAAGCAGTTTCAGACAATAATTTCCTTACATTTGTTGCTTTTATAAAAAGTATATTATTATCTATACCTTCAAATTCTTGATTGGATATAATTGTCTTTGCACCTTTTTTAATTGCATCTTTTATAAATCTATTTCCATCTATTTTATTTCCCTTGATTGCAAAAAAAATATCATTTCTTTTACAGGTTGAGCTACTAAAGCTAAGGCCTGAAAAATAATGGTTTTTATATTTTGAATTTACTTTCTTAAAAAACTTACCTATCAACATATGTGAATTAATTTTCTATATATTTTGTGGCTAAAATAGGCCCAATTTTTTCTATAATTTTGCCTGTTACCTCTACTGAAGTCCACGCAGCAGTATTTCTAGGACTTCCTTTTAACTTAAATTCTGAACCATCCCTATACTCATAAATATAGTCTGGACTAATTTGTGTCTCTTCCATTAAAACAACCAAAGCAAATTTTGGATTAGAAGCAGGGAAAATTGAGGAAAAGGTATTTATTTTTTTTCTAGAGTATCCTCCTTTTGCTGATTTATTAGCAGTTCCAGTTTTCCCTCCAACTTCGTACCCGTTCACATTTGCCAATTTAGCAGTACCCTCCACTACTATTTTCCTTAATATTAAATTTATTGCTTCTGATGTATTTTTTTTAATTATTCTTTTTTTATTATTTTTCTTTTTATTTTTAATTAATGTCGGGGTAATATCAAATCCACCATTAGAAATAATTCCATAAGCTTTTGTGAGCTGTAAAGGTGTTGTGGTTATACCATGTCCAAATGATACAGTTGCAAGTTTGCATTTCCCCCATCGAAATGGAATAGGCTGGCCAACCTCCTCTATATCAAAATCTATTTTATGCAAAACTCCAATCTTTTCTAAGAAAGATTTTAATCCATCTATTTCTAACATCTGTCCAATTCTGACAGATCCAATATTTCCTGATTTGATTAAGATTTCTTCAACTGTTAAATCAGTTAAAATTTTATTATCATATTCAGTTATGGTATTTTTTTCACAATTTAATTCTTTTTCTAAATTTAAAAATTGGGTGTCAGGTCTGATCAATCCTTCATCTAAAGCTGCGGCGACTGTAAAAGTTTTAAAAACAGAGCCCAATTCATAAACTCCTTTTGTTGCTCTATTTATATATTTTAAATCAGTAATAGTTTTTCTTTCATTCAGGTTAAAATCAGGCAATGAAACCATTGATAAAATGTCACCATTATTTACATCCATAAGAATTGCTGTACTTCCTATATCTTGAAAAATGGGTTTAAATTTTATTAATTCTTCTCTTATTAAAAATTGAATATCTGTATCAACTGTTAATTTTAATGGTTCTTTAATTTTTTTTAATTCATTATCAAAAGATTTTTCAATTCCAGATATTCCATTATTATTATCATCAATTTGACCAATAATATGACTAAAAAGATTTTTTTGAGGATATATTCTTGTTAATTTTTCCTCAGATTTTATAGCTTTATCACCAAGTAACATGATTTTTTTATAATTTATAGCTGATATTTGTTTTTCAAAATAAAAAAATTTTTTTTTATTAAGTTTTTTTTTAATGTTTAGGTAATTTTTATTAGGAAAAATTAATTGCAAATTAATTAGTAATTTTTTTTTATCTATCACTTCTACTGGATTAATTCCAATATCTATTGAACTCACTGTTTTAACTAAATAATTACCATTTCTATCTATGATATCTGCTCTATAATTTTTTTTATCAATAATCTTTTTTATTTTTTTAATACTGGGTTTTAGTGAACCAAGATGAAGAAGTTGTATCGAATAAATTGCTGAAACTGTTAAAAAAACAAAGAAAATAAAAGCCACTCTATTGAAATCTATTTTTAAATTTGATTTATTTTTTTTTAAATGAAAATTCATTTACATATTCTTCTAAAAATATATTCTTATTTTTTTCTTTATTCATTAGCTTGATTGCTATCTACAAGATCTGTAATTATTAGATTATTATGTTTTATATATATTTTTTTAATTTTGGTAATATCGGTCTTTATTAAATCATTTTCAAAATATTTATATTGGTGTTGGATTAATTTTTCCGGTGAACTTAAATAATTATATTCCAACATCATGTCACTAAATTCTATTTTTAATGACCTGACATTTTCATTTATTGTAAAAATTTTGTCTTCTATTTCTTTTGTTGAATTTTTTATCAACGATGTAATCAATATTAATGTCAAGATACATGTTAATGCTATTTTTTTCATAATTTTTTGGAAAAATTTTCAATTTCTATCAAGTCATTAAATTTTGTTAAAATGTCAGTTTCAAAGTCATAAAAATCTTCTTTTTTTATTACATATCTTAATTTTGCTGATCTTGATGGTGGATTTTCACTAATTTCTTTTTCGGATGGTATTATTGGTTTTTTGTTATTTAGTTTGAATAAATTAACTTTGTCCTCCCCTTTTGGCATATATCTTGAGATACTTTTATTTTCTGAAAGACTTTTAAAAAAATATTTTACTATTTTATCCTCCAATGAATGAAAAGTAACAACGGCAATTACACCATCTTTTTTAACAATTTTTGCAGCATTTATAAGTCCATAAATCAATTCACTAATTTCTTTATTTACAAATATTCTTAATGCTTGAAAAACTTTTGTCGCACTATGTGTTTTTTGATTTTTTTTTCTTTTTGAAGACTCAATAATTCTTACCAGTTCCTCTGTTGTTATTTCTCTAGTTGCTCTATCTTCTACAATATTATGAGCTATTCTATTGCTATCTTTTTCATCCCCAAAATATTTAAATATTTGAGCAAGCTCTTTTTCTTCTAAAATATTAATTACTTCTTTTGCGGAAAAATCATTTATTCCCATTTTCATGTTAAGTTCCCCCACAGCCTCAAATGATAAACCTTTTTGTGGATCTTTTATTTGTGTATAAGAATAGCCTAGATCAAAAATTACTCCTTTTATATTTTCATTTTTAAGTTTTAAA